>Ga0316577_10000066_pt1 | contig 25988 bp, 28 predicted proteins | sample S5NA_FD_203073 | JGI IMG/M metagenome (GOLD analysis project Ga0316577, IMG submission 203073) | Rhizosphere microbial communities from salt marsh grasses in Alabama, United States - S5-7_050615r2r1 | ecosystem: Host-associated > Plants > Roots > Rhizosphere | place: USA: Alabama | collected... | reverse complement strand
GCAAGCGTCATGCCGCAATTCTCGGTGAACCGCCAACCCATCGCGTTTGGGCCAGATGTTGAATCCGCTCTTTGAAAATCGCCGGGTCCCGTGGAACGCAGCGCTTGACACCGGCAATCGCCTTTTTGTATTCGAGTTGGCATGATGACCCTTCTGACCCCATAACCCATAAGCAATTGGAGTTCAGCATGGCAACCCTTTTCCAGCAAATCCAGATCAATAATTTAACCCTCCAGAACCGCATTGTGCGTTCGGCCACCTGGGAGGGAATGTGTCGGCCCGACGGCGGGCCCACCCCAAAGCTCATCGATACCTATCGTCGTCTGGCCCAGGGCGGCGTGGGCTTGATTGTCACCGGTTTCGCCTTTGTCCGGCCGGAGGGCAAACAAATGCCGGGGATGATGGGCTTCCATTCGGACGACAGCGGAGTGGACTTCCAGGCCATGACCCGCGCGGTGCATGAGGCCGGCGGACGAATCGCTGTCCAGCTGGTGCATGCCGGGGGCCAGACCACCCGCGCCATGGCAGGGCGCCAACCCCTGGCGCCTTCGGCCGTGGCCACGGCCCAGTTCCCCGAGCTTGCGGCTGAGCTGAGCGCCACCCAAATCGCCGAAATCACGGCGGCCTTTGCCCAGGGTGCCCGCCGGGCGCGGTCCTGGGGCTTTGACGCCGTGCAGCTCCACAGCGCCCACGGCTATCTGATCAACCAGTTCCTCTCGCCGCTCACCAACCAACGCCAGGATTCCTACGGCGGCAGCCGCGAAAACCGCTGCCGGTTTTTAATGGAGGTCTACCAGCAGGTGCGCCAGGCGGTGGGCAGCGATTTTCCGGTGATAATCAAACTCAATGGGGCCGACAACCTCGAGGGCGGGCTGGCGCTGGAGGATGCCTTGCACGCGGTCCGGTGGCTCTCGGCGGCCGGCATCGATGCCATCGAGGTGTCGGCCGGTACACCTGCCTCGGGCCCCCACTCGCCGGCCCGCACACGCATCAACCGGCCCGAGAAAGAGGCCTATCACCTGGCCCTGGCCGGCCCCATCAAGGCGGCGGCAAAGTGCCCGGTGATGGTGGTGGGCGGGTTTCGATCCTATGCCGTTGCCCAACAGGCCGTGGGCGAAGCGGGTATGGCCGCCATCTGTATGTCCCGGCCCCTGATTCGCGAACCCGATCTGCCCCGACGCTGGCAGGCCGGGGACCTTCGCCCCGCTCAATGCATTTCCTGCAACGGCTGTTTCAAACCGGGTCTTGAAGAGGGGGGCATCTATTGCGTGGCGGAGAAAAAAGAGCGTGAAAAGGCCGCTGCTGTTGATTCCTGACCGGCGCCCAGCATCGCGGCAGGCGGCCGTGCGGCCGACCGAAGCGCTGTTGACGCTGGCGGCCCTGGGAGCGCTGACGCTGCCCATGCTGCTGCCCCAGGCCACGTCTAGTGCAGCCATGGCGCTGGCATTGCTGTTGGTCGCTGCTGGCGCGCTGCGCTCCCCGGCCGCCGCGCACCTGAGCCTGTTCGCCTTGCTCTTCAGCGGCTTTCCCCTGCTCAGGGTCGGTTTTCAATCCTGGCCCTGGCGGTTGCTGCTTCCCCTTTGCACGTATGCACTTCTGGTTGTCTCATGCAGCCCCCTGCGCCGGTCCGTGGGCTGGTTCAGCGTGGGGCGGATCGACCGTTTCACGGCGCACCTGATCCTGGCAGGGGCTCTGGTTTCGAGCCTGGCCCTGGTGGCCTGGAACCACTGGACCCGATCGGATTTAAGCCGCCATCTGGGGCTGCTTCAGCAGATTCCCATCTGGCTCTACCCCCTGGCGGGGCTGGGATTCGCCTTGTTCAACGCCCTGCTGGAAGAAGCCGCTTTCCGGGGCATCCTCCAACAGGCCTTGGGGCATGCCCTGGGGGGCGCTGGTTCAGCGGCGCTGATATTGCAGGCCCTCTGCTTTGGTGTGTTGCACTATCGCGGCGGTTTTCCTTGCGGCGCCTGGGGCGTGGCCATGGCCGCCATCTACGGGCTCTTCCTGGGAATCCTGCGGCAACGTTCCGGCGGAATGTTGGCACCCTGGCTGGCCCATGTGACGGCCGATGTGACCATCTTCATCATCCTGGCGGCCCTGCTGGCCGGTTCCACGGGATAACCCTTTTGACAAATCTCGTCGCCGGCACCAATTTACCCCCGAGTGCGCCCGCCGCGGCGCCGGGACAAAGATGGCTCCAATACCATTGACCGCAGAAGAACGAGGAGAGCGATGAAGTATCTCGGACCCCATGTGAGCGCGGCCGGCGGTGTGGAAAACGCACCGCTCAATGCCCATCAACTCGGTGCCACGGCATTCGGCCTGTTCACCAAGAATCAGCGCCAGTGGAAGGCCAAACCCCTCTCGTCGAAAAGCATCGCCGCCTTTCTTAAAAACTGCCAGCAGTGCGGCTATACCCCGCAACAGATCCTGCCCCACGACAGCTATCTGATCAACCTGGGTCATCCCGAACCCGACGGCCTCGCCAAATCGCGCAGCGCCTTTCTGGATGAATTTCAGCGCTGTGAGCAGCTGGGGCTCAACTTTCTCAACTTTCACCCGGGCAGCCACCTGGGCAAGATCTCCGAGAGCAAGTGCCTGGCGCGGATTGCCGAATCGATCAACATGGCCATTGACCAAACCCAGAGGGTGATGGCGGTGATTGAGAACACCGCCGGGCAGGGCAGCAATGTGGGTTACCGCTTCGAACAGCTGGCCGAGATTATCGATCAGGTGCAGGACAAATCACGGGTGGGGGTCTGCCTGGATACCTGCCACAGCTTTGCCGCCGGCTACGACATCCACAGCCCCGAAGGCTACCGCGAGACCCTGGAACAGTTCGACCGCATCGTGGGATTGAAGTACCTGGCGGCCATGCATCTCAACGATGCCAAAAAGGGGCTGGCCAGCCGCGTGGACCGCCACGAAAGCATCGGCAAGGGCACCCTGGGACTGGAAACCTTTGGCTTTGTGATGAATGATCCGCGCATGGAGGGGATCCCGCTGATCATGGAAACGCCTGACGAGACCCTTTGGGCCGAGGAGATCCAGATGCTTTTCGGGCTTGTGGTGTCAAAAAGTTAATATCGGGTTAATCAAAGGCCATTTCTGTTTTCCACTCCTTCCAAACATTGCCGACCAGTCCCGGACCCGGTTTCAGGGTGGCCTTGCCCGGCCGCCAACCGGATGGCGTGGCCTCCTTGCCTTTGCTTTCCCGTACCAGTTGAAAGGCCTGCACCTGCCGCAAGGTTTCCTCCACGTTGCGGCCCACCGGCGGGGTGAGTACTTCGTAGCCCTGGATGACGCCCTCCGGATCGATGATGAATCGTCCCCGGGTCTCCACGCCTGCATCTTCGTCAAAAACGCCGAAGACCTTTCCAACCCTGCCACCGGCGTCGGAAAGCATGGGGAACGGCACCCCGCCTTCCACCATCTTGGACAGCTCCTTGTCATCCCACATTTTGTGGACAAACACGCTGTCGATGCTCATGGATAGAATTTCCACACCAAGCTTCGTGAATGTTTCGTATTTTTCGGCAACTGCCGAAAGTTCCGTTGCTCAGACAAAGGTGAAGTCACCCGGGTAAAAGCACAGCAATACCCATTTGCCGAGATATTCTGAGAGTTTGACCGACACGAACGTTCCTTTGTGGTAAGCCGGGGCGACAAAATCAGGAGCTTTTTTTCCAACCTGGATCATCTTGAAGGCCTCCTTTTTTCTGATGACATCTTCCTGGGCTGAACTTACATCGTGGGGTTCATCTTCTCCGACCGGTCCGCCGGTGGGGCGGGCACAGCCGATTTCCAGCTCTTCTGACATGGCATCTCCTTTCCTTGTTTGCGGTTGTAAAGCGCCGTTACAGCCCCTATGGCTGACCGTTGGCGGTCACCTGGATTTGGGGCGGCTTGGCCAGAAGGCGCTTGACCGTGCACATCTCTGCCGCGCGGATCACGGCTTTCCTATATTTGTCGGGAAATCCGGCCGGCAGGTGAATATCCATCTCGATCTTCTCAACCAGATGAGACTTTTTATTTCGCTCCATGCGGAGGTTCATGCTGATGCCGCTGGTGGAAAGGTTGCGGCGCTCGCAAAAATAGACGATGTAAACTCCGGCACAGGTTCCCAGGGATGAGAGAAACAAGTCAAAGGGCTCGGGGGCACTGCCATCGCCGCCCTCGCTTTGCGGCTGATCGGTGTGCACCGCAAATCCTTTGTAACTGGAGGTGACTTTTTTATTGCCCGGAAAGCTGATCTGCATCTCCATGGGGTATCTCCTTTACGCGATATCTTCTCCTGTGAAAATCGAGGCCTCAAAAAAAGGGACGATGTTATCGGGCGTCGCAACATGACACGGCTTCTTGTGCATGGACCAACGGCAACGCATATGATAATTGGAATCAACTTTTCCACAACCCTGAATCACGCGCTGGAGACAACCTGAAGGCCTGTTCGGCCATCAACCGGAGGTAGCGCATGACGCCACCAGCTTTTCTGCAGGAGTGGTTTTCAAATTTGAGCTTCAGCAATCATTCCGCAGCCCTGATCTTCACGGTCATTGCCGTAGCAGTGGTGCTGTTGCTGAGCTACGGGAGCCTTGCCATCAGCCGGAGGATCGCCCGTAAAGTGATCCCCCCCCTGCTCCAGCGCACCCGTAACCAATGGGATGACATCTTCGTAAAAGAGAATGTCTTCACCCGCCTGGCAATGGTGGTGCCAGTCCTGGTGATGCAAATCTTTTTTCCCGTTGTGCTCGCCAATTATCCCGGGGCGCAAACCTTTGCCGAAAAGCTCACCCAGATCCTTTTCATTATTGTTGCCGTGATAGTCATCGATGCCCTATTCAGCGCCCTTCACGGCATCTACCAGACCTTGAAGGTCTCCAGCGAAATCCCTTTGACCGGATCGGTTCAGGTGCTCAAAATCCTGCTCTTTTTTATCAGCACGGTTCTGGTGATATCGGTCATCTTCGATCGCACGCCGGTTTACTTTTTCAGTGGCCTGGGCGCCATGACAGCCGTGCTCCTGTTGATTTTCAAAGATCCCATTCTGGGGTTCGTGGCTGGTGTGCAACTGATTTCCAACCGCATGCTCAAGCAGGGCGACTGGATTGAGATGCCCAAATACGGGGCTGACGGCGATGTTCTGGAGATCACCCTGACCACGGTCAAGGTGCGCAACTGGGACAACACCATCTCCACCATTCCCACCTACGCCCTGATCACCGACTCGTTTAAAAACTGGCGTGGTATGCAGGAGTCCGGCGGCAGACGCATCAAGCGGGCGATCTGTATCGATATGAACACCATCCGGTTCTGTACCGCGCAAATGCTTTCGCGCTTTGCCGCAATGCACCCCATCGCCGAATATATGCAGCGCAAAAACGAGGAACTCGCCCAGCACAATGCCGCCCAGGGCATTGCAGCCGACGATGCGGCCAATGCCCGGCGCCTGACCAACATCGGCACATTCCGGGCCTACGTTAGAGCCTACCTGCAAAACCACCCCCTGATCAACACCAACATGACCTTCCTGGTGCGCCAGCTGGCCCCCACCGAACATGGCCTACCCCTGGAGATCTATGTTTTTTGCAAAGACAAGGCCTGGGCTAACTACGAGGCCGTGCAGTCCGACATCTTCGATCATTTACTGGCCATCATCCCGGAATTTGACCTAAAGGTGTTTCAAACCCCCTCTGGCAGCGACATGCACCAGCTCACCGAAAGGCTGCCGGCAGCGCCGCCCGCCGCCAAAGCATAGAAGTTTCATGCTGATGGGGCGGCGGCGGGACCGAATCATTTCAAGGCGGCCAGCAACGCCGATCGCAGGTTTTCCAGGTCGGCCGCATCCGGATGCCCCACGGCATTGGCGGCATCGGCCAGCCAAACCGGGGGCGGCGACTTGGCTCGCGCCTTCTCCAGCACGTTGGGATTCACTTCACCATAACAGCAAAACGTCCCGGCAACCCGGGCACCACCAGTCAGGGTGCGGGCGATGTTCATGGCATTCCGAGAATACTCGGAATCCGGGTTGGCGCCGTGCGTGGCAAAAAGGAAAATCTTTTTATGCCCTTTTAATCGTTCCAGATACTCCGATGATTTGGAATCCGGCTTTCCGCCCTTGAGCCAGAACCCCATGGCGACAAAGTCATATGCTGAAGGGTCCGGCGCTTTGTCGACCGCACAGACCAAGGTCTCTTCCGCCAGGGCCTGGCCGACCGTTTGGGCCAGTTTCCGCGTATTCCCGGTCTTGCTAGAATATACGACCAATGATTTCATGGCTGATACTCCTCAAATACATCTTCTCCCGGCTGGTGTAGTCTCCGGAATCTGGTTTGGGCTGTGTTATCGGTTGCCGCGGTATTACAAATATGCTTCCTCCTGCTAGCCTTGCCAAGAGAAGATCTTGAAGTCCATAGTAATTCGGCCCCGGAGACCCGGGGCCGAATGGCGGAGGGAGGTAATGGGGGGTGGCAAACCCCAAAGCCTTTGCCAAGCTTGACGATGCGTAAAAGCAAGATAGATGCCAAGAGCCTACTTAAAAACCTTGGCTATGACCGTAGATGGTAGCGTTTCATCTGATTGTAAACGCTGGTGCGGGAAATGCCCAGAATCCTCGCCGCTTGGGACTGGTTGCCGCCGGCTTTGCGCAGCGCTTGCGCGAGACGCTGTTTTTTGATGGCGTCCAGGCTCTCGGCGGCGCTTTCCCGCTGCAGGCCTTCCCCTTTGGGTTCCGCCAGAACCGCTGCCGGAAAATTTTCCGGCTCAATCACCGTGTCCCGGCATGAAACAAAGGCGAATTCAAAGGCACTTTTCAATTCCCGCACGTTTCCGGGCCATGCATAGCGCATCAGGGCCTGCATGGCCTCTTTGGAAATGCTGCTGATCGCTTTGCCGCTTTTAAGCTGGATTCGGCGGAAAAACGCTGTTGCCAGAAGGGGTATGTCCTCGACCCGTTCCCGCAGGGGCGGCAACCAGATGGGAATGACATTGATGCGGTAGTAGAAGTCTTCACGAAAAGCCCCCTCCCGGATGAGGGTCGGCAGGTCTCGATTGGTGGCGGAGATGATCCGCACATCCACGTGAACGGCGCGCTGGTCCCCGACCCGTTCGATCACTTTTTCTTCCAGCACCCGCAGCAGTTTGACCTGCGTCGACATGGGTAAATCCCCGATTTCGTCGAGAAATATGCTTCCCTCGCGGGCCACCTCGAAGCGCCCGGCACGGTCGCGCAGGGCCCCTGTGTAGGCCCCCTTCACGTGACCGAACAGCTCGCTCTCCAGCAGTGATTCGTTGAGGGCTGCGCAGTTGACCTTCACGTAGGGATGCTCGCGCCGCGGGCCTGCTTCGTGGATCGCCCTGGCGATCAGCTCCTTGCCGGTGCCGCTTTCTCCGTAAATAATCACCGGCGCATCGGACTGGGCGGCGTCGGCAACCATGTCAAAGACCTTGCGCATCTTGACGGATCCGCCGATCATCCCATGAAAGGTGTCGGCCTGGTTCAGCTCCCGCCGGTAGGTGGCGATCTGGTGCTCCTTGGCCACCAGTTCCGTCACGTCGGTCAGGGTTTCCACGGCGCCGCTGACCGTGCCGTCTGGATCTTTTAGCACACAGGCGTTTTTGACCACGTGCATCAGCTTCCCGTCTTTGCGCATCAGCACGCAGTGTTTCTTGCGCAACTCCCCTTGCCGGAATAGCACGCACCAGTGCCAGCCCTTTTCGTTGCGGGCGATCTCACAGGCACTGCAGTTGAGGACATTGCAGGTCGCACCGATGACTTCGTCCTGGGCATAGCCGGTGATCTCCTCAAAGGCCCGGTTGACGGATACGATGGTGCCTTGGGTGTTGACGATCATCACGCCATCCTGAATCGTGTCCACCACCTTTTTCCAGTAATAGTTCAAATCTTGGATGGCCATGGCCGGTCCTGTACAAAAAGTTTACAAAATAGATGTTCAGCTTTTTAACACATGAACAGGGCCGCGACAAGCGCCAATCCGGAGTGGACCGCCTGCGACCACTCCAAGGGCGGCAGGGCAGATAGACCAACGCTTTACCGTATAATCTATTACACCGCCATGCTGCCCGGGAATCAATTCAGGACATCATATGGCATCCGCTTTGCTATGGCGGAGAGAAAACACCGACGCCGCCCATGGAGGGCCATGGGGGGGGGACCGTTACCACCATGAACCGATTCGATTTGCGTCAGACCATCATCCCATTTTCGTTGCTGAGGATCAGCAACCGGTTTCAACAAATGAAGACGGGAGAACGCATCGAAATCATTTGGAGTGATCCAACGACCCCCGCCGATCTGCTGAAGGTGTTGCCACCGGGAAGCCACGAGATCCTTCTCATGGAGGCCGTCCGGGGAAAGAACCCCGGATATCGGATGCAGCTCAAAAAAATATCAACCCATGCTTGCACGCTTAACAAAGGAGGAGATCATGTCTAACGTTGACTTGAATGCCGTGACCATCGCCACCACCGTGGATGCCCGGGGCAGCGCATGCCCGGGGCCGCTTTTGGAAGCCAAGAAAGGCATCGGGAAGGTGAAAGTCGGAGAAGTACTGGAAGTTTATTCCAACGATCCGGGCACCCGCAAAGACATCCCGGCCTGGGCCAAGAAGGTGGGTCATGAATATCTGGGCCTGCGCGAAGCCGATGGCTACGACAGCCATCTTGTCCGCCGAAGTAAATAGCGTGAATCGTATGGCAAGCCACGCAAACGACACCACGGAAACGAAGATCCTGATCCTGGCCACTGAAAGCTGTGCCTACCCCGGAGCGGATTCCGTGGGCCAGGCTCATTTCAGCTATCCGGCCAATTGCTACATCCTCAGGATCAGGGCGCCGGTGCTCTTTCCGGAGCGATTTTACATAGACTGCTTCAGAAAGGGCATCGGCGGCATCATCATTATGTCCTGCGGTGAGGAGTGCCCCTACGAAGGTGCCTACAAAGCGCTGGCCAAGCGTTTGGACCGTGTCTATCAGATCATGAAGCAGGAGGGCATGGACATTCGCCGCTTGCGGCTCACGGCGATCTGCACGGTTTGTACCCGGGCGTTTCTCAACGAAGTCAATCAAATGAACCGCATTGTCCAGGGACTGGGGCCGCACCGCTTCGGCAGGGAAAACCAAGGCGACGCACCCGCGGAAATTGACACTTCCGGGCAATCGGACCGCATCATGGATGGAGGCGCGGCAATCCCATGAAAGCACATCACAAACGCTCTTACGACGGCCTGGTGATCGGCGGCGGCATCGCCGGGCTTCAAGCGGCCCTGGACCTTGCCGACCAGGGATTCACGGTGGCCGTGGTTGAAAAGGACGCTTCCATCGGCGGCAAGATGATCCGGCTTTCCAAGGTGTTTCCCACCCTGGACTGCGCCAGCTGCATCACGACCCCTAAAATGGCCGCCGCGGCCCATCATGATAACATTACCCTCTTTACCTGCTGCGATCTGAAATCGCTCCAACGCGGCGAAGAGGAGTTCCGGGCAGAGGTTGTCCAACGCCCCCGCTATGTGGATGCACAAAAGTGCATCGGCTGCCGCCAGTGCGAATACAACTGCCCGGTGCTTGTCTCCGATCCGGAACAGGGGGGCTTTTGCGCCACCAAAGCCATCGCCATTCCCTTTTCCAACGCCATTCCCCAAGTCGCCGTGCTGGATGCCACCCACTGCATGCTGTGTGGTCAGTGCGAAACGGTCTGCCCAACCCAGGCCATCGACTATTTTCAGCAGCCGCAACAGTTCAGCATCTTGGCGAGAACCGCGCTGGTGACCACAGGGTTCGAATTAACGCCTCTGGTGGACAAGCCCCAGTACGGCCGGGGAACGATTCCCAACGTGATCGACGCCCTTCAGATGGAGCGCCTGCTGGCGCCCCACGGGCCCTACAACCGGGTCTTGAGGCCCTCCGACGGCATGTTGCCCGACAGTATCGCCTACATCCAGTGCGCCGGCTCTCGGGACCAGAGCATGGGCGTCTCCTACTGTTCGCGGGTCTGCTGCATGTACGCCATCAAACAGGCCATGCTCCTGGCCGGGACCCTGCCGCTGGCTGACATCACCATTTACTACATGGACATTCGGGCTTTTGGGAAAGGATATGAGCAGTTCTACCAGAACGCCAAGGCCATGGGGATTCAATTCGTCAAGGCCAAGGTGGCCGCCATCGATGCGGGTTCAGACGGCCAGGTCATCCTGCGCTATGAAGCCCAGGACGGGGAGGGGATCACGTCCGCCGGCCACGACCTGGCGGTGCTCTCCCTGGGGATGATTCCTTCCTGGAACCCCAAGGGCACCTGTCCGGTGGCAACCGGTGCGGATGGTTTCATCGACACCATCCGGCCCAAGGTGTCTCCCACGCTGACCGCATTGGAAGGCGTTTTCACCGCCGGCACCGGCGCGGGACCCAAGGACATCGTGGACACCATCACCGAAGCCGGCGCGGCGGCCATGGAGGCCGCTAAATATCTGACCGCCCTGGGTCGCAAGAAAAGAGCGCTGCCTGATACAGCGCGGGCATAGCGAAAAGATGCCGGGAGAATTGCCAATGACCGATGAGAAAAAGCCTGTCACGGCTCAGAATAAAAAGGTCGGCGTATACATCTGCCACTGCGGCGGCAACATTTCCGACCACGTGGATGTGGAGGCGGTGCGCCATCGGGTGCAGCAACTTGACGGTGTCTCCGTGGCCCGCACCAACATGTTCATGTGTTCGGACCCGGGCCAGGAGATGATCATGGCGGATCTGGAAAGCGGGACAGTGGAGCGGGTCGTGGTGGCTTCCTGCGCCCCCGCGCTGCACGAGACCACCTTTCGCAGCGCCATATCCAGGGCCGGCGCCAATCCGTATATCTACGAGCACGCCAACATCCGCGAACAGGTCAGTTGGGTGCACCACGGCAGTCCGGCAACCGAAAAAGCCTTCCATCTGGTGGCCGCGGCAACCGCGAAAGCCGCGCAATTAAAACCGCTGGCGCCCATCCGCGTTACGGCCAGAGAGCATGTGACGGTCATCGGCGGCGGTGTTGCCGGGCTTCGGGCCGCCAAGGATCTGGCCGACCGCGGCATTCCGGTGGATCTGGTGGAGCGTTCCCCCTTTCTCGGGGGGCAGGCGGCCCGCCTGGACCGCATCGCCCCCTTCGACGAAAAAGCCTCGGCACTGGTGGCCGAATTGGCTGCAGCGCTCCTTGAACACCCTGCCGTTAAGATCCATACCTGCGCACAGGTCGAGGAATTCGAGGGGGCTATCGGCAACTTCACCTTGAAGGTCCGCCAGGCACCGCCGGAGGACGCTAAAACCCGCCAAATTCTAGCGCAGGTTAAAGATGCCGAGGGGCTCAGCGGTTCCTTCATTCCCTTTGCCGGCGTGCTGCCCCAATCTCCCCCGGCCCGGCCATCGCTGTTTACGGTCCAGACCGGCGCCATCATACTGGCCACCGGCTTTAAATCGTATACCCCGCAAGCGGGCGAGTACGGCTTCGGCAAATCCGCCCATGTGATCACCTTGCCCCAGTTGATCCGCCAGATGACCCAGGGCCCTGAACAGGGATCACAGCTTGAAATCGGCGGCCGCGCCATCCGCAGCATGGTGATGATCCACTGTGTCGGCAGCCGACAGATTCCCGGCATCCACCCAGAGGACCCATCCGGAAACCTGAATGAATACTGCTCGCGAACCTGCTGCACGGCCACCCTCAACGCGGCCGCCACGATCCGGCGCAAGTTTCCCGGAACGCAGGTTTACGACATGTACCGCGACATCCGCACCTACGGCCGGGGTCAGGAAGCGATCTACGAGGCGGCGTCGCGCAATGGCGTGGTCTTTCTGCGCTTTACGGCCGAAGCCATGCCGGAGGTGACCCTCATGCCTTCGGGGCACCAATTCCCCTTTCAGGTGACGGTGATCGACACGCTGACCTTTGGGGAAAAACTCCAGGTCGCGGCGGATCTGGTGGTGCTGGCCACGGGCATGGAGCCCGGCAATGTCACGGACCTGATCGAGATGATGAAGCTGCCGGTGGGCGCTGACCGCTTCCTGCTGGAAGTCCACCCCAAGCTGCGCCCGGTGGAACTGCCCGTGGGCGGAATCCTGCTGGCCGGAACCTGCCAGGCCCCCATGGACGTGGGCGAAAGCTGCAGCGCGGCCGGAGCGGCGGCGGCCAAGGCCTCTGCACTTCTCACGCGCGGCTACGTAGAGCTGGACCCCTTTGTGGCCGAGGTGGACCTATCCCGCTGCCGGGGATCCGGGGCCTGCGTGACGGCCTGCCTCAACCCAGGGGCCTTGGCCCTGGTAGAGATGGAGATCGATGGCCAAAGGGTTCGCCGCGCCCAGGTGACGCCTGCCCTGTGCCTGGGCTGCGGGGCCTGTGTGGCGGTGTGCCCCGAGAACGCCATCGACGTCAATGGGATGACTCTCAAACAATACGAAGCCATGGTGGAGATGATCGTCGCCGATCCCACGGCCGTCTAGCAGGGAACCCGCCAACGGCCGTCTGCCGCAACCCAATAGAACCAGCGAGGTTGGATCATGCTTTCCGACACCGAAAAGAAGAAGGCCCTCAAGCGCCTGCGGCATGAACGCCGTGAGTGGATCGCAAAGGCCGCTGCGGCGGTGAAAACCCAGCGAAAAACCCGCATGGCCATCGCCGCGGTCCTTGAAAGGGCGTCTGCCACGGTGCCTCAAATCGCGGCGGCAACCGGGATCCCCTCCCACGAAGTCCTCTGGTTCATCGCGGCCATGAAGAAATATGGAACGGTCGTGGAGGATGGAGAAGAGGGTAATTACTACCGCTATGCCGCCGTGGCCCCAACCATGCACTCCGAAAAAACACAAACGGGAGAAAACCCATGACTTGGCTTAGCCCGGATTTTGCCGAAGAAATGCGCCAATATGGCGAGGACACGGCCCTGGCTTGTTTTAACTGCGGGACCTGCGCCGCCATCTGTCCGCTGCTCCACGAACACTTTCCGCGAAAAATGATCCGCTACATCCAGATCGGCGCCAGGGAGCGAATTCTGGAAAATGCCCGTGAGCTTTGGAAATGCCTTCACTGTGGGCTCTGCACCCAGACCTGTCCGCGGCAGGCTGACCCGGGGGAGATCATTCTGGCCTTGAAACGCCTGGTAGTGGACCATTGGAGGAGATCCTGAGATGTACGACCCGAGAGATATCATTGAAACCATTGCCGGCAATCTGCGCAGGACCCGCAACCCCTTCGGAATTCCCAACTTCCTCGTCAACCGCTGGTGGACCGAGGCCGGGGTACCGGACAAGGGCGGGGCCCTGCTCTTCACCGGCCTGATGTACCAGTTCATCCCCTATATCGAGACCGCCACTAAATACCTTGCCCGCTACGAGGAGAGCCCCTGGACGGGATATCTGCGCTATGCCCGCTATCTGCCCAGCACCCTCTCCGGTCTCGGCTTGGCGCTGATGACCCCTTCCCGGGAGAAGCGCAAATTCAATGCAATTCTGCAGAATATCGCCAGGATTTTGAATGCCTCGGGGAGCCGCTGCTGCTATCGCCCCCGGCTGGACCAGTACAGCGGCATTCTGCTTTACGACCTCGGCGACCAGAAAACCTTCGTGAAGCACGCCCGCTGGGTGGCCCGCCGCCTGAAATCGGCCGGCGTGAGCGAGCTGATCACGGTGGATCCCCACACCACCTACGCCCTGAAAGAGCTCTATCCCAAGTACACCGGGGTCCGTTTTAAGGTAAGCCCCTATTTCGAGAGGATCGACCTGAAGGCTTTCCGCCAGGCTTCCCGCGCGGTCACCCTCCACGATCCCTGTTTTTACGGGCGCTATCTGGGCCTTTCGGAGATTCCGGCCCAGGCCCTGGCCCGGCTCGGGATTCGGTGCCATCCCGTGGCCCAATCCGGTGCCTATACCCACTGCTGTGGCGGCCCGGCCGAATCCGTATCGCCCAAACTCGCCGGCGAGGTCGGCGGCCGGCGGCTGGCGCAGCTGCAGGCTGCGGGGACGCCCATCGTTGCCATGTGCCCCATCTGCTTGGGTAACCTCCGCAAACTGGGGGCCCATGTCGAGGACCTCTCTTCGATCCTGGCCGCCGCCCTGGCTTAACCTTTACAATAACATCAAGGTTTACAACCGGCGCATCAATCAGCAAGGAGAAAAAAGCATGGAAGGAAAAGAAGAAAATATCCTCTATATCAGCACACACGGAGAAGAGAATCTGGACAAGGCCAGTATTCCCTTTGTTCTGGCCAATGCGGCCCTTGCCATGGATGTCAAAGCCACCGTCGTCATGCAGTCCAACGCCGTCATCTTCGCCAAAAAAGGCATCGCCGAAACCGTACCGGCCAGCGGCGGCTTTCCTCCCCTGCAAAAGCTGATTTCGGATTTCGTTGAGTTGGGGGGAACCATCTGGGTCTGCGGGCCTTGTATCAAAGATCGCCATATTGATCCATCCGAATTGATCGCCGGCGCTGAGGTGACGGCCGCCGCCCAGCTCAACATCGCCGCTTTGGCGGCGGACGCCGTTTTTGTCTACTAATCCAGACTAAATATTGAGGCAACGAGATGACCGGCAAACCCAAACCACACCCGCCACAACGGGTCACCGACCTGATAACCTTACGCCAAGAGGGAGCGATGGTCACCTGCCGGACCGAATTTGAAATCGTGCCGGTGGACTTTCAGCACCGATCCAATCCGTTTCAGGCCTATATTTTTCTCTGCCGCTACACCGGTGCCGTGGACGGTGAAGATTTCGTTTTCCGCAAGTGCTACGCCAGGGGATGCCCTCACAACCTTTGCCCGCATGTATCCCAGGCCGTTTTGATCGCAAACCGCTATCTTCAACGTGATTACCACCGCCTGGAGCGGGCTTCCATCGGCGTTGAAAAGCGCCTCTTTGCCCTGAAAGAGATGCTGGTGAAATTCGATCGTCGTTGGGAAGGTTCCGGACCGCCCATGGCGATTCATGACTACGCCCACCTGGCCAGGGAAGGCAACGATATCACGGTGGATCCGACCCTGGAATTTGTCGCCGCGGTGGAGCACTTCGATCGCTTTGAAAACAAGATGGTCTTTTTAATGGCCGACTTTTGTGTCACCTGCCTGGGCAGGACGCAACACTGCGAGCGCTGCCTGGCCTGCTATGCCATCGACAAGGAGCAAGAAGAAAGGATGGCAAAGGCCACCCTGGCCAACGAAAGGCTCCGGCTGCTTTACGCTGACCTGGAAGCGGCGGGGGTTCGCGTCGAGAAGAAGTATTTTTAATGTTTCAGGGGTGGCGTCCCAGCGGAAATGCTTCGGTAAGCCGCCTTGTGCGCAGGTGGATCACCAGCAGCCCGGCGCAGATGAGCAGAGCGGCCAGCAAGAGCCGCCGGGTGACCGGCTCCTGAAGTATCAGCGAGCTGAAAACCACCGCCGAGACCGGCATGATAAAGACAAACGAATGCAGGGTCGTGGCGCCGAACTTTTTCAGCAGCATACTCCAGGCCACGAAGCCGAAGGCGGCGCAGATCAGGCCCTGGTATAGCAGGGCCGCCACCACCTGGGAGGTCAGGTGCCCGATCATCACCGGATCCAGCAGCCAGCCCTCGATGAGGATCAGCGGTCCGGCGATGAGCATGGGATAAAATACCAGCTGGAAGGCGTGATATCCCTCGATGATGCGCTTGGTGTAAACAGCATTGCCGGCCCACAGCACGGCCGCACCCAAAATGATCATATCACCGCTGCGCAGCTGGGCGCTGGTAGCCTGGTTTTCAAGAAGGAGAAAGGCCACGCCACTGAACCCGAGCGCGATGCCGGCCAGTTTTTTCATCGTGATGCTGTCTCCGGGGATAAAGAAGTGTGACAGGACCAGGACGAAAAAGGGCAGCAGGTTGACGATCAGCGCCCCCCGGGAAGCATAGGTCAGACTGAGTCCCAGGTAAAAGAGCGACAACTGGACCGTGAACATCAGCGACAGGCACAGGACCGGGACCAGCTGGTGCGGCCGTAATTTGAACGGCCGGCCGGTGAACTTGGCCCACACCGCCACCGCCGCGGCAGCCATGCTGAAGCGCAACCCAGCGGCGGTGAACGTCCCCAAACCGGTGAGACTGACTTTGATCGCCACGGCGTTGGCGCCGAAAACAATGCATAAACCAGCGATAGCCACCACGAAGATCCCCGACAGGGGCTGGCTGCTGAAGGGGTTGTCATTCACGATATCTCGCTTCTATCCCAAGGCGTGTTTAGCAGATAATTTAAAAAGGCGGCCACGTCCCGGGCCACAAAATCGCATCCGCAGCGCCCGGCCAACGCCGGGTCGGCCTTGAAAATGGGGCCGCCCACCACCAGATGGCATTCGGTCGGCCGCCGGCTGCCGATGCGGGCCAGTTCCTCCTCGCTGGTGAACTGCAAAACGGTGAGCCCCAACAGCTCCGGACGGTGATCCCGGCAGGCGGCCAGGATCGCTTCGGGGGACCGACAGAGCCCCAGATCAATCACCTCCATCCCCACGGCCGCGGCAAAGTGGCGGATGACGGCGATGCCCTGGCCGATGGCATCGTCCAGGGTGGCCGCGAGCATTCGCGGCCTCCAGGGCCACAAGCCAGCCATCCCCCCCTTTTGGCGCAACGTCGCCAGCTCGCGGGCCTGCTGGTGCAGGGTCGTGTGGCCCGGCAGACCGTTGAGACGCCAGCGTTCCAGCTGGGCTGTCACCCGGTTTCGAAACGGTTCCATGCAATTCCCCTGATTTGGAAGGCAGAACTACGCCACTGCCGTGATTCCGGTTGAAGATCGGGCGGCTGGCCGCTTTGGCCGTGTCGTTTATCCATCGTTTGTCTGTAACCACTTTTCGTATGATCCGCAAGCCCTGCTTGCAACGTGCTTGCATCCTTGACAAGCGCCATGGCATTTGTTCTATGTCAGTCGAAGACCCCTTAAGCCCATTTGAAACAGCAGTCTCCAGCCCCGAACCGGTTTACCAGAAGGAGGAGATGTTGAACAAAAAGCGCCTGCACCCTGCCATACCGGATCTTAAGTTGGATCTGGACAAAGGCAAGATGACCCGTCGCGAGTTCGTCCGCACCACCACCCTGCTCGGTCTGTCGGCCGCGGCCGCGGCCCAAATGGCCGGCCTGAAGTGGGTCTCAAATGCCTTTGCGGCCCCCATTACCAGGGGAGGCAAAGTGCGCGTGGCCGCACCGGTTCAAAAGGTGACCCACCCGGCCCAACTTTCGTGGGTCGCACCTTCCAACCAGCTCCGCCAGGTGTCCGAATACCTCACCTTCACCGATGCGGACAACATTACCCATCCCTACCTGCTGGAGGCGTGGCAGACCAGCGACGATTTAAAGACCTGGACCCTTCAGCTGCGCAAGGGGATCAAATTCAACAATGGGGATGTGTTCAATGCCGACGACGTGATCTTTCTCTTCAAACAGTGGCTTGACAAGGACGTGGGCAGCTCCATGAGGGACATGATCGGGGCCTACCTGGATGCCAACGGCATTGAAAAGGTCTCGGACCAGCAGGTCAAGCTACACCTCAAACAGCCCGAGATCGGTGTGCCCGAACACCTCTTCCACTACCCGGCCATGGTGCTTAACCACCGCACCTTTCAGGGTGATTTCATCAAGGCCCCCCACGGCACCGGGCCTTTCAGCCTGGAGATCTACCGGGAGGGCGAGCGCTGTCTCTTGAAGCGGCGAGGCGACTACTGGAATATGGGAGCCGATGGAAAACCCATGCCCTATCTGGACGAGGTCGAATTCGTGGATATGGGCACCGAGATGGCCCCCATGATCGCTGCCATCCAGGCCGGGGAGATCGACCTGATCGATTATAGCGACAGCGGTGCCACTGAAACTTTCCAGGCCCTTAAAAACGATGCGCGGGTCAATGTGGAACCCATTGCCACCAACCAGACCCGCATTTTGCGCATGCGCGTGGACGTGAAGCCGTGGACCGATAACCGCGTGCGCCTGGCCCTGAAACTGTGCCAGGATCGTGAAAAGATCCTCTCGCTGGCCTATTTCGGCCAGGGAATGGAAGGCCGGGATGTTCATGTTAGCCCCAAGCACCCAGAATACTGCAAAATTCCCACCCCTCCGTACGATCCTCAGCGGGCCAAGGAGCTACTGCGTCTGGCCGGTCATGAAAACGGCCTGGATGTAAATCTGGCCGTGGGCAGCGGATGGAAAGAGATCGTCCACTATGCCGAAATTCTCAAACAGGATGCCGCACCGGCTGGATTCCGGATCAACATCCAGACCATGCCCAACAGCCAGTATTTGGAGAAGTGGACCGAGGTGGATTTGGGCATCACCACCTGGACCCACCGGCCCCTGGGAACCATGGTGCTCAACCTGGCCTATGTGGGCGATGAAAACGGCGAACCGGTGGCCTGGAACGAAACCCGCTGGGTGGACAAGGAGTTCGACGCGCTCCTCAAGCAGGCCAACGGAACCCTGAATGTGGATGAACGTCGCAAGCTTTTTTGTAAACTGGAAGATATCCAGCAACGCCGCGGCTCCATCGGCAATGCCTTCTGGGTCAATGTCTGGAACATCACCCGCACCCCTGTTCAGGACCTCAAGGCCCATCCGAACCTTTATCTGATGTTCGACAAGGTGTGGCTCAAAACCTAAAAGATCCGGGAAGTTCCCTGCGCTCCGGCCGTTCAGTGGCCAAAAGCCTTTTGGTGCGCCTGCGCAACACCGGGGTATTGGCTGGCATCGCCTCTTTTGCCACATCCCGGTGGCCGAGCTGTCGAAATTCGGTTCGGTCATTCATGACTGACATTCTCAATTTAGGTTGAAGATCATTCGGCAAAGAATTAAACTATTGCTAAATGGGTATAATTCGACGGGAGGATAACATGAAAGAAAAACGCAATTTACACCTTAAAGTCCAGGAAATGGCGGATTGCTATGCCACAACCGATCCTTTGAGAGGGATGTCCGCCATGCAAAAGGAAACCGAAGTTGAAGAAGCGGCTGTCAAATGGCTGGCACTGGCCGTCCTTCACGGCGTCAACGACAATGCCGAGAAGATCACCATCAGCCATGGCGCGGACGGCCGCGTGAAGGTCCTCGCAGAGTATCGGACCAAAGAACTGCCGCCCCCCAGCCCGGGCATCGCTGCAGCCGTGGTGCAGGCGATTCGTGAAATCACCCACATCGAAGAAGATAGGGGCAAGTTGCCCCTTTCCATTGGGATCAGGAATAACACCGTCGATATCACCGTCTCGCTCAAAGTTAAAAACGGTGAAGACAAAATCAGTCTGAAGTTTGAGTGATAATTACCCAACCCTAATAAACGTCGGGGGATAGAGCGCCAAGGCGCCCAAGGTGGGGTTAAAGTCAACCCGCCGCGAATCCATGGCGAGGCGAGCTTTGCCCCACTTATCTCCCAAGGACAGGATGGATGCTATACCTCATTTTGATTTCAGCATTTTTCGGCGCGCTTTTGTACACCATTGCTTCCAAACGAAATGCCAACAAACCATTCTGGCTGGCAATGGGTATTTTGTTGGGTCCCTTCGCACTGCCTTTTGTGTTTTTTGCCAAAGCCATCGATGGGAATGCCGAGTATTAGAGAGTGTTGCGGCTTCCAGGGCGATCGCCATGATGATGCACTGATTCGGGCGGGAGTATACCACGGAACACCTCGATGCTCCGTGCGCAGCGGCGGCATCGGCGGGAAGGGAGGGTGGCATGAGCCACTGGCAGACACTGAAACAACTGGTCGTCTCGCAGCAGGTGGACTCGGTTTTAAAGCGCGGCTCCAGCGACAGTACATCGGTGCGGGCGCTCCAGAAAGCCCTCAACGAGCTGGGCTTTGCCACCCTCCTGGGATGGGAGATGGATGGGGCCGACGGCCGCTATGGCGATCGTACGGCCGCCGCGGTGAAAGCCTTTGCCCAGAAAAACGGCCTTTCCGGGGATGGGGAGACGGTCAGCTTCGAGATCGCGAGCAGGATTCTGGATCGCGCCCAAACCATCGACGCGCTGCGTCACCTATACAGCGACATCGTCAACGACCGGGTGGAACAACGCTATTGCATCAGCTCAGGCTACCCCACAGCCGTACAGAGCCTACAGACACTCCTCTATCATTCGGGTTTTGGAGCCCAACTCGATTGGCAGCGTTTCGGCGCCGATGGGAAGTACGGCGCCAACACGGCCGCTGCGGTAAAATCCTTTGCCGCCTCACAGCAGATGGCCTGCGCCGAAAAACACCTCACCCGTGAGCTGGCCCAGCGTCTGATCGACAACTTCTCTTTTTTCTATGGACCGGACTGGACCCACGTCAGCGCTCCCCACAGGATCCACTCCGCGGATCTGCTGCTGGAGCAGGCCACCGAGGGGGGTAAAGTGCGTATCTACGTCTCGGACGGCCGATTGCGGGTGCGCTTTACCAAATTGGGCGATGGGCTCTACACATCAGGTCATTGTCGGCCTTTGGATTTCATCCGTTCGCACCCCGCCGAGTTGGGGGACCTGGGGTTGAGCGAGGCCCAGATCCATGTCATGGCATCGGTATCTGAGAACCAGTCCAACTTCGATGCCCTGAATACCTGGGGCAAGGCGATTTTCGCCTTGGGCATGTTCCAATGGTCCGCCGGCGTCGACGCGCAACCTGGAGAACTGCCCGCCCTGCTCCAGCGCATCAAGCGCGCCGATGCCGATCTCTTTGCGAGACACTTCGGCCGTCACGGGCTCGACATCGACGCGGCCACTGATAAGCGAACCGGCTTTTTCACGCTCGGCGGCCAGCGGCTGGATACGCTTCCGCTCAAATCGAAGCTGCGCACCCCAGAGTGGGCCTTTTGCTTCTGGCGAGCCGCCCAGGCCCCCCAGGTGCAAGCCCTCCAGGTGGTGCATGCCTGCCAGCGCCTGCATCGCTTTTACGGCTCCGGCGCTGCCACCGTTAAAGGCCACCCCATCAAGCGCCTGATCACCTCCCAATACGGGGTCGCCCTGCTACTTGACAACCATGTCGACCGCCCGGCCTACCTGACCGCATGCCTCGCCAAAGCCATGCATGAAACCGGACTCGCGGATCCTGAAAATTGGGATAGCGCCGAGGAACTTCGGCTGCTGGACGCCTATCTGGAGATTCGCAGGACTTACGGAAAGCATCCCATGACCGATGCCGCCAGACGTGCGGCGGTGACCCGCAACCATGTGGCGCGAGGCCTGCTTTCCGATACGCGGGGCTCATTTGACCTCAATGTTGCTTAAAAACACTTGACGAGAATGAGCCTTCCTGGTATTTTTGCTTTCCTGACTGACCACTCAGTTAAAAATTGTCCCGCCATCCAGGAACGCAAATGTCCAAAAAAAACAATATCCTTAAAGCCGCCACGAAACTGTTCGCCCTGCGAGGTTATAAAGAGGCCTCCATGGCCGAACTAGCGAAGATCACTGGTGTGGCCCAGGGAACTATTTTTTACCATTACCACAACAAGGAAGCGCTTTTTTTGGCTATCCTCGAGACTTTCAAGGAGGATATCACCGCCGAGTTCTCGCGTTACCAGCATGAGCATCAATTCCGCAGCGGGCTGGCGATGGTGGAAAATGTGATCGAATTCTACATTCACATTGCCGCCCAGATGGAAGATCACTTCATGCTGCTCCACCGGCACGACGCCTATGAGTTGGCCCGTGTCAACCCCACCTGCCACGATTTTCTCGAGGCGATCTATGACTGCCTGATCGATATCTTCGAGCAGGCCATCTCCACCGGTCAAAAAGACGGTTCCATTCGCCGGGCACCCGCCCGCAGGCTAGCCATGATCATCTTCACCATGGTGGACGGCCTGGTCCGCTTCAACACATATAACCTCTATGATGCCGGTGTGCTGTATGATGATGTGGTGCTCACGGTGCATACCATTTTACAAAACAACCCCATCGCGTCGACCAGGAGCTGAAGATGCTAAGCAAGTTTTTTCCGTTTATCACATGGTTTAAAGACTACACCAGCGACGCTTTTAAAGTTGACGCCGTCTCCGGCCTGACGGTGGCCCTGGTGCTGATTCCCCAATCCATGGCTTACGCCCAGCTGGCGGGCTTGCCAGCCTATTACGGACTCTACGCCTCTTTCCTGCCGCCCATGATCGCCGCCCTGTTTGGCTCCAGCCGGCAACTGGCCACCGGGCCGGTGGCCATCGTATCCTTGATGACATCGGCCTCCCTGGAGCCCCTTGCCACCGCCGGGAGCGAGGCTTTTATTGCCTATGCCATCATGTTGGCTTTGATGGTGGGCGTCTTCCAGTTCGCTTTGGGTGTCTTGCGCCTGGGACTGGTGATCAACTTTCTCTCCCACCCGGTGGTCAACGGATTCACCAATGCCGGCGCCATCATTATTGCCTCTTCCCAGCTCTCCAAAATGTTCGGGGTCTATGTGGATCCGGCCGCCCATCATTACGAAACCATCTGGAACGTGATTCTGGCCGCATTCCACTACACTCACTGGCCGACCCTGCTGATGGGCGTCCTGGCCTTTGGGGTCATGTACGGCCTCAAGCAAATCTCACCCCGGATCCCCAACGTACTGGTGGCCGTGGCCCTCACCACTGTCATTGCCTGGCTGACTGGATTCGAGCATAATCAAAAGGTTGCGCTCAGCACCATCGCCTCACCCCAGGCCATAAGCCTGATCGAGAAATACAATGATCTCACCCAACAACTCAGCCAATTATCCGAGCAGCGCACCCAGGTAAGTCAGCAGCTCAGCAAGGTCAACGAAAAACATGACACCATCGCCGCCCTGGAGGTCCAGCACAAGGCCAGTGTGATCAATATCAACATGGAGCGTCTCAAAGAGGAGTCCCACGTCCGCCGTGAAGAGATCCGCGCGATGCATTTTATCGGCGTTCAACAGGCCGGCGACAATCTCAAGTTCTACCTTCCCGGGGATCTTCCCGCGGGGGTTCAAAACGACGGACGCACCTGGCGCATCAAGGTCGGCTACAATCCCATCGCCGTTGATGGGATTGTCATGATGGGCGGCGGGGCCGTGGTGGGCGAAATTCCCAGAGGCCTGCCCAGCTTCTCCCTGCCCGTCATCAAACCCAGTTTATTACTGCATCTCTTTCCCTTTGCGGCCATCATCTCGCTACTGGGTTTCATGGAGGCCATCTCCATTGCCAAGGCCATGGCCGCCAAGACCGGCCAACGCCTCGATCCCAACCAGGAACTCATCGGCCAGGGCCTGGCCAACATGCTCGGCGCCATCGGCAAAAGCTACGCCATCTCGGGATCATTTTCACGATCGGCAGTCAACCTGCAGGCCGGTGCCCGCACCGGGCTCAGCAGCGTCTTCACCAGCCTCACCGTCGTCATCGCGTTGCTGTTTTTTACCCCCTACCTGTACCACCTGCCCCAGGCTGTTCTGGCGGCCGTGATCATGATGGCCGTTATCGGTCTGGTCAATGTCACGGGGTTTGTGCACGCCTGGCGTGCCAAATGGTACGACGGGGCCATCTCCATCATCTCCTTTGTCAGCACCCTGGCTTTTGCGCCGCACCTGGACAGGGGTATCATGATCGGCGTCATCCTCTCCCTAATGGTGTTCCTCTATAAAAGCATGCGCCCCACGGTGGTTTCCCTGGCCCGCTCGGCGGACGAAGCCTTACGCTGTGTCTCCACCCACGGCCTCAAAGAGTGCCAGCATGTGGCCATGGTGCGCTTCGACGGCCCGCTTTTCTTTGCCAACTCCAGCTATCTGGAAGATAAGATCATGGATATCATGCGCCAGAAAAAAGGGCTGCGCCACATCATTCTGGTCTCCAACGGCATCAACGACATCGACGCCTCAGGAGAGGAAACCCTCTCGCTGCTGGTGGATCGCGTCCGCAGCGCCGGGGTCGACTTCTCCATGAGCGGCGTCAACGAGGCCGTCATGACCGTCCTTCGGCGTACGCACCTTCCCAAAAAAATCGGCGAGAGCCACATTTTTCCCACCATGGAAAAGGCCATTACGGCGGTGCACCCCGAGTCACACCGGGATAGTACCGAAGATGCCTGTCCGCTGTTGACGGTTTGCCGGCTGATCGAAGAGAATTAACTAAATCCAATGGGAGATAGAGATGCCAGTAATAGCGATATTTAGCGGTACATACTGCAATGAAAATGCAGTCGTGCAGGACCTGTGCAAGCGAACCGGCTATGATCTCGTCACCGATACCCAATTGATCGGTGAAGCCAGCCGGGCCTCCGGTATTCCCGAGCCCAAAATCGAGCGCGCCTTTTCGGCCCGTTTGTCGGTATTCAACAAATTCACCCACGAACGCGAGCGCTCCATCGCCCACCTGCGCTTTGTCCTGGCCCAGCATCTGGTTGGCGACAATCGGGTGGTGGAGGGATCTGTCAGCCAGCTGATTCCCACCGACATCAGCCATGTCCTGCGGGTCTGCCTGATTGCCGATATGAAAACCCGCGTGGCCGCCGCCGCCGACCATCTCAAGGTCTCGCAACACGACGCCGTCAAGTTGATCCACAAGCAGGAAGCGGACTGCGCGGCCTGGACCCAGACGGTTCGTGGTCATAGCGACCCGTGGGACGCCGGCCTGTATGACATGGTGCTGCCCACCGACAAGCTCACCGTTGAGGCCATGGTGGATAGCATCGTGGATGCCGCCCAGGCAGCGGTGGTGCGCAGCACCCAGCGATCTCAGCAGCTTGCCCGGGATTTTTTACTGGCTGCCCAGGTGCAGGTGGACTTGGCCCAGGAAGGGCACTCGGTCATGGTGGAGGCTAACGGGGCGACCGTGACCCTGACCATTAACGAGCATGTCCTGATGCTCAGCCGTCTGGAAAACGAATTGAAGTCCATTGCCAGCAGGATCGATGGCGTTAAAGAGGTCATCACCCAAGTCGGTCCTGGATTTTACCAGGCCGACATCTATCGCAAACAGGATTTCAGCATGCCGTCCAAAATTCTTCTGGTGGATGATGAGCGTGAATTTGTACAGACCCTGTCAGAACGTTTGCTGATGCGCGACATGGGATCGGCGGTAGCCTACGACGGCGAATCCGCCTTGGAAGTAGTGCGCGAGGACGAGCCCGACGTGATGATCCTGGACCTGAAAATGCCCGGTATCGACGGCATCGAGGTCCTGCGGCGGGTCAAGGCGACCCAACCGGAGATCGAGGTGATTATCCTCACCGGACATGGTTCGGAGGCCGACCGCATCACATGCATGCAGCTGGGTGCCTTCGCCTATCTGCAAAAACCGGTGGATGTGGAAGAGCTCAGCAAGACCATCAAGCAGGCCAATGAAAAAATTCAGCTCAAACGTCAGGCCCAAGCGTAAGTTCCTGCGGTGTCCACTCGAACCTCAAGGTCCAGCCGGCAGCCGGTGATATGGCGATGACGCTGTTCTTCAAATTAAAACCCCTCTTCTGGGATGCCCCGGCCATGGTGGCTGGCAGGGGCAGATATTTGTTCAACTACCGGCGCATCTGGAAACTATCGGTCCTGCTCACCAGTGTGGTGGCCCTGTTGCCGTTGATGTTCATCACCGTTGTGGATTATAAGGTCACCGAGCAAGCCTTGGCCTCCGAGTATCGCCTGCGCACGGCCCGGGTGGTATCCAATACGCGCCGAGCCATCGGCTTTTTTCTCAGTGAACGGCGCTCGGCCCTGGAGTTCATCGTGCGCGACAACCGTCCCGAAGCACTCACCGATCCCCTGCGCCTTTTGACGATTTTAGATGGGCTGCGCAAGAGTTTTGGCGGGGGTTTCGTCGATCTGGGCCTCATCGACGCCCAGGGCAAGCAGAAGGCCTACGTGGGGCCTTACGGCCTCAATAACAAAGACTACCGCAACCAGCCTTGGTTTCGACAGGTGGTGGCGCATGGCGTCTTCATCAGCGACGTCTTTCTGGGGTACCGCAAGGTGCCCCACCTGGTGATTGCTGTCAAGCAGCGCCTGCCGAATCAGTCATTCCACGTGCTGCGGGCATCGGTGGGTATCGATCCCTTCGAAAAGCTGCTGGCTGA
>Ga0316577_10000065_pt1 | contig 26004 bp, 15 predicted proteins | sample S5NA_FD_203073 | JGI IMG/M metagenome (GOLD analysis project Ga0316577, IMG submission 203073) | Rhizosphere microbial communities from salt marsh grasses in Alabama, United States - S5-7_050615r2r1 | ecosystem: Host-associated > Plants > Roots > Rhizosphere | place: USA: Alabama | collected... | reverse complement strand
GGTTAGCTGCTGTGCTTCGCCGCCATCGGTCGGCAAGAGATAGATCTGCGGCTTGGCTTTTTCGCCGCCGCGCGTCGACACAAAGGCCAGCCAGCGTCCATCCGGCGACCAGCGGGGGGCGCTGTCGTGTGCCACGCCGTTGGTGAATTTCCGCGGGCGCCCACCTTCCACGGGCACGATCCAGATCGCACTCTTGTAGCCGTTGCTCGGCTGATCCGGCTGGGTTTGGACGTACGCCAGCCACTGCCCATCCGGGCTGAAACGCGGATCGGATAGGGTAGCGATCTGGTAGAGGTCGCGGGATGTCAGATAGGGTTCCGTCATGGTCCACACCTCGTCAATGCTTTTGGGCACGATGCACGTACTGTATGCGATTATACCTCAAAGCGGCAGGGCAAGCAAGGACCCTGGGCAGCGGTGGCACTGCCGACAAGCTAGTCAGCGGTGCGTGCCAGTGTAGTCCCTATGGTCCCCAATTCTTGTGACCCAGGTCCTATGGACAAGGCTGACGTTTTCTGCTATAATCTTCTCATCCTTACCATGCGCATGCGCCTTGCCACCTGTGGACAAGGTGGAAAGAATGAGCGATGGACCAGCATTCCCCCCGGAAGGTGCTTTTGTATATCGAGGACGACCCGGCGAACCGGATCTTGGTCAGGCGGGTACTGGAGGCGGCAGGCTACCGGGTGCTGGAGGCTGAGAATGGAATACGGGGTCTGGAGATCGCCCAGGGGGAGCATCTCGACGCGATCCTGGTAGACATTCACATGCCGGATATGGATGGGTTCGAGGTGATGGCCCGGCTGAGAACAATTCCTCGAATTGCCGCGGTGCCAATCATTGCCCTGACCGCGATGGTCATGAAAGGGGATCGAGAGAGGACGCTACAGGCCGGCTGCTCAGGGTATATCGAGAAGCCCATTGACGTGGATCTACTGCCGGAGCAGATCGCTTCGGTCTTGAATAGATAGCACTGCGCGCACCGCAAGCGCGTGACAAGATGCCTGGAAGGATGGGGAATGAGCTACGCGATGGGGCCTGATTTGCAGGACATTTGTGTTCTTATCGTAGAAGACAACGTGCGCAACTATGCCTTGCTGGCCCGGCTGTTGTCGTTCATGGGGGTGAAACAGACCGAGTGGAGGCGATCGGGCTGGCAGGTGCCGGAATTCGCGCACGATGCCATGACTCAGGTCGATCTGATTCTTCTGGACATCCACCTTCCGGACGAGGATGGATACGAAGTGCTGACCCGGCTTCGAGAAGATGAGCAGTTCCGGGACACGCGGATTGTGGCCGTCACGGCCGACATTACCAGTGCGAATTTGTCACGCGCTCAGTCTGCTGGTTTCGATGGTTTTCTAGCCAAGCCCATCGATGTAGACCACTTCCCTGACCAGATCCGCCGCATTCTTGGAGGCGAAGTCGTTTGGGATCTAGGTTAGCGAGCCGATGGCAGAGCGAGCCATAGAACCGACTGGAGACAACGCACCGCCCCAGACCATGCCCCGCCCCCTTCCTACGCTTGGCATGCGTGGAGGGCTGGGCAAGACGTTGCTTATTGCCTTTCTCCTCCTGGCCATCGTTCCTCTGAGCCTCCTGGCCTTCCTGACCTATCACGAGATCGAGCGCGATACACGCCAGAAACTGGTGGCGTCGCTGGAGACGGTGGTCGTGCTGAAAGAGGCCCACCTGATCGATTGGGTCTGGGGCTATGAGCGCGAGCTCAGCTTGATAGCCGACGCGCTCGACCGGCGGGTGGATCCTCTGGCCGAGATGGCCGCCGTTCAGGCCCACGATCCGACTCTGACCGGCCTGGTACTGATCGATCGAGACACCGGCGAGGTTCTTGCCAGCACGGACCAAGCTCATGCGATGCCCGGCCTGATCGACCCGCTGCTCTCGGATGAGAAGGGCCTCGTCATTGCATCGGTGGCCACTGCATCCTCTGAACCGGTCCTGGCGATCAGCTATCCCTGGGACGACCGGCAGCTCATTGCCTTTCCGGGTTGGGATGCCCTGCAACGGATCATCGCCGATTCCGAAGCAGCCTGGGAGGGTAGCACCACCTATCTGGTGATGAGCGATGGGTGGATCCTTTCTGAGGAAGGATTGAGCTTTGTGCCGGCCGGTGAGCCGGAGCGCGTATCTCAGGGGATCTCCGACATCTGGCAGCGGAAGGACGGTTCCGGCGCCTACGATGGCCTGGATGGTGAGCCTGTCTTCGGAGCGTATCTCTGGAATCCGGCACTGCAGGTGGGGATCCTGGCCGAGCAATCGCAGAGCCAAGCCCTGGAGATGGGTAACCGGCTGACCGCCGTGGTCGTGGGGGCCACATTGGTGGTGGCCCTGGTGACGGCGGCCATTGCGGCTATCGTGACCCGAAGGGTCACCCAGCCGATCGTGCAGCTCACCGAAACAGCGGCCTGGATGGCCCGGGGCAGGCTCAACCAGAAGGTCGTGATCTCTCGGAACGACGAGATTGGCGTCTTGGCGCGAGCATTTAACCGGATGGCGGCCGAGCTACGGGTTTTGTACGAGAACCTGGAGGCCAAGGTCGCCGAGAGAACCATCCAGCTGCAGGCCGCCAACGAGCAGACGAATTACCATCTGATACAGCTTGCCACGAGCGCTGAGGTGGCGCGGGTGGCAACCTCGATCCGGGAGATCGACGCGCTACTGGTCACCGTGGTCCAGTTGATCGGTCGTGCCTTTGAGCTGGAACATGCGGCCATCTACCTGTTCGACAAGGACGGGGCCCTGGTCGAAGCGGCTGCGTTTCTAGAGGAGCCGGGCCAAGGCCTTCGCTGGCTGTCCAGGGTGGCAGAGGCGAACGGTTCTTCTCCGCTAGGCCGGGTGGCGGCCGACGGGCAGCGTCGAGTCGTGCGTGCCGGCGAGGGTTCTGCCCCAGATGGGGATGGCGGCGCGACTGCCGCTGCCAGGCCAATCGCTGCCTGCGAGCTGGCGGTGCCGCTTCAGGTTCGGGATCGAATTCTGGGGGTGCTCGAGCTGCAGAGCAGCCGCGCCGATGATTTTGGGGAGAATGAGCAGGTCGTCTACCAGTCGCTGGCAGACCAGATCAGCATTGCCATCGAGAATGCGCGCGTCTATGCGTTGGAGCGCGAGACGGTGGAGAGGCTGCGGGAGCTCGACCGGCTTCAGTCCCAGTTCCTGACCAACATGTCGCACGCTCTGCGCACGCCGCTCAACTCGATCATTGGCTTCTCGCGGGTCATGCTGAAGGAGCTCGACGGCCCCTTGAACGAGACACAGAGCGCTGACCTGGAGGCCATCTATGACAGCGGTCGCCAATTGCTGGGACTGATCAGCGACATGCTAGAGCTCTCGCGCCTCGAGCTGGGCGTAGCCCCATTTTCTCCGGGGGAAGTAGATCTGCACGAGATCATCGAGGGAGTGATGGCCACCGCGCGGGCCCTGGCCAGAGGCAAGGCCATCCAGATCTACGAAGAGGTGCCCGCCGATATGCCGCTGCTCTATACGGACGGCCAACGAGTGCGACAGGTCATCCTGGCTTTGCTGTCCAACGCAGTCAAGTACACCGATGAAGGCAACATCTACCTCCGGGCCGGCAAGGATGACGGACAGGTGACGATCAGCGTGAGGGATACGGGGTTGGTCATCCGGGGCGACGAGCTCGAGCACATCTTTGCGGAGACAGGGGCGCCCACGCCCGGCGCGCGGGACGGCAGCCCGGGCGGCGAAGGCGATGTGCCCAGCTTTGGCCTGGCCATCAGCAAGCGGGTGGTGGAAAAGCTGGGCGGGCAGATCTGGGTGGAAAGCATCGAGGGACCCGGGTCGGTGTTTACCTTTACACTGCCGATCCGGCCTACCAACGAATTCGGAGCAGACTGAGGATGAAGCGATGCGCAGCTGGATAAGACAGCTCCTGAAGGCACCCGTGTTCGAGGGCGACGACGAAAAGACGCGCACTGCCGGTTTGCTGAACATGCTATTGCTGGCCACGTTGGCGACGTCGCTGGTGACCGCCAGCGTCGCACCGCTGCCCTTTGTCCAACCGTTGATCGCCGCCGGAGTAGCCGGCTTGATCTTTCTCCTGGGCCTGGTTTCGCTGATCTTGCTGAGGCTTGGGGCCGTGCGCGCGGCCAGTGTGCTGTACCTGGTCGGCATGTGGGTGGCCTTTAGCGCGCTGATGTTCCTGTCCGACGGCGTGAACAGCTCATTTGCCATGGCATACATCACATTCACCGTGGCGGCAGGTCTATTGCTGGGTGGGTGGGCCGCAGCCGTCATGGCCGAGCTCAGCGTGTTGGCCGGCCTCGTCATGTTCTATGCCAAGACGGCCGATCTGCTGCCTGCGCCGGTGCTGTACATGGGTCCCGGTCCGGCCTGGATTACACTGACGGCCAACCTGGTCGCGACGGTGGCGGTGCTGTACCTGGCGACGCGGGCTATGAGCCAGGCCCTGCGGCGAGCACAAACGTCGGCTGCCGAGTTGGACGAGCAGAGAGAGCTGCTGGAAGAGACGGTGGCTGAGCGTACCCGGGACCTTGAAGAACGGGCCATCCAGTTGGCCATAGCCTCAGAGGTCGGGCGCGCGGCAGCCTCGATCCTGGACCTCGCGGGCCTCAGCCGTCAAGTCGTGGATCTGGTCCGCGACCGGTTTGACCTGTACTACGCAGGCTTGTTTTTGCTGGACGACACAGGAAGCCACGCCGTGCTGGAGGCAGGCTCGGGCGAGGCGGGGCGCACGATGAAACTTCAGGGTCACAGTCTCGAGGTCGGCGGCCTGTCCATGGTCGGGGCGGCATGTGCCCGCCGCGAGGCCCGCATTGCCCTCGACGTGGGCGAGGAAGCTGCGCGCTTTGACAATCCGTTGCTTCCCGAGACCAGGTCCGAGATGGCCCTGCCCCTGGTGGTGGGCGACCGCGTGCTGGGTGCCCTCGACGTGCAGTCGACGGAGCCGGCTGCGTTCTCGGAGGAGGATGTCGCCGTTCTGCAGTTGGTGGCCGACCAGGTGGCGGTGGCAGTGGACAATGCACGTAGGTTTTCGGAGGAAGGAGAAGTGCTGGAGGCGACGAGCCCTCTATTCCGGGTCAGCCGCCGACTCGCTTCGGCTGTCACCACCGACGACATTGTGCAAGCCATGCTCGACTCTATCGCCGAGACGGAGGCCGATGGCTGTGCGGTGGTGCGTTTGAGCCTCTCCTCCGGCGGGGGGATACAAAGTCTTTCGGTCCTAGGAAGCTGGGACAGGCGCGGCGAATCCCAGTTCCAGACCGGCATGCCTTTTCCGGCGGGCGCCTGGCCGATGTCGTTTGAGCGGGTCGCCAATTTCTGGACCATTGAGGATGTCGTCCAGCAAGATGAACTCGCGGACGGCCTGCGCCAGTTCCTTTCCAGATCGGGAGGCCGGAGCTTTGTCAACGTGCCACTGCGTACCGCCGGGCGGACAATCGGTTTTGTCTACGTCTATCGCTACCAGGCGGGGCCGTTCTCGCCGGTGACCATCCGCCTGTACGAGACGCTAGTAGACCAGGCCGCCGTCGCCCTGGAAGGCGCCCGCCTCCTCGATGAAGCCCAGCACCGTGCCGCTCGCGAGCAGACGCTCAGCCGGGTGTCTGCGCGCATGCGCGAGACCCTCGACACTGACATGGTGCTCAGGACCGCGGTGACCGAGATTGCCGGGGCGTTGGGATTGGCGGCTCTCGACCTGCGACTGAGCGTCGGAGGAGACATGGCCGATGAGGGTTTTCGGGACGGGCAAGAGCCGTGAGACCGACGCAAATCTGCGGAGAATGCGGTGTCTGACCGCGCTCAGGAGGGGGAACTCGAAAGATGACAGAGTTCAACGAATCGGCAGCCGAGGGCTCGTTGCGGTCTCTCTCTACCGAGGACGAGGCACTGCGCCGGGTTGACCTCCGCGTCTGGCAAGAGCAGTTGCTGAGAGGGGTGCTGCTGGCAACCGCGATCGTGGGCTTGTTCGTGGCGGCGGCTGGAACCTATGATTCCTGGGTCTACGAGCAATTTTGGATCATTCCACTGTTTTGGGCGGCCTATGGTCTGGTTCTTGTGCTGTTCCTTTGGAAGAGGGCGCCCTATGGGCTGCGAGCGGGGGCGATTGTCAGTATCGTCTATGTGCTGGGATTCACCCAACTGGTCGAGGATGGGACCGGAGGCAGCGTTCAGGTCTTTTTGTTGAGCGTGCCGTTTCTGGCGGGCATCTTTTTAGGCCGCCGAGCCAGTGTCGCTGCCCTCGTCCTGGTGACCGTGACGATGGCTGGTTTTGGAGCGGTGTTCTCGTTGGGCTTGCTGACCATTCCTGAGAATCCCACCACAGCCGAGCCTTCAAGGTGGATCGCCGGGACCCTGGCCCTGTTCCTCATGGGCCTCCTGATGGTTGTCTCCCTCGATTTCCTGGTCTCCCGGCTTGCCACCGCGCTCGGCCAAAGTCGCAGCCTGGTCCAGACGCTCGATGCGCAGCGAGGTCGCCTGGAGGAGCAGGTTACGGAACGCACGCTGGATCTTGCGCACCGCAGCGCGCAGCTCGAGGCCGCGGCTCAGGTAGCCCGCGAGGCAGCGCGCATTCGGGATGTGGAGCAGCTTTTGGCAGAGACGGTGAATCTCATCTCCGAGCGCTTTGGCTTTTACCATACCGGACTCTTTTTGCTGGACGCGGCAGGAGAATATGCCTTGCTGCGCGCCGCTTCCTCGCCAGGTGGGCGGCGCATGCTGGCCAAAGGCCATAGGTTGCGGGTGGGCAAAGAGGGACTCGTCGGCCATGCTACGGGCGAAAAGCAAGCGCGCATCGCGCTGGACGTGGGCGAGGATGCCGTATTCTTTGATAACCCAGACCTGTCCAGGACCCGCTCAGAGGTCGCGCTGCCGCTCATGGTCGGCGACGAGGTGCTGGGCGCGCTGGATGTGCAAAGCATCGATCGGCAGGCATTCAGCGAAGAGGATGTAACGGTGCTCCAGACGATGGCGGATCAGGTAGCCATCGCCATTAGCAATGCCCGTCTGGTGAGACGTGTGCAACAGAGCCTGGAGACCGAGCGTCGCGCCTACGGTCAGATGACGCTGGAGGCCTGGCGTACCTTGATCCGGTCCGGCATCGGATCGGGACAGCGGTACGATCCTCAACGAATTCTTCCCGCTGACGGCGCATGGCGGGAGACGATGGTGGAAGCCATGAAGCAAGGGCGCTCCGTTGTGGGAGGCAGTGGGCCCGGAGCGACCGTGTCCGTTCCCCTCAAAATGCGCGGACAGGTGATCGGCGTGCTCGATGCGCACAAGCCGGTGGGGACCGGGGAGTGGGCGGAGGATGAGCTCTCTCTGTTTCAGGCACTGGTTGACCAGCTGGAGATGGCACTGGATAGCGCTCGCCTCTATCAAGATGCCCAGCGTCGCGCCATGGAGGACCGGTTGGTCGGGGAGATAACGGCCCGCCTGCGGGCGACCATGGACGTGGATGCGGTTCTGCAGACGGCGGTTCGCGAGGTGGGAAGCGCGCTCGGCATTGAACGGGTCGAGCTGAGGTTGCAGCCCCCCCAGTCGGGAGATGGGCAGGAGCCGTCGCGGGAGGGCCAAGCCCGCCACTGGCCGGAGGAGGACGGACATGGTAGCGTGGACTAGGCGGCTCTTTCTCCCCAGATCAACCGACGACGAAGAAGAATCGCGCGTCGCCTGGCTGCTGACCGTTGTTCTGCTGGCACTTCTTGGCTCTGCATTTCTCATTACCCTGGCGGCAGCCGTATTCTATGGCATCAACGCCGACGCGGAATCGCAGTTCACGCTGCTCAGCGGCGCCGTGACGACCCTGGTTTTCGCCGGACTGCTATTCCTCGTGCGCCTCGGCCTGACGCGGCTGGTGAGCGTGGTCTTTCTGTCGCTCCTGTGGTTGCTGATCACGGTCTGGATTTTCACCACTTCGGGGATTAGCAGCGATAGCAGCACCCTGGTATATGCGCTAATTATCGTGCTGGCTGGCCTTCTTCTGGGCGGCCGTTGGGCCATGATCTTTACGCTGCTCGGTTCCTTGGCCGCGTTCGGTGCCTACTATGCGGAGGCCGGCGGGCTGCTGGTTGTCGTAGATCGTCCGATTTCGCTGGGTGATGCGCTCTTTGTGGCTGTGCCCTTGGTGCTGACAGGCGCCCTCCTGCGCTATGCGGTCCGTGGCATGTCTGATGCACTGGAGCGAGCGCGCAGGAACGAACAGGCACAGGCCGAGGCCAATCGCCAGCTCGAGTTGCTGCGCGCATCGCTGGAGGAGCGGGTAGCCGATCGCACCAGGGAACTCGAGACTCGCTCCAGGCAGTGGCAGGCGGCGACGCAAGTCGGCCAGGTTTTGACCTCCATTCTGGACGTCGAGCAAATGGTCTGGCAGGTGACCGAGCTGGTCCAGGAGAGGTTCGATCTGTATCACGTGGGTCTGATGCTGCTAGATCCGACCGGCGATTGGGCGGTGTATCGTGCCGGATCCGGCCAGTCGGGGCGCCGCCTGGGGGATGAAGGATTCCGGCTGGAGGTAGGGGGCAACTCGATGGTCGGATGGTGTACCGCGCACGCGCGATCTCGCGTTTCTCAGGACGTGAGCTCGGATTCTGTGTACGCCAGCCACGACCTCGTGCCTCAAACGCGCTCAGAAGCGGCGTTGCCGGTCATGGTCAGGGGCCAAGTGCTCGGTGCCCTCAGCGCGCAAAGCGACCGCGCCGGTGCGTTCGACCCTGCCACGGTTGCCGTGCTGCAGACCGTAGCCGACCAGGTCGCGGTGGCCCTGGACAATGCTCGCCTGTACGAGGACAGCCAGCAGGCGCTGGTAGCGATGCGACGGGCGTACGACCAGTTGAGCCGCCAGGCCTGGACTGAATTCCTGAGCACTCGACCTCGTCTGGGGTATGCTCTGGTGCGCCAATCGGTTGTACCTGTCACAGATGCCTGGCAGCCGGAGATGCTCGAGGCGGTGCGCACCGGAGAGGCTGTCGCCTATGCAGACGGATCGAACGATGGTCCGGACGGTGGTGGAACACCGTCACCCGCTTTGACTTTGCCCCTCAAGGTGCGCGACGACGTCATTGGGGCGCTGAGCTTGCACAGGCACCCCGACGAGCCGGATTGGACGGCGGCAGAGGTGGATCTGGCGCAGAGGCTGGTCGATCAGATCGGTACGGCGCTCGACGGCGCGCGGCTCTTTCAGGAGACCCAGCAGCGTGCAGCGCGCGAGCAGGCGATCCGGCGCATTACCGAGCAGATGCGCAGCACCGTCGATATCGAGGCCATTTTGCAGAACACCATGGCCGAAGTGGCCCGGACGCTGGGTGTGCCCCGGGCCTATGTCCGGCTGGGCACCGAAGCGGAGCTGTTGGGTCCTGGCAGCCGGGATAGGGGACCGGAAGCTGTCCCGGGCGAAGATGGGGCATCGAGGCAGTCTGACCTTTCTGAGGTGAAGTAGATGGCGACTGGCACAGGGCCAACGTCGAGCAAGGCACAACAAGAGGCGAATGCGCGGCTCCGGCTGCTGGTCGACAGCGTGCAGGGCGGCCTGACCGTTGTCGAGGGCACCCGGGTCGTCTATGTGAACAACCAGCTGTGCCAGATACTGGGCTATTCGAAGGAAGAGCTCAAGGGGATGAGCGAACTGGACTTTGCCGCTCCGCCGGAGAGGGAGCGGTTGGAGCAGGCGTTCCAGGAGGCCGAGTCGCTGGGCTTGCCGCTCGAGGAGCTAGAGTTCTGGGCGGTGCGCAAGGACGGCAGCCGTCGCTTCATCCGGAATCGATATTCGGCCGGCATGGTTGGGGATGGGGTCCCCTTGCACTTTGTGGTGACCGTAGACCTGACCGAAAGCGAGCTGGCAAAGCGAGCGTTGTCGGACCAGGAGGATGTCCAGCGGCAGATTGTAGCCGCGAGCAGGGCCCTGGCGGCCGCAGATGATCCAGAAACCATGCTGCGGGCGGTTGCAGCGCCGGCCATGAGAGCCGGGGGGGGGGCGCAAGCGGGAGCCCATGCAGCCGTGCTCATGTACGTGGACGTGGATGCCGGCGGCACGCCAGAGTGGGCCCGTGTGGAAGCCTCCCTCGGCGATCCCGAGTTCCCGACCGGGCCCCGCTTCTACCTGCCCGGGATGTCGCAGACCGATCACCTGCTTTCCAGCCCGGAAGATCCCCTGTCGGTTGCGGACGTGCGGGCACGCAAGCAGGGTGTGAACGAGCAACTGACGCGAATGATGGAGTCGATCGATGCGCGGGCCTTTATCGCCCTTGCTCTGCAAGCTGGGGGGCAGTGGCAGGGCATCCTGGCTATCGCCTGGCCCGAGGTGCACCCGTTCCGCTCGGAGGAAGAGGGCCTCTACGAGCTATTGGCTTCCCAGTTGGCGGCACACATTCAGAGACTGCGCCAGCGCGACGAAACCGAGCACCGTGCCATGTGGAGCCGAACCGCTGCCGAGGTCTCTCAGGTGGCGAGTACCGTACTGGAGACTGAGGCATTGCTCCGGCAGGTTGTGGACCTGGTTCAGGAACGATTCGAGCTCTATTACGCGGGCTTGTTCCTGGTAGATCAGCGGATCGACGCGGACGGAGAGACCGGGAACTGGGCCGTCCTGCAGGTTGGCACCGGCGAGGCGGGCCGACGGATGGTGGAGCAGGGACACAAGCTCGAGGTGGGCGGCGAGTCGATGATCGGCCAATGTGTGTCCACAAAGCAGCCGCGGGTGGCGATGGACGTGGGTCGGGAAGCGGTGCGCTTTGCCAATCCGCTCTTGCCGGACACCCGCACCGAGCTGGCGCTGCCGCTGATCAGCCGCGGACAGGCTCTGGGGGCGCTGACGATTCAGAGCCGGCGACAGGCCGCCTTTACAGCGGATGATATCGCCGTGCTCCAGACCATGGCCGATCAGCTGGCCATTGCCGTCGATAACGCCAACCTGATCCGGCAGGCGCAGGCCCGTGCAGAACGGGAGCAACGGGTTCGCGCCATCGCCGACCAGATCCACCGTGGGGCGAGTGCAGAGGTCATCCTACGCTCGACGCTGGCGGAGCTCAACCAGATGCTGGGGGCCTCCAAATCGGTTATTCGCCTCGGGACGCAGGCGAGCCTGCGAGCGGAGCTCGGCGAGCAGGCAGCGGAAGGGGAGTGAGGCGGAGCCATGGTGGACCGGCAGCCTGCATGCGGTGGCGCGAGAGAGGACAGGGCTTGACCTAGGGCCCTGGTCCTTGGGGGTTGGGTATGAACGAGACATCGCTGGACGAATACAGAGCGGCAGTCGAGGCCCAGGCACAAGAGCTATTGGACGTTGTGCAGGCTGTGGCCTCGGGCGATCTGGATATCGAGGTGCCCATTCCGCCAGAGGGAGAAGGTGTCGAGATCCTCACGGCGCTGGCAACCGGTGTGGGCAGGATGGTGGCTGATCTAAAGGCGACGATGGCCGAACAGGAGCAGGTCCGTGCTGACGTGGAAAGAGGCCGGCTGCAACTGGCGGCGGCCTTGAAAGAACTCTTGGCCGTACAGCGGCGCTATTTGGAAGAGCAGTGGGACCGCTACACCTCGGCCGCGCCGGGCAACCGGGGCTACTATCGCTTTGGCAGCGAGGATGGCCCGACAACCGACGCCTGGCTGCCGGCCATGAGCGCCGCTGTGCTCGAAGGCGACACCATCATCGATAGCGAAGGCGGGCCCACGGTGGCGATTCCCATCCGTCTGCACGGCGAGATGATTGGCGTGGCAGGCTTTTGCCGCGAGGATGCCAACCCCTGGAACGAGGAGGAGGTTGCAGCCGCAGCCGCCATCATGGATGAGGTTGCCGAAGCGCTGGACAAGCAGCGCCTGCTGGATGAAACGCAGCGCCGGGCCTGGCAGGTGCAGGTCTCCAACGAGATCGGCCAAACCATCTCCTCGACTCTCGACATGGATACGCTGATGCGCCAGATCGTGGACACCATCAAGGCCCGGTTTGGCTACTATTACGTCGCCGTCACTCTGATAGAGGAAAATCAGATCGTCTTCCAGGATGGAAGCACCATCGGAGAGTCTGAACTCCGACTGGAACCGCGCGGCAGGGCCATGGACCTCGATGCTCCCGCGGGGATGATCGTCGAGGCGGTGCGGTCCGGGCAGCCGGTGTTGGCCAACGATGTCTTGAACGACCCACGCTACGTGCCGATACCCGAGATGCCAGATACCCGCTCCGAGTTGGACGTGCCCATTATGGTCGCGGGGAAGGCGATTGGCGTGCTGGATGTGCAGAGCAACGTTCCCTACACCTACACGGAGGATGATGTAGCCCTGCTCCAGGCACTGGCAAACCAGGCTGGAGTCGCCATTGACAATGCACGCCTATTTGAGGAGGCGCAGGCCTACGCTGAGGAACAGGCGATCCTGCGCCGGATCAGCCAGGCGGTTAGCGAATCGCTGGAGATGCAGGATCTATTGGAGACCGCCCTGGACGTGGTGCTCACGGCCATTGGCTTCGAGGCCGGATTGGTGAGCCTCAGCCGCCAGGAGAGCGGCGAGCTGTTCCTGGCGGCTCACCGGGGGTTGCCTGAGGCGCTGGCCCGCAAGCTGCAAAAAGATGGCTTGAAGGGAACTCTGTGTGACTGGATCTTTCAAACAGGGCAGACTATTGCCATCGAAGACGTGCGGGAGGGAGCGCCGGTGGATGTTAGCGGTGTGATCCGGGTGGGCCTGCTCACCTACGCAGGGGTCCCCCTGGTGCACCGAGATCGGCAGATAGGCACGTTCTGTTTCTTTGACTCGGATGTGCACAGCTTGAGCAAGCGCGATCTTGACATGTTGGAAGCCATCGGCCGCCAGATTGGTGTCGGCGTGGCAAACGCCCGGCTCTACCAGCAGACGCAAGTAGCCTTGAACGAAGCGGAAGCGGCCCATCAGAGTTACCTGCGCCGTGGATGGCAGGATCACCTGCGCCGGAGGGAACTGCTGGCCCGGAGTGCTTTGGTGTACGAAGGCTCAGGGGCAGACTCGGAAGAGAGAACCGTCAGCGCACCCAATGTGTGGAGGCCGGAGATGACGCGGGCCCTCGAGGAGGGCAGCCCATCCGCCATCCGCAGCACAGATGGTGGTCAAGAACGTACCGGTGTAGCCGTGCCCATCAAGCTGCGCGGTCAGACCCTGGGCGTCCTGGGCGTCGAAACAGATGCCGGTGACCGGCAGTGGACGGAAGAAGAGATCGCACTACTCGCGGAGATAAGCCAGCAGTTGGGACAGGCGCTGGAGAACGCGCGCCTCTTTGCTGATACCGAGCGCACTGCCGAGCGGGAGCGCCTCATCGGCGAGATCACGGCCAAGATCCGCGCTTCGACTGACGTGCGGGACATTCTGCGGACGACGGCGGAGGAACTGGGGCAGGTGCTGGGCACGTCGCGAGCGCTGGTGCAGCTTGTGCCGCCGGGGCAGGGGGGTGGGAGCCGGGGCCAGGTTGAATCACCGGCCCATCCGCCGGCACCCTCCGAACAGGCTGGTGAGAAACAGGGCCAGAGGGAAGAGTGATGTCTGAAACCGGACTGGCAGGACAGAACACACGATCAGAACGCACCCGCACAGCACGGACGCAGCGCCGGCGGGGCCTGGCTACCCGGCTGGCGTGGGCCTTTGGCTCTGTGGCGGTCATCCTGCTGCTGATCCTGGGCCTGGTGCTCACGCTGGTCAGCTACACTGCGCAAGTGGAGCAGATTGTCATCCGCCAGCAAAAAACAGCCGATGGCGCGGCGGTGCTGACCGCAGAGTACCTGACCCGTGCGCGGGACACGCTCACCATTCACGGCAACACCGCCTCAGGCAGCGCGCTCTTGCTGCGCAACTTTGACCGGCAGCAGGCTGATCTGGAACTGATCCTGAGCGGCGCCGAGGGCATGTTCCAGACGGTCACCTTGCTGGACGCAGGGGGCAACGAGCTGGCAAAGGTGTCCAGGTACGAGGACTATGCCGTCGAGGACCTGGGGAATCAAGCAGATTCTCCGGCCTTTGCGCAGGCCCTAACCGGTCAGGTCTACGTCGGCTCGCAAACTCGCCAACTCCCCGGTGCCGAGTTCCCCAGTATTCTGATGGCTGCGTACATTGCGCCGCGCGCGGGAACCGAGCGCCCGGGCGTGCTGATGGCGGATGTGAGTATTGAGGGTATGCGGGACGCTGTGGCCGAGGTTGAGGTCGGCGAGACGGGATACGCGTACATTGTGGACCGCGACACGGGCGAGATGCTTGCCCATTCCGAACCTGGCAACGCAGCAGCCCAGGGCAACCGGCCGGCGGAAGAGGTTCCCATTGTGAGGCAGGTTTTGGACGGGCAGCAAGCGGTACATCACCAGTACTCGGGCCTGATCGGAGAGCGGGTGATCGGTGCCGCCAGCCCGCTGCCCGGCACCAACTGGACCCTGGTCGTCGAGCTGCCGGTGCGGGAAGCCCTGGCGGATGTGCGGCAGATGCTGTACCTGCTGGTTGGGCTGCTCGTGCTGGGCGCCCTGGTGGCGGGCGGGCTGGGCTTGATCCTCCCTCGACGGATCGTGAGGCCGCTTCTGACGGTACAGGAGGGAGCCCGGCAAATTGGTGCGGGGCACCTCGATCACGTCATCGACGTGGAGACCGGGGACGAGGTCCAGGACCTGGCGGAAGCGTTCAACGACATGGCTGCCAGCCTGCAAGGGTCCCAGGCCGAACTGGAGCGTTGGACCCGCGACCTGGAAGTCATGGTAGACGAGCGCACCGGTGAATTGGCCGCGGTCTCGGCGCGGATGCGCCAGCGGGCCCTTCGCCTGGAGGCCAGTGCGGAGGTGGCCCGTGCCATCGCCTCGGTCCGCGACATGGATCTGTTGCTTCCCCAGGTGGCCCAGCTCATCAGCGAGCGATTTGGCTGGTATCACGTAGGCATTTTCCTGGTGGACGAGGCGCGCAGATATGCGGTGCTCAAAGCCGCCAATAGCGCAGGCGGGCAGAGAATGCTGGCGCGAGGGCACAACCTCCGCATCGGTGAGACCGGCATCGTCGGCTATGTGACGGGAAGCGGCCAACCCCGCATTGCGCTCGACGTCGGGCAGGATGCGATCTATTTCGACAACCCGGATCTCCCAGAAACGCGCTCGGAGATGGCCCTGCCGCTGGAGGTGGAGGGCCAGATCATCGGCGCGCTGGACGTGCAGAGTACCGAGTCGGCAGCCTACGACGACGAGGATGTGGCCATGCTGCGCATTCTCGCCGGGCAGGTAGCCGTGGCCATTGAGAACTCGCGGCTTTTCGAGCAGACCCAGAAGGCGTTGGAGGAGGTTCAGTCGCTGCACCGGCAGTATATCCGGCAAGAGTGGACCAAGGTGGCGGCCGGCGAGCAGGACTTGACCTATGAATACCGGCGCAGCGGCACGGCAACCGAGCAGGATGCCTGGCGAAAGGAGCTGGCCGACGCCCTGGTAAAAGGCGAGCCGGTAGTACGCTACGAACCGCCCGTTCCTCTTCTGGCCGAGCGCCAGCCCATAGCGGGCGGACCTGCCAGCTCGGACGGTAACGGTAGCCAGCACGAGGCGGCATTGGCCACGCCCATCAAGTACCGGGATGAGGTGATCGGCGTGCTCGACCTTTTGGAGACGGATGAGCCACGGGAATGGACCGACGATGAGATTGCGCTGGTACAGGCGATCAGCGATCAGGTCGGGCTGGCCCTGGAGAATGCCCGCCTCTTTGCCGACACACAGCGACGCGCCGAGCAGATGGCGACCGTAAACCGCATCGGCCTGTCGATCAACTCGGACCTGGACCTGAAAGGCGTGCTCAACGCCCTGTACGAGCAGATCAGCCACATGCTGGACATCGACTCGTTCTACGTGGCGCTCTATGACGCAAGCAGCGGCATGATCGAGTTTCCCCTCCTGGTCGGCGAGGAAGGCACGGTGGAGCTGGACCCGCGCCCCATCGACCAGGTGCCCGGCATCACCGGCTATGTCATCGACTCGCAGAGGTCGCTCCACCTGGCCGACCTGCGGGCTCTGCCGGAGGATGCGCCGTTCGACATCGTCGTGGTCGACGAGGATCCGACCAACGCCTACATCGGCATACCCCTCATGTCTCGCGATGAGGTAATCGGCGTGCTATCCGTTCAGAGCAGGCGACCCAATGCCTACAGCGAGGAGGATCTACGGCTCCTGGAGACGGTCGCCACGCAGGCCTCCACCGCCATCGAGAATGCCCGTGCCTACGAGCGCCTTGCTCAGACGGCCGAGGAGCTGCGCGAGATCGACCGCTTCAAAACACAGTTTCTGGCGAATATGTCTCACGAGCTGCGGACGCCACTCAACTCGATCATCGGCTTCTCACGGGTTATGCTCAAGGGCATTGACGGACCCCTTACGGACCTGCAATCGTCCGATTTGCAGTCGATTCATAGCAGCGGACAGCACCTGCTGAGCCTCATCAACAGCATCCTCGATATGTCCAAAATCGAAGCAGGCAAGATGGAGCTTGCTATCGAGGAAACCGACCTGCAGCCTGTCTTGGAGGCGGTGATCGACACAACCAAAGCGTTGATCAAGGACCGCTCCGTCGAGCTGCATACGGTTGTGCCCGAGTCCTTGCCCGCCGTCTGGGCCGACGCCCAGCGCGTCCGGCAGGTGCTGTTGAACCTGATGTCCAATGCGGCCAAGTTCACCGACGAGGGCAGGATCACGCTGTCGGCCGAGGTGGGACCCGAATTCGTGACCATGAGCGTCGCCGATACGGGCATCGGCATCGATCCAGAGGCGCAGAATCGGCTCTTTATTCCTTTCCAGCAGGTGGATGGTTCGACGACACGGCGGGCCGGTGGCACGGGGCTCGGACTGGCCATCAGCCGCAGCTTTGTGGAGCTGCAGGGCGGCGAGATCTGGGTCGAGAGCGAGCCGGGCAAAGGGTCGACCTTTTCCTTTACCTTGCCCATTGCCCGGTTGCCGCGCGAAGAGATGGTAGAGACAGAGCCGGTTGAGTCGGACCGCTCTCAGAAGCTGCTGCTGGCCATCGACGACGAACCTGGCGTGATCACCCTCATGAAACGATACCTGGAGAACGATGGGTATCGGGTGATCGGCGAGAGCGACCCGTTGCACGCCATAGAGGTGGCCGAGAGTCTGGCGGCAAATCTAAGCGCCATAACGCTCGACATTGTGATGCCGCACGCGGACGGATGGCAGATTCTGCACGACCTGAAAGAGAATCCGCGCACCAAAGATATTCCCGTCCTGCTGTGCACCATCGCGGAAGGGATAGAACGAGGACTGGAAGAGGGGGCTGCCGCGTACCTGCACAAGCCGATTACACGTGAGGAGCTGCTGGCCGCGTTGCGTCAAGTGGAACGCCAGCAAGCCTGATTATCCGGAGTAGACACAGCAATGCCAAAGCATGTCTGGGCTGAATGCCCCAATTGCCTTCATCGCGAGCCGTTGGATCGCCCGTGGCTTTCCTGCCCGACCTGTGGAGGGGAGTGGCTCGATGCAAGGTACGAGTATGAATCGTTGGCCGCTGGTTGGCCCGAACGGCTCGCTACGCGGCCGTTCTCTCTGTGGCGCTATTGGGAGCTGCTTCCGCTGCGCGACGAAGGGAATATCCTGACCATTGGCGAAGGGGGCACCCCCTTATTGCACGCAACCAACCTGGGCATGATGCTCGGCAGGCCGCACATCTATGTCAAAGATGAGCGCCAGGGGCCGACCGGTTCCTTCAAAGATCGCCAAGCGGCCCTGGCTATTTCCTACATGAAGGAGCAGGGCATCACCGAGGCGGTGGTGGCTTCTACCGGCAACGTGGCGATATCCTATTCCGCCTACTCGGCCCTGGCAGGCATCAAGCTGTGGGCGTTTCTGACCAGCAGCGTGCCGGCAGACAAGATGCGCGAAGTGGCTCTGTATGGTTCGGAGGTGATCAAGGTCACCGGCACCTACGATCAGACGAAGCAAGTTGCCGCCGACTTTGCACAACGCAAGGGCCTGCACCTCGACCGGGGGATCAGGAGCTTTGCGGCCAAGGAAAGCATGAAAACCGTCGCCTTTGAGAGCGCGGAGCAATTGGGGTGGCTGTTGGAGGGGGAGGGTTCCTCAGGCGGCACGGGTTCTGTCTATCCTCCCCTTCATCGTGCTGCCATTCCCAAGTTCCGTGCGCCCGATTGGTACGTGCAGGCGGTGAGCGGCGGCCTGGGGCCGGTCGGCGTGTGGAAGGGTTTCCAGGAGCTGCGGCAAATGAGACTCATCGACCGCATGCCCAAGCTGGCCTGCATCCAGGCGTCGGGCTGCGCGCCCATGGTCAACTCGTTCCACAGGAATCTTGAGGTCGCCGAGCCGGTTCGGAACCCGCAAACACTGATTACGACGGTCGCCACGGGAGACCCCGGTCAGGCCTACACCTACCTGAGGAAGGTGATCCTCGAACACGGGGGCGTCTTTGAAGCCGCAACCGACGAGGAGGCTTTCCGGGCCATGCACGTGATGGCCAAAATGGACGGCATCTCGATGGAACCGGCTTCCGGGTTGGCGTTTGCCGGGCTCTTTAGAATGGTGAGCGCGGGCATTGTCAAGCCGGATGACGTCGTAGTCGTGAATTGCTCGGGGCACACCTTCCCGGTGGAGAAGCACCTTCTGGGCGACGCCTGGGCTCGTAGCCTGGACGCGAACGAGGGCGATCGCGCCGGACTCGCCGAGGAGGGCTTGCTGACCTCTCTGGACCGCCTGGACACGAGGGTACACCGCATTGCCATCATTGAAGATGACGCGGATGCTCGCCGCTTGCTGCGCCGGGTGCTGCAAGCTCGCGGCGACTATCAGATATTTGAGGCAGAAGGCGGTCGCCAGGGCATCGAGCTGGTGCGTCAAGTTCAGCCCGACCTGGTATTGCTGGATCTCATGATGCCCGACGTGGATGGGTTCGAGGTCCTGGAGACCATCCGGGCTGACAAGGGACTGGACGAGACGCGGATCATCGTGATCACGGCCAAGTCTCTGACTGCCGGTGAGCGGCGCCGGCTGAGCGGCCAGATCGAGTTCTTGCTGCAAAAAGGGTCCTTCATGGACGACGATCTATTGGAGGACATTCTGGAAGCATTGAGATGAGAGTACACTGCGCGCGCCGTCGCAGTGCGACCGGGCCTGTGATGGCGGCGATGGTCTGCTTGTCAGCGGTCTGGCTCTGCTTCCATGGAAGGCCCCTGTCGGGTGAGTCATTTGCATTTTCCAGGTAGCAGTGGTATAATCACCGGTGCAAGGGCGAGTAGCTCAGATGGCCAGAGCGCGTGTCTCACATACACGAGGTCGGGGGTTCAAGTCCCTTCTCGCCCACCTGATCAACCATCTGCCGTGGCCGCACTTGCTGTGCGCGTCCACGGTTTGTTTTGGGAGCTGCTGATGCTGTGGCTGAACCATCTTGTTGCGGCGGCTCCAGTCTGGAAAATCACGCAAGCAGGATGCGAATTGGCCCTCCCCCAACAGCGTGTGCGGCTTGGTATGCGTCACACCAGTTTGCTGTCCGGCCTGAACTGGGGTGGCTGTATGGCATTCCTTCATCAAAGGGGCACTCGGGGTGACTGAACAGACCAGGCAGCTGGCTGGCGAGCGGACCATCTTTTGGTTGAGATGGTTTGTGCTCGCCTGCGTGGTGCTTGCTGTTCTGCTCGATCCGGTCCACCGGCCAGCTCCTTCGGAATTGCTTCCCTATCTGGCCGCAGTCGTGATCTACAATCTGGCGATTGGGATCATGATCTACCTGCGCCTGTATTTCCGCGCGCTCCCGGTTCTGACGCTCATGGCCGATGTGATCGCCGTGCTGGGTCTTGTCCACCTGCCGAGCGGGGTCGGCGGCTTTTACGCCGTCTTTGCCATCTTTCCCATCCTGGTTGCGGTGCTGCGATTTAGCTGGCGCGCAGGACTGCTTGCTGCCGGTGTCTTTATCGCAGACGCCGTCTTCCAGGTCGGGATTTCCTGGGCGTCGGGCGCCCACGGAGCCTTGCTGTCTGAGCTTGGCTGGTTCGTCGTGTTGTACTTGCTCGTAGCCGTCGTGGCAGGCGTGCTGAGCGGTTGGGTGCCGCGTATACCGGTTTCGGGATGGCCGCGGCGTGGCGCAGCCTCGGCGGTGCCCGAGAACCTGGCGATGGTCTACGAGCTGGCTTCTTCTCTTAGCGCCACGCTGAACTATGAACGGGTCCTGGAAGCGATACTCGACATAAGCCGCCTGGGGTTCGACGAGCTGGGTCTGCGCGTTGGTGAATCGGTCGGTCTGGTCCTGCTCTACGACGACCATGGAGTGCTCTGGCCCGCCTCCCATCGGAATCTCGTGACGCGCGAAGACGAGACGCGGCGCATCAGAGGCAGCAAGGGGATCGTGGCTGAGGCCATTGCTTCAGGCGAAGCCCTGATTGGAGGAGCGCCAACCAGGGATTCTGAGCTAAAGGCATTCGATTCGCTGCGGTCAAGCAAGTCGATGATCTGTGTGCCCCTGCGTGCCGGATTCGAGACGTATGGCGCGGTGTTGTTCGCATCGGTCAGGCCCGATTCCTACACGGCTGAGCATATAGAGCTGCTGACCCTGTTCTGCAATCAGGCCACCATTGCCCTGCAGAACGCCAGCCTGTACCAATCGCTTCGCGAAGAACGGGACAAGATCGTCGGCAAGGAAGAAGAGGCGAGGCGCAAGCTGGCACGAGAGCTCCACGATGGTCCTACGCAGGACGTGGCAGCGATCGCCATGCGCCTGAATTTCGCGCGGCTGCTTGTGGACCGGAATCCGGATCGTGCCCGGGCCGAGCTGGAGCGGCTGGAGGATCTGGCGCACCGCACTGTCAGGGAGATCCGCTCGATGCTGTTTGCCCTGCGCCCCGTGATCCTGGAAACGGAAGGTCTGGTTGCGGCCCTCACCCAATACGGTGAAAATGTCCAGGCGAATGACGATCTGCCTGTGCACATCGATCCGGGGAACTATGAGCCCTGCCTGGATCTCGAAGCGCAGGGTGTGGTATTCGCGATCCTGGAAGAGGCGATCAACAATGCTCGGAAGCATGCCCAGGCCTCGTACATCGCCGTGAAGCTGCGAATGGAAGGCGACCTGTTGGTGGCCGAGGTGATCGACGATGGACGCGGCTTTGACGTGGAGGCAGTGGAAAACAACTATGCCAGCAGAGGCAGCCTGGGGATGATTAATCTGAAGGAGCGCGCCGTACTGATTGGAGGCACGGTGAACGTAGAGTCGGTGCCGGGTCAGGGCACGCGCGTCACGTTGCTGGTGCCCATCTTAGGGGAGACGGAGTAGCGCCCGGTGGACGGTCTGTGGGCCCGTTGGACGTCGGCCATGGCCGCATCGCCGCTGGCGTTGTGGCTTGTGGGCTCGCTGCTGGCCTATGCCGTCGGAGCAAACCTCCTCTGGCTGCAAAAGAGCGCGTTGCGCCGCCCGCATGTCCGTTGGCTGGTGCAACTGGGGCGCTTTGCGTTCTACCTGGTCATTCCCTATCTCGCTTTGGGGGGCTGGCCTCGCCGGCCGTACCAGGGCCTTCTCTCTCTAGAGCACATGGGAATCGCCGGCCTCGGTGGGGCCTGGCCGGTGACACGATGGCTGGAAGCCGCAGGCGTCGGCCTGGGGTGGGGCGTGCTCTCGTTGGTGCTCCTGAGCCTCGCCTGGGCGAGCGCCAATCGTCGTGGCGATGGCATTTCCCTGCTGTTTGCCCCCTCACCATGGTGGGTAGTCCTGGTGGACGTCCTCTATCTTCAAGTGCACTGGGCGTTTTACCGCGGGGCTCTGACAGCGATCGTGGACGATGCCTATGCCGGCGTATTTCTAGGGTTGGGGCTGGTATTCCTGGAGTGGAGCCTGAATCCCTTCTGGCGGCAGGGCTGGCGGCTGGCACCCTGGGCCGCCGAGCGGTGGCTGCGAGCCTCTGTGGCGCTGATCACAGCGCTGATTTTTCTGCTCACCCGGAATCTGTGGGTCTGCCTGGCAGTTCACCTATTGCTCGAGTTCTCGATGCGCCAGGTGGGCCGGGAGCGGGCCGGCCAGCAGGCCGAGGTGTTGGGGCCAGAGTGAGCAGTCGCTCGCCGGCGGGCTGGCTCCGTGCCTGTTCCTCTCATTCCCAAAGGCGACAGAAGGCGCATAGATCGCCGGCCGTGGTCGGCTGACCGCATTGCCGACAAGGATGTAACTCGGCAGCTTTCTCCGCCGCGAACGACACAGCCCCCCTGTCTCGAGCCTGTAAGAACTGCAGGTAGAATTGCTGCTTGGCTCCCGGCGATTTCAGCTCCAATTGGTTCAGCAGCTCTTTGTAAAAGTTGGTGGTTGACCCCTTGGCGTAGGGACATTCGTCGTAGATATACTCGATGCCCCGGACCAGAGCATAGGCGGCAGCTTCTCGTTCGTAGATGCGGACAAAGGGCTTGACCTTGCGCGCTAACCCCTCTCGCTCTTCCAGGACCGGAGCCTGGCGGGCGAGATACCCTGCTTGCCAGTGCAGCGTGTTCTGCATGAGGACGGCAACCTCGTCGTCCAGGTTGTGCCCGGTGGCGATGGCGGCAAAGTCCCCTTCGCGGGCGAGACGATTCATGATGTGGCGCTTGACCAACCCGCACACCGAGCACGGCTTGCCTCTGCCTCGTTGTTTCGTCCGGGCCAGCGTGGAAATGGATTGGCCATATTCGCCCTCTAGGTCTACGACGTGAAGCGTGGCGCCAGGGTGCCGCGCAGACACGAATTGGCGGCACATCTGCAGAGACGAATCCGAGTAGCCCACGCCCTCGCCGATGCCCAGGCTGATGTACATGCCCTCGGCCTGGTATCCCAGCCTGAGGAGCACGTCCCAGAGCGCTAGGCTGTCCTTCCCCCCCGAGACGGCGACCAGCACCCTCTCGGCAGGGTCAAACATGCCGTACTTTTCAATGGTGCGCTGCGTCATCGACACAAACCACTCGTCAAAGTGAGTGGCACATAGCCGCAATCGGTGCTGACGCATGTTGATGACGGCGGTGCCGCCGCACCTGCTACACTTCAACTTGTTTCTAGCCCCCTGATACCACCGTGACGAGCCGGATGGCATCCCCGTCTCGGGTCAGTGTTTCCTCATTGATCAGCTTGCCGTCGCGCACAGCCAGGATCGACTCGGGGTTCAACCCCGCCTCCACAATGATGTGACGTACGGTACTCCCTGGCTTGACTTCCCAGGTCTTGTCGCGGTAGTGCACTGTGACCATGACATTCCCCCAAATCGTTCACCGCACAACAGGACTGCAGCAGCGGTCTCCGCCGGACGGCATTTCGTGGCAATTCTACTGCAAAAGAGCCGTATGGTCAAGGCACTCTGGGATTCGTGCGGCCCGAGGTACAAAAGAGCGGGATGCTCTTCTTTGAGCATCCCGCTCGAATGGGCAACTAGGGACGGAAGGTGGCCCGCCCGGGCCGACCTATTTGCCAGGGCACTGGCTGATTACGTTCGGATCGATCCCCTTGTTTCCGTATGCCTTGTCAAAGTGCGCGCTGAAATCGGCAGCCAGTTTCCTGGCCCGCAGGTCAAAAGCGTCCTTGTCCTCCCAGGTATTGCGCGGGTTGAGCATCTCGGTCGGGACGTGTGGGCAGGTACGAGGAACCTGAATGTGGAAGAGAGGATCCTCGTCGTACTCGACCTCTTCCAGGGCGCCTCTGAGGGAGCAATGGACGATGGAGCGGGTGATCTCGATATCCATACGCGCTCCAATGCCAAAGGGACCGCCGCTCCACCCGGTGTTGACTAGGTAGACCTGCGATCCATGCTTCTTCATGCGCTCGCCCAGCATAGAGGCATAGACGTCGGGGTTCCGCGGCATAAAGGGCTCTCCGAAAAAGCGCGAGAAGGTACTGACCGGATCGACGATGCCGGTTTCGGTGCCGGCCAATTTGCTGGTGTAGCCCATGAGGAACCAGAGCATGGCCTGTTCGGGGGTCAGCCTGGCGACGGGCGGGAGCACGCCGTTGGCGTCGGCTGCCAAGAACAGGATCGTTTTGGGGTGACCGCCCACCGACGAGGCTTTGAAATTGGTCAGGAATCGCAGCGGATACGACGCCCGCGAGTTGGGTGTATACCGGTCGTCATCCACGTCAAAGGTGCCCCAGGGATACATCATGCAGTTCTCGACGACTGCGCCGTGCTCCACATAGGGTGATTGGTGAAAGACCGCGTTCCAGATCTCGGGTTCTTTACGCGGATGGAGATTGATCAGTTTGGCGTAGCAGCCGTTCTCAAAGTTGGCGATGCCGTTGTCGCTCCAGCCGTGTTCGTCGTCTCCGAGGAGCGCCCGGCGCGGATCGGCCGACAGGCTCGTCTTGCCAGTGCCCGATAGCCCCAGCAGCAAAGCGGTATCGCCGTCGGGGCCTTCATTGGCCGAGCAATGCAAAGGCAGGATTCCTTCTCCGGGGAGGACATAGTTCATAACGGTGAACATCAGCTTTTTGACACTTCCGCCGTAGGCTGAGCCAAACACCACCCCCAGGCGCCGGTCAAAGTCCATGGCTACTGCCATGTCAGAAGTCCGCCCATCAGGCAATTTGCGAAGCCGCCCGGTGTACCGGGCACGGTCCAGCTTGTCATACGGCACAACCAGCAGGAGAAAACCCCGCTGGGCAAAGATGCTGCGGTCGACGCCGGCGGGCACCGGCCGGAACATGTTGTCGGTGAACAGCGCCGCAAGCGCCCAGTCGCTGACCGTCTTTACCGGCAAGGCGTACGCCGTGTCGGCCGAGAGGACCCGGTCGGTCACATAGAGTCGTCTCTTGTTAGACAGGACCTGGAGTGCATCTTCCATGACCATGTCAAAGGTCCCGGGGGCGAGGGGGATGTTATTGGGCGAATCCCAGTCGATATTGGCTTCGCTTTCTTTGCGGCAGACAATGTAGGTGTCTTTTGGGCTTCGGCCGGTGGACTCGCACGGAGTCCACGTTGCCAGCGCGCCGTTGGCGCTTACGATGCATTCACGATTGGCCACTCCTTCCTGGATCAAGAGTTCCCGCGAAGGATTGTCCAGTAGATCGGGGTGCCCGTCGAGCAAGGATTTTACTGCCGTAGTAAAGTCCATGGCTAGCCTCCTTTGGTCAGGCCATTCAGTTGTTGGGTTCGTCCACCATATCAAAAATCTTGCCGGGATTCAGAATCCCGTTGGGATCGAGCGACCTACGAATAGAGCGCATGACGTCGATGGCGATGGGACCGACGTCGCTCTCCAGGTAGGGCTTTTTCAGCGTGCCGACGCCGTGTTCGCCCGACAGCGTGCCGCCGACGCTGACCGACAGGGCAAAGAGATCGCCGATGGCTGCCTGCACCCGCTCCCACTCGTCGGCATCGTTCTTGTCGAATAGGATGTTGGGGTGGAGGTTGCCGTCGCCGGCGTGTCCGAAAATCACGATCGGCAAGCCCCGCTGGCGGGAGATCTCTTTGATGCCCTCGATGGTATTGGGAATGGCGCTTCGTGGCACGGAAATATCCTCGCCCAGCTTGTTGGGACGCTTGCGCCCCAGGGCGCCCGAGATGCTGCGGCGCGCGCGCCACAATTCGTCACTCTGCGCCTGATTCTCGGCTACCCGAAATTCGCTGGCGCCACCGTCGCGGCAGATGCTCGCGATCACGTCCATGTCGCGGGCGGCGTCGGATGGGTCGCCGTCGGTCTCGATGATCAACATCGCCTCGGCCTCGCGAGGGAGACCCAGGCGCAAATAGTCCTCCACGACATTGATCGCCGTCTCGTCCATCAACTCGAGGGTCGCGGGGACCACCCCGCCCCACAGGATGGTGTTGACCGCCTTGCTGGCATCGCCCAGCCTCGGAAAGACAGCCCGAGCGGTGCGCGTGGCCTCGGGCAGGGCGACGAGGCGCAGGGTAGCTTCGGTGACGACGCCCAGCGTGCCTTCGGAGCCGATAAACAGGCTGGTCAGGTCATAGCCGGTCACGTTCTTGATGGCCTTGCCCCCTGTGCGGAACACGCGGCCATCGGCTAGGACCACCTCCAGGCCCATGATATAGTCGCCCGTGATGCCATACTTCAGGCAACGCGGCCCTCCGGCGTTGCAGGC
>Ga0316577_10000064_pt1 | contig 26020 bp, 19 predicted proteins | sample S5NA_FD_203073 | JGI IMG/M metagenome (GOLD analysis project Ga0316577, IMG submission 203073) | Rhizosphere microbial communities from salt marsh grasses in Alabama, United States - S5-7_050615r2r1 | ecosystem: Host-associated > Plants > Roots > Rhizosphere | place: USA: Alabama | collected... | reverse complement strand
CAGGTCTTTGCCACCCCCGCGCCCGAGACCTCCGGTATCGAAAACATCTACAATTCAGCGGATATGGAGCGGCGCATCTGCAAGCCATTGGGCTTTGCCGGCCCCTTTCAGTTCACAGAGATTCCCGATCTGCCAGCGCACATCTATGTTGTCGCTGCCATCATGGCTGGCGAGGTGGACTTGCCATTGCTCAGATCGTTGGCGCAGCGGGGTCCCGTAGCCATCGATATCCAGGGCTTTGTACGGGTGCGCGAGGATGGCAACTTGGTCTTTCGCCAATGGCCTGACATGGAAGAGGGCCTGTCGCACGTAACATACCTCAAGGTGGACCGTGCTGAGGCCGAGCTCTTGACCGGTCAGACTGATCTTCGGGCCGCAGCTCGCCTGCTGGCCGACTACGGGCCTCGCGAAATCGTGGTCACCCAGTCCTCCGGCGTGACCGTGTTCGCCGATGGGACGTTCTATCAGGCCCCCTTTACGCCTCGCTCCCTCGCCGGTCGGACGGGACGGGGTGATACCTGCTTTGCGACCTACCTGGGCTGCCGGCTGACCGCATCGCCCCAGGAGGCGACGCGCTTGGCTGGTGCGGTCACCACGCTGAAACAGGAGCAGCCCGGGCCCTGGCACGGGACCCTGGCCGATGCTGAAGCGTTGCTGAAGGAAGACCGAACCTGACGCATAGCCTGGGGTCTAGCAGCCGGTGAGGCCCACTTGTACTGCCGGGCTCACCCTGCCTCTGCCCGCCTCCCAGCTATCGCTCCTCAACAGGTGTGCTACTTGGTACGAAATCGTGCCGGATCTGCCTTGTGTCGATCGGGCGCACAAATCGTGTGAGGGTGTAAGTGAACATGGACCGAGATAGGAAGAAACTCCTGGTCAGCGCCTTTGCCCTGTGGCTCGTGGCTTGTCTCCTGGTGGGTTGCGGCCAGGCGACGGCTACGATGATACCGCCTGTGGTAACGGCCCAACCGCCGGCCAGTTATCCAGAGCTGCTGCAATACTATGCACCGGTCATCTACCAGGGCGCCGCCTCGGATCAAGATTATATCACCGCTTTCGACTTTGACGGCGACTGGATCGGCAACAACAACTGGGAGAATCAGCCGTCCGGAGACCTCTCGGCCTATGTCTACGATTCGATCGTCGAGACGGAGAGCCACTGGTTCCTATTCTACGCTGTCTTTCACCCCCATGACTATACCGACGAAGCCTGCGAAAAGAGCGATGGGTGTCATGAGAACGATATGGAGGCACTGCAGGTGGCGGTCGCCAAGGACGGCACGGCGTACGGCCGCCCGATAGCCCTGTTCACCCTGGCCCATAGCCATATCTACCTCTATCCTTTCGACAATGCGGTGAAAAAGGGTGCGCTCCGGCCCGACGGCCAAGCCCAGCAGGAGGAGGGCCATCCGGTGGTATGGATAGAGACCTACGGCCACGGCATCCATGGCCGGGCAGAGATTCTGGTGCCGGGCAAGGTGACCTACCGGGTCGGTGATCGAGCAGAGATCCCGGAGGGCATCAAGGATGATGACGTCCGCTACGAGCTCGTGCCCATCTACGACACCCTGTGGCAGCATCGCGACGAGATCGGGCCGGGCCAGGCCTTCGACCAGCCCTTTGACTACCGCGGTCATACTCTGCCGGCCAGTTTCGACGGCGAGGACTGGGGCCAGGACAAGGCCAATCCCCCCTGGGCTTACGACCAGGACATCGGCAAGACGCTGCTGCGGGGCGATTTCTTCCTCGACCCGGCCAGAGCCCTGGCCTACTTTGCCACGGTCGAAGGTGAGGTGTCGCATACCTATCTCTTCAACCCATATCTGGCCGATTTGGGGCTGGAGCCCGCGCCCTGACGGTCGTATCAACTGGAGGCGGAGGAAGTATGCAGATCACGGGGATCGGTATCAACGCAGATGGCCAGCATCTTGGCGGCAGCCTGACCCAACTGGCAGAGGATCTGGCCTTTTTCCATCGTTGTGGTTTCGACGGCGTGGAACTATCCCTTCACGGGCTCGACGTGGTGAGTGGCGGTCGCCTGCGACAGGGCCAGGTAGACCGGGTACGAGCAATCACGGAGCGCTATGGGTTTTTCTACACCGTCCACGCCCCTGACCAGATCAACTTTGCCTTCCCACAATCGAGTATGGGTTGGCAGCCCGACTCGGCCATGGATCGAGATGTGTTCGCCGCCAGCCTCGATTTCTGCGCCGCCATCGGGGCCGGTATCATGGTCTATCACAGCGGTCTGATCGCCCTGCACCGGGTCGCTGCCGGTCTGGATGATCTGCCCGAAGAGGAGGCGCTGGCGCGCGCTCGTGAGCGGGAGATAGCGGATTTGAGTGATTTGCTGCCCCTGGCAGCCCAACGGGACGTGATCGTGGCCATGGAAAATCGCGATCCACACCCCTGGGAGGTGGCAACCCTGCGCCGTTGCGGCGTGGCAGCAAGCCAACTGCTCAAGTATCATGCCGGCATGTCGATCCCGGACCTGGTGGCCCAGGTTGAGGCGGTGAACCATCCCAGTTTCGGCCTTACCCTCGACCTCGGTCATCTCTTCCTGGCGGCAAACCTGTGTGGCTTCGATTACCTGGAAGCGATCCGGCAGGCGGCTCCGTATGTACGCCACCTGCATGCCAGTGACAACTGGGGGCGTCTGGGTGGTGCTTCTGACAGTCTGAACCATCGCATTCCATTTGGCGAGGGCGATCTTCACCTGCCTCCCGGGTGGGGGGCCATCCCCCACGTGGCCGCCCTGCAGCAGTTGCCCAATTACGAGGGGGCCTACATTCTTGAGCTCCGGCCGCGTTTCTTCGAGCATTTTCGCAAAGCCCTCGAGACTGCCCGGCAGATCGTCGATCGGGCCGCCGGCGCGAGAGAGGGATAGCGCTGTGCCAAACTACCTCCTCGCCATCTGTCTTGACTTTGGCGACACACTGATCGACCAGGCTACCGAAATTAAGGACGACACGTTGACCACAATGCAGGCTGAGCTGATCCCCGGGGCAGATCAGGCGCTATACGGGCTCAAGCAGCGGGGATACCGGCTGGCCATTGTGTCCAACGGCCCTGTGGGTAGCGTTCCTAACGTCTTCGAGCACTATGGGCTGTACGGACTATTCGACGTCTTTGCCGTTTCCCAAGGGCTCGGCGTGGAAAAGCCTGATCCCGACATCTTTAAGCATGCCCTGGATCATCTGGGCATCGTCCCCGAGGCGTACGGGCGGACGGTGATGGTCGGCAACGACCTGGCCGCCGACATCGCGGGCGCCAACGGCCTGGGTATGATCAGCGTCTGGCTGGATTGGGCGCCGCGCCACCGAAAGGCGCCGCTCAGCGAGCTGGAGGTGCCCGATTACACCGTATCGGAGCCGCTGGCGCTGCTGAACCTCTTGGACGGATTGGAGCTACAATTCGCCAAGGACAGGAGCAACTCATGAATCCCATCCTTCTGGTCCATCATTCTGCCAATCGAGAGCACAGCCACCCGTCCGGCTCGCTGCCGGCTCTGCAGGTCTGCCTCGAAGCCGGTGCCCGCGCCGTAGAGATCGACATCTCTCTGCTGGCCGACGGCCAGTTTGCCCTGCTTCACGGCCCGACGTTGGAGTGGGAGACCACCGGTTCGGGACCGATCTCTGCCCTGACGTCGGAGCAGGTGCGTTCGCTGCACCATGTCCGGCACGGTGAGGTCACCGGGGTGAACGTCGGGTTGCTGTCCGAGGCCCTCGACCTGCTGGGCCAACATCCCGGCACCGCCGAGCTTCAGCTCGACCTCAAGCCCGACGTCTATTCGACCGACGCCGTGCTGTCCCAGCTTGTGACCGATCTGCGGCCGGTGATGGATCGGGTGCGGGTGACCAGTCCCAGCGATTGGGCCCTGCGCCGTTTGCATGCCCTCGAACCCGGCTTGGCCCTCGGCTTTGACCCGCTGCTCTATCTGGAGATCGACTATGGCGAACACAGCGATCCCGCCGTGCCACCCTTCCGCCAGGGCGCCTACGGCTACTGGGATGATCATCCCCTGTCGACGCGCCGCTGGGGAGCGACTGCCAATTACCTAGCTGCTCGTGCCGATGCTCTGTGGATTCAGGCACCGCCGGGCGCTGTGTGGTACATCGACGCCGGGCTGCTCGGCCAGGCTCTGGACGACGGCTTTGACTGGATCGCCTACCTGCACGCCCGCGGCGCGGAGGTGGATGCCTGGACCCTGGATGCCCACCGTCCGGAGCGGGCTGCACTTGCCCGGCGGTTGGCAGCCCAAGGAGTGGATCGGATCACGACCAACGACGCAGTGGCCTTGAGCCAGATGTTGGGCGCGGAGGTTGTATTCTAGGTACAGGTCAGGGCCGTGCCCGCCCGATCTTGGGAGCAGTGACTGATAGGATGGACTAGCGGACTGCGGTGCGTGTCTGCGCCGCAGTCGGCGCCGTGGATCTGGCGGTCGCCTGCGCCCCCCGGCCCGTCGTTTCGCCCCCCTCGGCTGGACCCTCAGGGTGCTGCCCTTGTCTGCCCGCACTGGTAGTGATGGTCCGGTAGGCAGATCGACAGCTGCTCGTGGCAGGCGAAATTTATCTCGTGCCGGGACCGCCTTCAAAGCGTGGTGCTCTGCTCCTTCCGGTCTGGTCCTACCCTTGAGATGCGAGCTGCAGTCGCTTGCTCATCACGGCTGCGGAGGCGAGCCTGCGTTCGCAGGGATTGACTCACCATCGGGCAGGCTACGCAGGTCGTCGCAGGGAATCAGCTGGACGTCCCGCCAGACATAGCCACGCTCGTTGAACGTCTCGATATCCTCGATCCAGCGTTTCTGGCCCTGATCGAGAAGGTAGATGTGCGGACTGCCTGAGCATTTGAGTAGGATCGGAGGCGGCTCCTCAAAGACGATCGCTTGTACTGTCTCAGGCAGCGCCTCGACCGCACCTTGGCTGATCCCAAAGAGCCAGGGGATGGCGAGGATCACGATCAGAGTCCAGGCAGCATAGGCGACCGTTCCCGCGCTGTAGGCGCGATGAAGCCCGTGTAGCCACCGCTCCTCCTTGGCCCGCGCCTGGAAGACAAGGACTAGGAGAAGCAGGCCGATGTTTACCACATTCCAGCCGATGAACGCCAGACGGTTGGGCGTCAGCCGGTCGAGGGCCGTGCGGTAGACGATGGCGGCCAAGGCATACAGGCTGACGATCAAGGCCAGCGCGGCGACGACCGTGATTCCGCGGCGCAACCAGCGCCCCAGCTGCGGCGAGAGGCCCGCCTGGGCCACGGGGGTCGCACCGACCAGGAGAGCCACGACGGCAAAGAGCATCCCGTTGTAGATAATCAGCACGTCGCGGTTGTTGAATGGCGCCCAGAAATTGAAGGGGATGAAGGCCAGATAGACGAGCAATACGAGCAGCGTCAGAGGGAGCAGGATGCGCATCAGCAAGGCCACCAACTTGCTCAGACCTTCGTCGAATGACTGTTCAGCGGGGGGCACGGCTGGATTGTAGATCACGGCCGTGGCCACGACCGGAATCATGCCTCCACCCCCGGCGATGAATAGCCGCTGCACAAGCTCTGGAAGTTGAATATTGAGCGCCTGGAAGAGGCCTATCGTGATCACGGTGAACAAACCTCCCGCGATGACGAACAATCCACTCAAGATGAACACCTCAAGGGATTTGATCAAGAACCTAAATCGGCTGTCCGGATCGCCATGCCCGGCGATCAGGAAGACGCCCACCCCTGCCCAGGCCAGGAGGGGGAGATGCATGGCCATGAGCGTGAGGTATTGCTCCTGGAATGGCGCTGGACCCGCTTGAGGGTAGGTGAGGAGCACATATGCCCCAGCAGCTAGTAGTGAGATTCCGATCAATGCGCCCAGACGCCAGCGTTTGCGGCCGATAGCGGTGAGATAGGTCAGCACAAATATGGCCCAGAGGGACGCCGCCAACAAGACGATCACGGGCATGAAATCCCTGGCAATCCCCTGGAATCGCGCTATGCTGACCATGAGGCGATCATCCGAGAGCCACCAGAACAGCAAGCCGTTTGCGACTGCCAGAGGAACGACCCAGGCCCAGGCAACAATATGGCTTTTCGCCCGGGCAGCAGTGTACCTCAACCGGTAGAACCAAGCAGCGTAGAGCAAATTGCCGGGTGTGTTTGTGTGTTTGTCGTCAATGGCCTGCTTGAAGGCCTCCGTCTCGCCGGCCTCAACCGCCGCGTGATAGATCTGCTCCAGCTTTTCCGCGTTTTGAGCAGCAGCGCTCACTGCATCATCGTATGACATGGCAGTTCCCTCCGATTCTACACCTTATGTGTGTTGCGGACGACGATCCTTGGATCTCGTCAACGCCTCTCAGAGTGACCATCGTTCCCTGGTTTGAACACGATAATCCTAACTATATTAGGTATTGCGCGCATCATAGCACATTCTGCGAGATTTGTCAAAGCGGATGCCAAAGACGTGATCAGGCTACCTCAAATGACAGGATTGGGGCTTGACAAGCGCTGGGATCTGTGATAATATGGGTGGGCGGTCACCCATATTCGGGGAGGAGGAGGTGTATGCCACGTCACAAGGATGCGGAACGTGATCAAGTTATGAGTGGAACCCGGCGTCTGTTGCTGGAGGCAGCCACCGTCGAGTTTGCCCGGGAAGGCTACAATGGGGCCAACATCAACCGTATTTCGAGAGAAGCCGGGTTTGCTAAGGGTACTATCTACAATTACTTTCCCAGCAAACGGGCACTGATGCTTTCGCTCATCGACGAGATTGCCGCCTCGCATCACCGCTTTGTCGCCGAGCAGGTCGGGCACGAAGAGGACCCGGTGGGCCGCTTGCGGCGCTTCTTCCAGGCCGGACTGGCGTGGATCGTCCACAGCCTTCCCTCGGGCAGGGTCATGCTGGCCACGCTGAACGGCCCGGATGTGGAGTTCAAGCGGCGGATGGCGCAGGGCTACCAGCCCATGCACCAGCTGATCATCGACGATATTCTGACGCCTGGCATGGAGCAGGGGGTCTTCCGCCAGCTAGACCCCACTGCCACGGCCGGACTGCTGATGATGCTTTACCTGGGCATCGGTTCAAGTGTGGATGAGCAGGGGAGAGCGCGGTTGGAGGCGGAGTGGATTGTGGGATTCGTTCTAGCCGGTCTACGGAAGGCCGCCTGATGGGAATCGGAAGTGGGCGCTTGGGGGTGGGGCGACGCTTTAATGAAAGCGCATCGATACCAGCGCACAGGAAAGGATAGGGCGTGATGGATGCATCAGTGATCTACCATTCTCAGTTCGGCAACACCCGCCAGATCGCAGAGGCGATCGTCGAGGTTTTTCAGGGAGCGGGCACGGCGCGGATGCTCAGCGCTGATCAACTCGTAGCAACAGAGCTACAAGACTTCGATCTGGTGGTCATGGGCGCACCGACCCACAAGATGAACCTGCCTGAGGCCGTCCGGCCGGTATTTGACGATCTTCCGCGGTGTGTCTTGCGTGGCGTAGCCGTGGCTGCCTTTGACACTTCGTACGAGATGTCGGCCTTCCTGGCCCGCTTCACCGCTGCCAAGCGGATCGATCGCCAGCTGCGCAAGCTGGGCGGCAGACGGCTGGTGCCTTCGGAGACCTTCTACGTGCACCGTCATCACGAAGGGCCACTGTTGGACGGCGAGATCGAACGCGCAAAGGAGTGGGCTGAGGCCATCCTGGCCGAGTACAGGCGCGTTTCCGAGCGTGAACAAGCAAGGCGACGATGACCCGGACGAAAAAGATGTGGATCTACCGCCTGGGCATCCAGGGCCCCGTGGATGTCATAGGCCACAGCATGGGTGGGCTTGCCGCGCTGGCGTATGCTATCGAACGTCCTGAGCGCACGCGACGGCTGGTGCTGGTCACAAGCCTCTCCGGGTTTCCTGCAGCTGCACGCTCTGGATTTCCAGGGAGCGCGTTTCGCCCCTACGAACCGGACTATTGGCGGATCATTCTCTGGGGCATCCGCCTGAACGCAGGAAGAGGAACCCTTGCCCTCCACAAGAAGCTGCAGAACCTGATGGAGCGCACGGCCTACCATGACAAGACGCTCTTCACGCCGGCTGATCGTGGATGGCTGCGTGGTGCCCATCGCGTGGAAGGGCAGGCGGCAAGGTCCAATGGATTTTGACGCATAGGGAAGAGCGTGGTACACTGCTCTCAACATCAAGCAGAACTGGTGGACGAACCCGATCCACGGTCTGTTCGCGCTCTGATCTTTCTGATCGCTAAACCAGAAGTGGCTGGGGTGCGAGATCTCGATGAGGAGATAGAGCATGCAGTGTACCACCTTCCGAACGGCTGCCTTGTCCATCTTGCTCGTCCTTGTGATGCTCCTGCCGGTGGCCTGTGGCCGCGCGCCTGCCACGGCAACGCCGACGAACCCTGCGCCGACCCCCACCCCATCGTTCGAGCCGACGGCAGCCCCCCAGGCGGAGCCGGTCCAGCCCCAGAGTTCGGCGCTGTCGACCTTCGAGACGGCCGATTTCTCCGGCCCGGGCACCTGCCAGATGTGCCACGCAGGGCTCTCGGACGAAGCGGGCAATGACGTCTCTCTGACAACCGACTGGCGTTCGACGATGATGGCCAACGCGGCCAAAGACCCGGTCTGGCAAGCCAAGGTGAGCTCGGAGGTGGCCCGTGTGCCAGCGCTGCAGGCCGTGATCGAGAAAAAGTGCGTCTCCTGCCACATGCCGATGGGCAAGACGCAGGCCGAAGTGAACGGCCAGGCGGTAGCAGCGCTAGACGGCGGCTTCTTTGAGCGGACCCATCCGTTGCACGAAGCGGCGATGGAGGGGGTCTCGTGCACGCTCTGCCATCAGATCGGCGACGTGGGCCTGGGCACCATGGAGAGCTTTACCGGGGGATACACCGTGGACACCAACACCCAGTCCCCCAATCGCCTGGCCTACGGCCCCTATGAGCAGCCCTTTGGGCGGCCGATGCAGATGCACACCGGCTTTGCACCGGCCTATAGCGCACATACGGCAACAGCCGAGATGTGCGCTACCTGCCATAACCTGTACACGCCCTATGTAGACGCGGAGGGAAACATCCTGGGCGAGTTTCCGGAGCAGACGCCCTACACAGAGTGGCAGAACAGCACCTTCGGCGGGTCGATGCCGTGCCAGGGCTGTCACATGCCTACGGCCCAGGGCGGCGTGGTCATCTCGCTGATGCCCGGTCGCCTGGGACCGCGGCAGCCCTTCTGGCAGCACTGGTTCGTGGGCGGAAACGCGGTGATGCTCCAGATCCTGGCCGATTGGGCCGGGGAGCTGGGCGTCACGGCGGACGCTGCCCACTTTGACGCCACCCAAGGGCGCGTCGTCGACCAGGTCGGCGGCCGCGCGGCAAGGCTAACGGTAGAGAGCTTGGCACTGGAGGATGGGATCCTGACGGCCAACTTGAAGGTGGCTGCGCTGACGGGCCACAAATTCCCGACGAGCTTTCCCTCGCGCCGTGCCTGGCTACACGTGACGGTGACCGACGGGGCGGGGACAGTGGTCTGGGAATCGGGCGCGCGCAATGCGGATGGCACGATCTCGGGCAATGCAGCGGACGCCGATCCGGCATCCTTCGAACCGCACTATGACGTGATCACCGAGGCCGACCAGGTGCAGATCTATGAACCGATCATGGGCGACAACGAGGGACAGGTGACCTATACACTGATGCGGGCAGGGCAGTACTTGAAGGACAACCGCGTGCTGCCGGCCGGTGCAGACAAGGAAACGCTCCCGGCAGACGTGGCCGTGTATGGGCGGGCGGCGGCCGACGCCAACTTCCTGGGCGGCAGCGACCTGGTGACCTACCGGATGGAGGTCGGGGGTGTGGCGGGTCCCTTCACACTGAGCGCCGAACTGCTGTACGAGCCACTGTCCTATCAGTTTGTAGCCGACCTGCTCGCGGACGGGACGGAGCTGACGGAGCGATTCGGCAAGTACTATGGACAGGCAGACACCGCGCCGCTGGTGGTGGCAGCGATCCAGCCAATGACAGCAGAATGAGGGTAGATCTCTATGAGTGACCGAACCAGTCGTGCCATTGTGTGCGGCGCAGGCATTGCCGGAATCAGCGCAGCCTACCATCTGGCGGTCCGGCATGATATGCGCGATGTGCTCCTGGTCGACGAGCGCGCTCCGCTCAGTGTGACGAGTGACAAGTCTACGGAGTGTTACCGCAACTGGTGGCCCGGACCCGGGGATGCCATGGTGCGCTTTATGAATCGCAGCATCGACATCATGGAGGAACTCGCCCGCGAGAGCGACAACTGTTTTCACCTCGGCCGAAAGGGATATCTCTTTGTCACAGCCGATCCGGCCCGCATCCCGGACTTTGAGCGAGCGGCGGAGGAACCCTGTGCTCTCGGGGCTGGTCCGCTCCGGATCCACACAGGTGAGCCCGGCGACCCGATTTACACCCCAGCCCCGGCCACCGGCTTTGAGAACCTGCCGACCGGCGCTGACCTGATCCTCGATCCGCTGCTCATCCGGGAACACTTTCCCTTCCTCTCCACGGATGTCATTGCTGCGCTCCACACGCGCCGCTGCGGCCGGCTGAGTGCCCAGCAGATGGGCATGTATATGCTCGAGCGGGCGCGGGAGGCCGGGCTCCAGTTCCTGGAGGCCCGCGTGGAGGGCGTGGAGGTTCGGGCGGGTCGGGTGCGTGGAGTCCACCTCCGCGATGCCTCGGGATCGCGGACTGTCGGCACCGAAGTCTTCGTCAATGCGGCCGGCCCCTTTGTGAAAGAGGTGGCCAGGATGGTGGGTGTGGATCTGCCGGTCTACTGCGAGCTCCACACCAAGATCGCATACAACGACCGCCTGAGCACCATCCCCCAGAGCGCGCCGCTGTACTACTGGGCCGATGGCCAGCGGCTTCCCTGGTCGGAGGAAGAACGGGCTCTGCTGGCCGAGTCCGAGGAGATGCAGTGGCTGTTGGCGCCGTTTCCTCCGGGACCCCATGGATTGCCAGAGGGTACGCCGGGCAGCCAGAACCAGCTTTGCCTGTGGACCTATGATGTGGAGACTGTGGAGCCGGTGCTTCCGCTGCCTCCACACGATCCTCACTACTTTGAGGTCGTGCTCCGTGGTTTATCGAGGATGATCCCCGGTCTGCAGGCCTACTTTGACCGGCTGCCTCAGCCCGTGGTAGACGGGGGGTACTATACAAAGACAGGCGAGAACCGGCCGCTGATCGGCCCCCTGCCTGTGGAGGGCGCTTACATCATCGGGGCCCTGTCGGGCTTTGGCATCATGGCTGGCTGTGCTGCCGGTGAACTGCTGTCCGCGCATGTGACCGGTTCCGGCGTGCCGTCGTACGCGCCCTGGTTCCTGCTGGAACGGTACGAAGATCCGGACTACCGGGCCCTGCTGGACGATTGGGACGAATCGGGCCAGCTCTAATCTGCTGGGCGCGATCGCACTCGATTCTCCGTGACTCCGCCATCCGACTTCTGACTGGCGGGCCTTGCTGTTGGAATATCTGTGGAGTTCGGCATCCTCAGATGCCGGACCCGATTCGCGCCACCGCTCGCATGTGAGCATGCTCGCTCCTCAAGATATTACCAATCACATCGCGGGTGTTGCTGTTGTCCGAGCGCCTCCCTGCCCAGGCTAACGCCACTCTCGGTTTGCCCCCACCCTGGGTTTTGTTTCGCCCTGAGTGTATGGTACAATTGGTCGTTGGTATATTTGTGAAAGGATGACGTTCTATGAGACTGAGGTATCTGGCCGTATTGGTCTTTGTTCTGCTGCTGGCTGCTGCCTGCAGTGGCTCCGTGCCGGCGACGCCGACCCCGACCCCCGAGCCAACTCCCACCGAGGTGGTAGAAGCACCTGCCCCTACTGCCGAAGCGGCAACGCCGGCGGCGGGGGAGTCGATCACCTCGACGATGCCCATCACCCCGACCGGTGGGGCAGACGTGGCCCTGGCTGCCATCGAGCCGGTAGAAGGGGTGCTGGCCACGGTCAACGGCGAGGAGATCACGTGGGCTGACTATGAACCGGAATTGCGCCAGTCGCTGTACAACGTGACCTATCAATACGGTGTGGACTGGAACCAACCGGAGAACATCGCCCTGCTGAGCACCGTGCAGGACCAGATCCTACAGACTGTGATGGATCGCACCCTGGTCCGACAACTGGCTGCTGATGAGGGGATCTCGGTAAGCACTTCTGACGTGGGTGCCCGTGTCGAGAAGGAAAAGGAAGCCATCCTGGCCAGTGGTCAGTTCGCGTCCTGGGACGAATTCAAGGAGCAGGCCGGGGTCAGCGACGACTACTTCGGACGACTCGTCGAAGATGCTGAGATTGTGGAGAGGCTGAGCGAAGCACACGCCCCGGCTCGCGAGGCGGAGCAGGTCCATGCCCGGCACATCCTGGTCGAGGACGAGGAGACGGGCCAGGAGGTGCTCGACCGGCTTGAGGCCGGGGACGATTGGGCAGATCTGGCCGCAGAATACTCACAGGATCCCAGCAACAAGGACAACGCTGGCGATCTGGGGTGGTTCCCCCGGGGTATGATGGTCCCCGAGTTTGAGGAGGTAGCCTTCTCCCTGGAAGTAGGTGAGACAAGCGAGTTGGTCGCGACCGATTTTGGCTATCACATCATCCAGGTCCTCGAAAAGGGTACCGAGCCGTTGGACGATCAGGCATATGAGACAATGGCGGGCCAGGCCTTTCAGGAGTGGCTGGACGAGCAAAGGGCAGCGGCCGAGCTGACGGTGCTCGTCGCCTTCACTGGCGAAGACTGATCATAGACTAAGCGATTCTGCGCTGCAGAGAGGGAGTGCTGAGTGAGCACTCCCTCTCTCTCATGCTGGGGTTCGCCCATATCCATCCAGCGCCCCGAGCCCGGTGTTTCGGGGATCACCAGGCCTTGCGCTGGTCATGCCTGCGTCTCCAACCTGAATCCAACTCTTCGCAACGGAATGCAAAGCCCTTCAAAACCAAATCCGGCAGGTATAGAGGTTTTCCTGTGATAGAATAGGGGTGCCAGGCAGTGGGCGGCTGTCCTGCGTTGCCGCGTGCGTCAATCGTCCCACCAAAGGGGGCGTAGCCCTGATTGTGCCTGCCAGGAGGATGACGGCAAAGCAATACGATGATAAACATCGAGCTATCTACCGTGAAAGCAGGGTTGCTCTTTTTCTGGTCACTGTGGTTGACGATTGTCCTGCTAACCAACCTGTTTGATGCCCTCAAGCGGCTTGGCCTTCTGCCAGACGGGTGGCGCTGGGTGTCAGGCAACTTCCGGGCCATCGCCAATTCGGTGCCGCTGCCCCGCTGGGCAATCGGGTTGCTCTTCCTCGGTGTCTTGCTCTGGGAGGGCCTTGGGGTGCTGCTCTTTTGGCGCGCATTTTACGGCTATGGAGTGACCGGGAACACAGGCCTCGGCGAAGTGTATACTGCCTTTGGGGTGAGCCTGGCGCTGTGGTCGGCCTTTATGATCGCCGACGAGATCTTTCGGATCTATGCCTACCAAAGCACCCATCTCCTGCTTTTCATCGGTCAACTACTCACGGTTCTTGTGATTGGGCTGCTACCTGGTTGATGACGGTTTGATCGCGCCAAAGTGATACCCTCAAGCTTGCCCGGCGGACGCCTTTGTGTCAGGCAAGTCCGGATTGGTCAGATTTTCCTGGGCTGCCCGCTTGGGGTATAATTCACAATGCGGGATGGAAGGTCTGCGGGGACGATTGTTAGCCCAACGTGGATCCTGCCGTATTAGGCGCGGCAAGAGCTCTTTTCAACCAGTGAGAAACGTGGGTATGAAAGTATCCGAGCGGGAGGCCGGGCAAATGGCCAGGCCCGAATGATGCAAACACTCTATGTAGTCGGTGTGCCAGCGGCCGATCCAGATGACCTGACATTGCGTGCGCGACGAATTTTGGGCGAGGTGACGCGCATCATTGTGGACGATGTCGACGCAGCCCGGGCCTTGCTCGCCCACTACGGAATCGAGACGCCCGTCCTGGTGGCTAGGAACATTCGCAGCCTTCGCCAATTCGAGCAAGGAGGCGATGTGGCATTGCTATCCAATGGACTTAGAATGGCTCCGGCTGGTGACCTGGCCCGGCTCGTCGAGAAGGCGACGGAAGCTGGAGTTGCAGTTGTGCCCGTCCCCGGACCGGCCTGGCAGGTCACAACACTCATCCTGTCAGGACTGCCTGCAGACAGCTTTCTATACCTGGGCGAGCTTCCGGTCAGCACGAAAGCATTGGCGGAGTTGTTGTCGCCGGTGAGGCACGAATCCCTGACGCTCCTGGCCGAGGCTGCCCTGCAGGACATTGGTCGCACCTTGGCCGAGCTATTGGACCTGTTGGGGGATCGCCCTTTGGTCATCGCCACGGCCCAGCCGGCGGAAGCCGCAAAGATGTGGCGCGGAACGTTGCAGGAGGTTACCACGCTGATCGGAACCCTGCCCGTTGTGGGCACCTGTAGCCTTGTCATTGGCGGCTCGCGCGAAGAGCCGGAACCCTGGGCGGAGGGCCAGGTCCGGGCCCAGGTGGAAGCGCTCCTTCGCCGGGGGCTGGGCGTCAAGGAGGTCAGCCAGCAGGTGTCCGGCGAGTCGGGCTGGGCCCGGCGCGATGTATATGACCTCGCCGTAAGGGTCCGTAAGGGATCATAGAGATAGGAGGCTTTACATGAAGACCGTAGATCTGGACGATTTGGATCTGTTGCACGAGATTGACGAGAAGGACATGCTGGGGCATGTCGCCAACCTGGGCCAGCAGTGCCGTGATGCCTGGGAAGCCACCAAAGGCCTGGAGCTGTCCGGCAGGCACTTGGAGGCAGATCGGGTGATGATCACCGGCATGGGTGGCTCGGCGATCGGAGGTGATCTGGCGGCAGCGGTGGTCGAGGCGACGAGTCCGCTGCCCATTACCGTCCACCGCGATTATGAGCTGCCGGGGTACGTGGACGATCAGACGGTGGTGATCGCCTCCAGCTATTCGGGCAAGACTGAGGAAACCCTCTCATCGTTCAAGATCGCTCATGACCGGGGGTGCCCGCTGGTAGCCGTCACGACGGGCGGCCGGCTGGCCGAATTGGCGGCCGAGTGGGATGTGCCGCTGGTACGGTTCAACTACCAGTCACAGCCGCGGGCGGCCCTGGGCCATTCACTCTTCTCTTTGTTAGGTGTCCTGCATGCCCTTGGCCTGGGCGGCAAATTGGAGGCGGATCTGGAGGAAGCCATGGCCGTTCTCGACCAACAGAAGGCCGAATTGCAGCCAGAGGCTGCGTATGACCAGAATAGGGCCAAGCAGCTGGCGCAGGACATGGCCGGCCGGATCCCCATCATCGTGGGCGCGGGACCGCTTGCCCCGGTGGCGCGCCGCTGGAAGACGCAGTTCAATGAGAATGCCAAATCCTGGGCGTATTTCGAGGTGTTGCCCGAGATGGATCACAACGCTCTATCGGGCATCGAGTTCCCTCCAGAGGCGAAGGACTGGCTCTATGTGTTTTTCTTGAGGTTCGAGGGGCTGCACTCGCGGGTACGGCTGCGCATCGATCTGACGCACCGGATCTTTGGAGATCAGGGTATTGCCACTCAGCAGGTGGACGTTCCGGGAGAATCGGTCCTGGCGCAGATCATGGCTGGTGTGCAACTGGGCGACTATGTAAGCTGCTACGCGGCCCTGCTGAACCGGACCGATCCCACAGCGATTGGTGCCATCGAAGGGCTGAAGAAGGAGATGGCCGGCCGCTGATGGGCCGGTGCCACCTGGCTGACTGAATCCAATCAGGCTGACGTGGGCCCAGGGGCGCAGTACGCTGCGCCCCTGGGCTTTGTGCATTTGCGGGATCCTGCTTCCGACTAGCCCGATTCTGCCTGTCGTTGGCGCCGTGCTTTTTCCTGCCGGTAGTAGCTATAGTCCCCGGGGAATTCAGTGAGGGTGCCTTCCTCGAGCTCCACGATGCGGCTGGCGATACGGTCGAGGAAATAGCGATCGTGGGAGATGGCCAGGACCGTACCCTCGAATTCGTCCAGGGCGTTTTCGAGGACTTCGCACGACGGCAGATCGAGGTTGTTGGTCGGCTCGTCGAGCAACAGAAAGTTCGCCCCGGACAACATCAGCTTGGCGAGCTGGAGCCGGCTTCGCTCGCCCCCCGAGAGCTGCCGCACCTTCTTGTGCATCATCTGGTACGGGAATAGAAACCGCGCGGCGAAGCGTACGGCCGCATCCTCATACATGGGCCGCACGTGCCGTATCTCATCCAGGATGGTCCTGTCAGAATCCAGGGTTTCGTGCTCCTGAGCGTAATAGCCAACCCGAACGCTAGGGCCGATCTGGATCACTCCCCTGGAGGGCGGCTCCCAGCCCAGGATGCAGCGGAGCAAGACGCTCTTGCCCGCGCCGTTGGGACCGAGCAGGCCCACCCGCTCGCCGTGCCACAAGAGAAGGTCCAGCCTCGCCAGGACAATCTGTACCTCTTCACCCCCGTCGTCGACCGAGAACGTCTTGTCCAGATCCCTGATCTCCAGCACCTTCTGCGAGCCGCGCCAGCCGTTGAGCTCGAGCCCCATCTGGCGCCGCTCCAGCGTCGGCTTTTCGATGCGGTCCATCCGTTCCAGCATCTTCTGCCGGCTTCGGGCCTGGCGGGCGTGGCGTTCGTCGACCACGATGCTGGCCCAATGCTCGAAGCGGGCGATGGCGGCCTCGATGCGGGCGATCTCTTTCTGCTGGGCTTCGTATCTTTGCTGCTGACGTAGGAGGCGCAATTGCTTCGCGACGGCATAGACAGAGTAGTTCCCTGTGTAGATCGACAGTGCGCGATCCTCCACCTCGGCAATGAAGCTCATCGTCTCGTCCAGCAGGTAACGATCGTGAGAGACGAGGACGACCGTGCCGGGGAACGCCTTGATGAACCCCTCCAGGCGGGACTTGCCCTGCAGATCGAGGTGGTTGTCGGGCTCGTCCAGGAGCAGCACATCGGCGCCCACCGCCAGCAGCTTGGCCAACCCCACCAGTTTCTTCTGCCCGCCTGACAAGGCACCCACCGCCAGATCAAACGCTGCCTCGTCGAGGCCCAGGCTGAGCAGGGCACCGCGGGCACGGCTCTCGTAGCGGTAGCCGTCGAGCCGCTCAAACTCAGACTGAGCGTGCGCGTGCGCGTCCAGCGTGCGCTCCAGCGCTCTGGCGTCACCGTACACCACCGGATCGGCAATACGGGCCTCCAGCTGATCCAGCCTTTCTTGGATGTAGGCCAGTTCCGCAGATGCGCTGAGTACTTCCTGCCATACGGTCCGCGATGGGTCCAGCGACGGTTCCTGGGCCAGGTAGCCGATGCGGATCCCTTTGTCCCGGTAGACAAAGCCGGCATCTGCGCGGATCTCTCCGGCGATGATGCGCAGGAGCGTCGACTTGCCTGCGCCGTTGGGCCCCACCAGTCCCACCTTCTGGCCAGCGTGGATCTCCCAGCTCACGCCATCGAGCACGGCCTGGCTCCCGTACCTATGACTGATGCTATCCAAATTGATGACAATCATGGCACTCCCTCTAAGGACGATGGCCGCGGGATCTCGCGTTCACGGCCAAGATAGGGAGGTGCAGGGAAAGAAAAAGCCGCGGGCGCGAGTGCGCCCACGGCCTAAGACTCGACATAATATCCAGCGTCAGGGCGCACTACTCCTACGATGGGCGACGCTGGAGTAGCCCATGCCGTTGGGTAAACTCAATTGCACACGGCTTACGAACAAATAGATCACGCCCTGATGCTCCTTGTACTAACTGCTCGAATTATAGGCCAACCTGGGCCCAAGGTCAAGTCTGGTGATGGCTTCAGCCCTGGGCCTCTGCCAATATGGATGGACGCGCCGCACCTATCCTTTCTTGTTCATGAAGCGGCGGATGACGGTGATGTCTGTGTGGAGCTGGACACGGTCACCCGTCTTGAGCTTGGTCAGCGGCTTATCGGCCCAACTGCGGCTGTCAGCCTGGAAGACGCCCAGTTGCGTGTGCAGGCTGGCGTACTGGTCTTGGACGTAGGCCAGGCCCACAATCTGGCCTTCGGCGTCGATGGAGGCACTGGTGACCGTACCCACGACGCGCCCTTTGCGGCTGACCACAACGTCCCCCTGTCGAAGCAAACGTGGATGCTCCTCTTCAAGGTAGAAACGCACCAACCTTGCCTGGCGCTTGAGTTCGTGGGCGACGTAGGCGGCTTTGCCGACAAAGAACGGCTTGTAGAGTTTGACGTAGGGTGCAAAGCCGGCATCTGCTGGATTAAGGTCCAGGGGCCCGGCCAATTCGTGCCCGTAGAGTGGCAGACCGGCTTCAATGCGCAGGCTGTCCCGCGCGCCAAGGCCTGCCGGTTGTAGGCCAAAGGCCTGCCCCTCTTCGAGCAGGGCATGCCACAGGGCCGGAGCTGCAGCGGGATGGACAAAGATCTCGAAGGCGACCGGTTCGCCGGTATAGCCGGTGCGCGACAGATAGAGGTCATAGCCTGCCAGCCGGCCATGGAGGATCTCGTTGCGTTTCATTTCCTGGAGGGGCTCACGAAGGGGGTCGTCCTCGTCCAGCATGGCGACCAGGATATCCCGAGAGCGGGGGCCCTGGAGGGCCAGCAGCGCGCGCTCCCGATGCAGGTTGCGGATGATGACGGTTTCTGTCCCCAGGGCACGGGACCACGGCCGTTCTGGGTCGATCATGACCCGCGTCTCGCGCACGGCATTGACCCAGGCCCAGTCCTTGTCGACATTGGCTGCGTTGACCACCATCCAGTAGCGGGTCTTTTCCAGACGATAGACATAGACATCGTCGAGGACATGTGCCTCCGCATCGAGCAGGAAAGAATACTGGGACTGCCCAACGTCGAGCAACGAGACATCGTTGGTGGTGATGGTATTCAGAAAGAGGTGGACGTTGTCACCCGTGAATTCAAAGAGGCCCATGTGGCTCACGTCGAACAGGCCTGCGGCCTCGCGTACGGCCTGGTGCTCTTCCTGCACCGAGGTGTATCGGATCGGCATCTCCCAACCAGCAAACGGGGCCATCCGTGCCCCGAGCTCCTCGTGGGCCTCATACAGAACGGTGCGTTCCAGCTCCTCTGTTTCGGGCTCCTCCGAGTAGAAGGCAGGCAGGCTGTCTAGCCCTCCAGGTGCGTCGGCCCGTGCTCGCTGGCCGATCCAGTACGGCTTGTGAAAGGCCCAGCCCACAGCTTCGTCGTCAAACTCCTCCAGGGCAGGGGGGCGGGTTTCCCACGCCTCTGCCTCCCGGTGCGAGAGGCGCCGCACGATGACCGGCCCGGGTGCCTTGGCGTATACATCGTCGAGATCCATAGAGACATAGCCGTCGGACAGTGCTCGCAGCCAGTGGGCCACCCGCGATTCGATCGATTTAGGAACGAGCAACTGGAAGCATCTCGAGCTCTCGCCTGGCCGCTTGAGCACGCCAGCGCTCATGGCGCTGCCGTCCGGTTCCAGGATCCAGGTGGGCTGGGTCTCGCCGGCGCGCAGGGCATAGACGTCGTTGGTCATGGCTACGTTGCAGAATCCCCGGGCGTGGGTTCCTTCGATCTCGACGAGGTCCCACTCGCCGCCGGGATCCCGTGTCGGCTTGTACATGAAATAGTGGTGGGGGTATCCGCTGGGGCAATAATCGCTTCCCAGATCCGCCCGGCAGGCCAGCTCGACCACATCGCGCTTGGCTTCTTCCAAGAGGTCAAAGCCGACCTTGGCCCGGTAGACTGGCCCGTAGCGACCGGCATAGGCATAGGGGTCCATGGCTGTCAGGAGGCCGGCGATGATCTCGGCCAGGCGCTCGATTTCGGGAAAGGCAAAGCCGCGTTGGGTGATCCACGGCGTGCCCAGGCGAAGCCCGCTGGGATTTCTCGCACTCCTATCGCCGGGGATGGTATTTCGGTTGAGGACGATCCCGGCAATGTCCAGAATGCGGGCCGCCACATCGCCCATCAGGGGCGTGCCCTCCTTCGCGTCAGGGCTCACGCCCGATGGGGCGCGCACGCTCTTGCAGTCCACCAGCAGCATGTGGGTCTCTGTCCCTCCGTAGGGGATGCGAAGCCCGCGGGATTCCAGCTCTTTGGCCAGATGGCGGGCATTGTCCACGACCTGCTGCTGGAGTTGTCGAAACTGCGGCAGCTTGGCGAGTTCAAACGCGACGGCCATGCCGGCGATGGCATTTACATGAGGGCCACCCTGCTCGCCGGGAAACACAGCGGTGTCGACTTTGCGTGCCAGCTTCTTGTCGGTCGCCAGGATGCAGGCGCCTCGAGGACCATAGAGGGTCTTGTGTGTGGTGAAGGAGATGACGTGCGCGTGCCCCACGGGGCTCGGTACCACACCGCCGGCGACCATCCCGGCGATGTGGGAGATGTCCGCGAGCAGATAGGCGCCGACGGCATCGGCGATCTCGCGGAACCTGGCCCAATCGGGCATCCAGGGGTAGGAAGTGTAGCCGGCGATGATCATCCGCGGCTGGTGCTCTCGAGCCAGTGCCTCGATCGCATCATAGTCCAGGCGCTCTGTCTCGGGGTCGATGCCGTAGGAGACAATCTTGTAGAACTTGCCCGAACGATTCACCGGGCTGCCGTGGGTCAGGTGTCCCCCGTGCAATAGATCCATGCCCATGACCGTGCTGCCCAGGGGCACGAGTGCGTCATAGACTGCGCTGTTGGCTGGAGAGCCTGACAGGGGCTGGACGTTGGCCCAGATCTCCTCAGAGCCGATGCCGTTGGCGGCAAAGGCCTCGGCGGCGCGGCGTTGGGCCAGGGCCTCGATGAGATCAGCATACTCCACGCCCTTATAGTAGCGCCGATCCGAATAACGCCGGTAGAGGGCCAACTGCGTCTCATAGTCCAGGATGTCTTCCTGGCGCTCACCGTGGAGGCTCGGATCTGGATACCCTTCGGCATAAATGTTCTGAAAGACAGAGCCCAGTGCCTCGCGGACGGCCTCCGGTGCCTGGCTCTCGGACGGGATCAGGATCAGTTTCCGTCCTTGCCGTTCCCGCTCATTGCGGATGATGTCGGCCACCGCCGGGTCGAGCGATGCGAGGTCCGTTGAAAAGATCCGTAACATGATGTGGCTCCTCTGCTAGTCCAGGGACCAGACGCGCGATCCGGGGCGCACGCGGGTGATCGATCGTTATGCCATCTCGCTGTAGCGCTGCCATGCCGAGGCTGATAGCTCCCGCGCCTTGGCAGCAATGGCGGCTTCATCCAACGTCAGCAGCTCACGATCGCGCATCAGCCACCTGCCGGCGCCCATGGTGGCCGTGATGGCATCGGCCTCGAATCCGAATAGAACGTGCCAAGGTAGGTTGCCCGCGGTGAGCTCGGTGAAGGGGTGATAGTCGACCAGCATTAGGTCGGCGTACGCACCGGGCGCAATCTCGCCGACGGGGGCGTCGGGCCAAAACACCCGCGCTAGGGCGGCGTTGTTGGTCACCGCCATCTTGACGACGTCGTAGCCGCCCATCCGCCTCGGGTCCGCGTGCCACAGCTTGTGCACCAAATAGGCGGCCTTCCACTCGGCCCACATATTGTTGCTGAAGCCATCATTGCCCAGGGCGACCGGGATACCACCGCGGAGCATCGTCTCCACCGGGGCCACGCCCACGGCGTTGTTCATATTGGAACGGGGTTGGTGAGTGACCCAGGTGGCGGTATCGCGGAGTAATTCCATCTCCCACGCGTCTACGTGGACACAGTGAACCAGGATGCTCTTGGGGCCCAGGATGCCGGCGTCGTGCAGCCGCTCGACGACGCGCTTGCCACTCTTGCGCAGGCTGTCCTCTTGGTCGGATATGCCCTCGGCGGCGTGGATGTGGAAGCCGAGGCCAGGATCCTGCGCGGCGACGACACAATCAGCCAGCGTCTCGCCCGAGAGGGTGAGGGAGGCGTGGAGGCCGAACGAAGCGGCGAGCTGCGGTCTCGGATCGTCGGCTAGGGATCTGGCAAAGCGGACGTTTTCTTCGATGCCAGCCTGGGCGCGTCCCTGCCCGTCGCGGTCGGTGACTTCGTAGCATAGACTGGCACGCACGCCGGCTTGCTCCACCGCCTCGGCAATGGCGTTGAGCGAGCCCTCAATGGCGTTGGGGCTGGCGTGGTGGTCGATCAATGTCGTCGTGCCGTGTTTGACGGCGTCGACCAGGCAGACCAGAGCGCTGTACTTGACGTCTTCCGGCGAGAGCGCCTTGTCCAGCCGCCACCATAGCTTGCCCAGGATCTCGGGAAAGTCGCGCGGCGGAGCGCCGGGGATGGCCATCCCACGCGAGAAGGCGCCATAGAAATGTGTGTGGCCGCAGAGATTGCCGGGCATGAGCAACTGCCCGCCAGCATCCACCACCTCGTCGTCGGCATGGGCCTTTGTCAGCCTGGCCGTGGTTCCGACGTCTGTGATCCGGTCGCCGTCGATGCGGACTGCGCCGCCTTCGACGATCTCGTTCGCCTCACCAAAGGTCACGACGCGGGCGTTGATGATCAGCATGTGATTACCTCCATATGGGGCCGCTGGGATCAGGTATCCGGTAGAGGGTATCAGGAGCCTGCCTGATCCCTGCTACCTGATTCCGGTTTCCCTTGTGCCTATTCAGTCTCTTCACGCACGCCGGCCATCAACAGTCCCAACTGCTCAGGCGTCGCTTTTTCGCCTTCCACGATACCCATGATCTGCCCTTCGTAGATCACGGCGATGCGGTCGGAGAGGGCCATGACCTCGTCAAGATCTTCCGAGATCAGCAGGATGGCCGTGCCCTTTTCGCGCTGTTCCAGAAGCTGGGCATGGACGTACTCAGTAGCCCCGATGTCCACGCCGCGCGTCGGCTGGGCAGCGATCAAGACGCGTGGTTGCCGGGATAGCTCGCGGGCCAGCACTACTTTCTGGATGTTTCCACCCGACAGGCTCTTGACCGCTGTCTCGCGCGAAGGGGTTTTGACCTTGAAGGCCTGGATCAGCCTGTCGGCGTATTTGGCGATGGTCCGCAGTAGGAGAAATCCCTGCCGCGCGAACGGTTCCCTGTCGTGATCCCGCAAGATCAGGTTCTCGGCCACGGAAAAACTGCCGATCATGCCGTCTTTCATCCGTTCCTCGGGGATATAGGCCATGCCCTTTTCGGTGCGGGCGCCCGGTTTGAGGCCAGTGACGTCCTCGCCCTCGAGAAAGACCTGACCCTCGGTCAGAGGCCGCAGTCCCGTGATCACCTCAGCCAATTCACTCTGGCCGTTGCCCGACACCCCGGCCAGGCCCAGAATCTCGCCCGATTGGACCGCCAGGTCCACTCCCCGCAGGGCCGGGGTCTCGCGGTTACTCAGGGCGTGGAGGTTCTTGAGGACCAGGCGCGCCTCACCAGGCTCCAGATCGACACGGTAGGGCTTCATCGTCACCTCACGGCCGACCATCATCCGCGCCAGGCTAGCCTTGGTACAGCCCTCGATGCTGCAGCTATCGACGCGCTGGCCGTCGCGCAGAACGGTCACCCGATCGCTGATGTCGAGCACCTCGTGCAGCTTGTGCGAGATAAAGATGATGGCATGACCGTCGCGCGTCATCTGGCGAAGCGTGACAAAGAACTCGTCAACCTCCTGGGGGGTGAGCACTGCCGTCGGTTCGTCCAAGATCAGCAGGGCGGCGCCACGGTAGAGCGCTTTGAGGATCTCTACCCGCTGCTTCTGGCCCACGGCCAGCTGCCAGATGTAGGCTTCGGGGTCGACGCGCAGGCCATAGACCTCGGCCAGCTCTTCGATCCGCTTCGACACCCGATCCAGGTCGGTGAGCGGCCCCCGTGAGGAGGTAAGGCCTAGGGCCACATTTTCGGCGACGGTCAGGGTTTCGACCAGCATAAAGTGCTGGTGGATCATGCCGATGCCTAATTCGATGGCATCGGTCGGCGAGCCAATGTTGGCCTGCTGGCCGTTGATCCAGATCTCTCCCTCGTCGGGCGCGTACATGCCGTACAGGACCTTCATGAGGGTGCTCTTGCCCGCCCCGTTCTCGCCCAGGAGGGCATGAACCTCACCGGCATGCACGTCAAAGTCGACCCGGTCGTTGGCCAATACGCCGGGAAAACGTTTGGTCACGCCTCTCATCTCCAGCTGCTCAATGCGGGGTCGCCCGGAAGGTACGGTCCTACCGTTGTCGTTTGTCATCGCCTGCTCCTGCTGTTCGGACTCGGGGAATCGGGTACCAGGCATCAGGAAACCGGCCTGATACCCGATTCCTGATACTTGATTTCCTACTGTCCTATCGGAATGCTGATGGAACCGTCCTTGATGCCTTGGATCGTGTCCTCGGCCAGCTGCTTCACGTCGGCCGGCAGGTCGAAGTCAGGATTGTATTCCATGACCTCACCGCCGTTCTCGAGGTTGATCACGTAGGCCTTGCCGCCATAGACGCCCTGGGCCCTCTGCTCAATGATTTCATTGAGCATCGGTGTCCAATCGTAGATGAGGTTCGCGACGACGATCTCGGGGGCCAGCTGGGTCTGGCTGGCCTGGGTGCCGAACCACAGCACCCCGTTGTCCTTGGCCTTGCCGATGGCACCGACCACCATCTGCGCGCTACCTGTCAGCACGTCGGCGCCAGCCGAGATGTGGGTGCTGGCCGCCTCGGAGGCCATGGCCACGTCGGAGAAGGAGCCGATGTAGTTGACATTGACCACGGCGTCGGGGTTGGAGGCCTTCACGCCAGCTACAAAGCCGTCGATGTACAACTTGGCATCGCCCGTCTCGATGGGGCCCACCACGCCAATGACGTTGCTCTTGGTCAGTTTGCCGGCCATCACGCCATTCACATACCCGCCCTCGTCGGACGCTGCTTCGTAGGCATAGACGTTGGTGATGCCCTCATTGGCGAAGGTGTCGACCGTCGTGCCGTGAGCAAAGGCCGTCGTGGGAAAGTCTGGCGCGATCTCTTTCAGCGAACTGCCGTACTGCGAGCCATGGGCGATGATCAGGTTGTAGCCCTGGCTGGCATAGTCGCGGATGGCTGCTGCCGCGTCGTCCACCACGAACATGTTCTCTGAGTAGACCAGTTCCATCTTTTCCGGGCCACCCATGTCGGTCTGGATCTTGACCAAGGCATCATACATACTCTGGCTGAAGGCCAGATCATTGATGGTGCTGGGCATGATGACGGCCACGCGAAGCATGCCATCTTCTTCTCCACCACCATCACTGCCACCGCAGGCACCGACCAGCAGAGCCAGCAGAACGAACAGAACTACCGTAGTGTGTTTCTTGGACATCTTTCTTTTCCTCCTCAGTTTCGGTGATCCTGAATCCGGGAATCGGGTTGCTCCCTTTTCCCAATCTAGCTGTGATCGAGATCGATTCCTGTTCTTGGCGCCGCACCTCCCTTCTTGATCCGCGATTTCCTCTTTCCCAGTCTCCTATCTTCCTGCTACGTACCCCTCTCAAACGCTTTGGTCAGCGCCGACGGCGAGCGCACCCGCTGCATCGTCAGCACCAGGGCGATGATGGTGACGATATAGGGCGTCATCACCATGAGATCTGAGGGGATGGGCCAGTCTGGGATCAGCTGCAAGCGTAATTGGAGCGCGCTGACCATGCTGAACAACAGCGCACCCAAGAGCACGCCGCGAGGCCGCCATCCACCAAAATAGACCAGGGCCACCGCGATGAAGCCCAGCCCGCTGGTCATGTTTTGCTGAAACACGTTCAGAAGAGCGATGGACATCGAAGCGCCCGCCACGCCCGATAGGAGACCACCCAGCGTCACGGTGATGTAGCGCACCAGCCGGACGCTCACCCCCAGCGAGTCGGCTGCTTCCGGGTTCTCCCCAGCGGCCCGGATCTTGAGACCCAGCGTGGTCTTCATCAGGACAAACTGGGCAATGGGCACCAGGGCAAAGGCGATGTAGACTAGGATATTCTGCTGGAAAAAGATCTCGCCAATGACCGGAATGTCGCTTAGCCACGGAATGTGGATCGGCGGAAAGCCGCTGACGGTCTCGACCGTACCGACCAGCATCTGGAAGAGCAGGGTGCTCATGCCCAAGCCGAACAGGTAGAAGCCGATGCCGCTGATGCCCTGTTCGGCG
>Ga0316577_10000063_pt1 | contig 26076 bp, 30 predicted proteins | sample S5NA_FD_203073 | JGI IMG/M metagenome (GOLD analysis project Ga0316577, IMG submission 203073) | Rhizosphere microbial communities from salt marsh grasses in Alabama, United States - S5-7_050615r2r1 | ecosystem: Host-associated > Plants > Roots > Rhizosphere | place: USA: Alabama | collected... | reverse complement strand
CAGGCCGAAACGACATCGTAATCGTCTTCCTTGCTGACGCTGACAATCAGGGCATCGTAAAACACGATACTGCCGGAGAACCCGACACTGGCCAGTGCGAAACAAATCAGCGCCAGGCTAGTCTGTCCTTCCCCCACAAAATACAATCCGGTCGTCATAACGATGCCCAGCAACGCGAACACGGCCAGAAATTTCTTGCGAATGCCACCAGCGTCAGCTATCGCGCCCAACACAGGCGCAAGTATCACAATAACTGTACTGGCCAGTGAATTGGCCAGTCCCAGCTGAAAGGTACTGGTGGTCGCGTCACTGCCCGCACTCCAGTATTCCTTGAAAAAGATCGGAAAAAAACCGGCCAGCACCGCCGTCGCGAAAGCCGAATTGGCCCAGTCGTACAGAGCCCAAGACAGCACTTTGCGATTCAGGACACGTTGCATGACTCCTCCCGTTATCTGGGGAGCAGTATAACCGGATGCAGGAGCAGGGGACTATTTGTTCTGTTTGTAGGCCGGACGTTGTTCGATACGTTGCTTGATACGCTGACGCTGGTCAGGTATCAGGTTACGAAACCGATCCCCGGCGCGCTGGCGCTGTTCGGGTAACATATTCCGACAGCGCTGACGTAATGCCTGACGTTTTTTTCCTCCGGCAGACTCTTGAACCATTCACGCAGCGTCGCAGTTGCTGCTGTTGTTCCGGTGTCATTTGCTGCCAGCGCTGCATCCGTTGTCTGGCCTGCTGGCGTTGTTCCGTCATCAGTCGCAATGTGTGCGCCTTTGCGATCCAATCTATGATCGATACGGCCCCCCTTGCGATCCAGGTGCCGATCGATGCGATCGCCCTTGCGGTCCAGATAATTTTCAATCCAATCCCCACTTCGATCCAGACGGCCTTCAACGGCGTCATCGTTTGCCGCGAAGGTTGCGCTGCTCGTTGCCAGACTGACCAGACTGCTAATAACGATGGCATATTTCATTGTTGTCTCCTCGTGGTGAAAAACTGCGTCAATACAAATAACGCAGTACCTTGAGGCGGGTTGACATCGGTGGAGTAAGAATTGTTTTTATTAAAATAAACAGTACGTTAGGGCGCACTGCTTGACGATGAGGGAGTCACATAAAGCTCGCCCTGCCCACGCAACCGGGTTTGGGTAATACAAATAGGCCGCCGGGAAAATTCAGGGCGAACGGCGATGCACTGACCCGAACGGGCAAATCAGGCTCAGGATGCCAGGCCCTTCTTGGCAATAGCAAAGCAATCCTTGCGCCACAGGCAGCCCACCTGGTCACACTCTTTGTATTGCGCGGTGGCAAAACAGGCAAAATTACCTTCCGATTGCTGGATGGTGCGCACCAGGCTGACCTTGGTCAGTTTACCGGGCTTGACCCCGCGTTGGCGTGCAATAGCACGGATGTCCTGCATTAACATGATGGTTCTCCCTGTCGTTGTGTACCGAACTTCCCGGTAGCCTGTGTCCAGACCGGGTTTATGTGAGTTCAACTTTGAAACTAAGTTATCCGGATTAAAGATTTATGACACACCGTGAGCCAATAAGTTTAGTACAGCCTAGAATTGACTATCCCGATCCACCGAGCGCCAGTGATCGTGCCACCCGTGCCGCACCCGTGAGACCAGCCTGTCGATTGAGGATGACCTTGACGGGGATGCCCTCCAGCAGGGCCGACATGGGCGGCTTGTCGCGGAAGGTGGCGATAAACGCCCCGTCATCCAGCTTGTCCAGCAGGCGAGGCGCAATCCCGCCGGCGAGGAACACGCCGCCTGTCGCCAGCGCAACCAGCGCCAGATTTGCGGCCTGAGCTGCATAAATCGATACAAACATGTCCAGTGCCGCTGTTGCCAGGGCGTCCTTACCACCCAGTGCCCTGTTACTGATATCCGCCGCCTCGGGCCAGTCCTCCTCTTTCTCTGGTCGCGCCTCCCTGTCCGCAAGAAATGCATAAATCCGTTCCAGACCGGGGCCGGATACCAGCATCTCGAGACTGACCCGGGAATGTCGCTGCAACAGCCAGTTTAACAAGGCCTGTTGCTGCGCTGAGCGCGGCGCAAAATCCATGTGCCCTCCCTCACCGGGCAACACGCACCATTCGTCTTTACAGCGCGTCAGGATGGCCGTACCCAGACCGGTTCCGGCACCGACTAACAAACGGTTGCCGAACGGATCGGGCTGCCCTGTTTGCAGATTATGTAAATCCTCCGCGGGCAAGTGGGGCAAAACTGTTCCGATAGCCTCGAAGTCATTCAGCAGGGACACCCGGGACGTTCCGAGTTCTGCTGCCAGACCCGTTTCACTCACTACCCAGGGCAGGTTGGTGATCCTGGCCTCCCCCTGTCGTACCGGCCCTGCCACCGCTACGCAGGCCGCCTGCAAATCAATCTCCGCTTGCCCTTCCAGAAACTGGTGCAGAATGGTTTGCAGATCCGGATAGTCCGGACTGGCATAGTGATGCTCGATAACCACCTGCATATCAGGCAAACGACACAACCTCAGTCGGGTGGTTGTACCCCCGACGTCAGCGGCAAGTATTCCACTAGTCATAAGCGATTCTAGTGTTCACGGGTCGAAAAGAATTCAATATCGGGCCAGCGTTCTATGGTCAACTCAAGGTTAATCCGGGTCGGAGCCAGGTAGGTCAGGTTGCCACCGGAATCCAGAGCCAGGTTATCACTTGCCTTCCTGCGAAACTCATCCAGCTTGCGCTCATCGCTTGCAGCCACCCAGCGGGCAGTCTGGACATTGACGTTTTCGAAGCCACATTCCACACCATATTCATTCTTGAGCCGAAACGCCACAACATCGAACTGCAGCACACCGACCGCGCCAACAATCAGATCATTGTTGTTGAGCGGTTTGAACACCTGCGAGGCGCCTTCTTCACTCAATTGATCCAGGCCTTTTTGCAGGGCTTTCATCTTGAGTGGGTCCCTGAGTCGCACCCGCCGGAACAGTTCCGGAGCGAAATTGGGAATCCCGCTGAACTTGAGTGATTCACCCTGGGTAAAAGTATCACCAATCTGGATCGTTCCATGATTATACAGGCCGATAATATCACCGGGCCATGCCTGTTCAACATGTTCACGTTCGCTGGCCATGAAGGTGATGGCATTAGCCACCTTGACGTCTTTACCCAGCCGTACCTGGTACATTTTCATCCCCTTCTCGTAACTACCCGAAACGATACGCAGGAAGGCAATACGATCACGGTGCTGGGGATCCATGTTTGCCTGGATTTTGAAAACAAAACCACTGAAGGTTTCTTCTTCCGGCAAGACTTCGCGTTCATGGGCCTGGCGCGGCTGGGGGCCGGGCGCCACTTCAACAAAATAATCGAGCAATTCCTCAATACCAAAATTGTTGATCGCCGAACCAAAGAATACCGGCGACAGGTTGCCGTCCAGAAAGGCCTCCAGATCAAAGGTATTACTGGCGCCCTTAACCAGCTCGATTTCATCCCGCAGCTCGGCGGCGGCCGGGCCCAGGACTTCATCCAGTTGGGGATTATCCAGCCCCAGAATCACCTCGCCAGCCTGGATCTTGCCGCCATGGGTGGCACTGAACAGGTGGACAGAATCGTTATACAAATGAAACACGCCCTTGAAACGCTTGCCCATTCCAATCGGCCAGGTCACTGGCGCACACTGGATGTCGAGCACATCTTCGACTTCATCCATCAGCTCAATAGGGTCGCGGCCTTCCCGGTCCAGCTTGTTGATAAAGGTCAGGATCGGCGTGGTACGCAATCGACAAACATCCATCAGTTTAATAGTACGCTCTTCCACGCCTTTGGCGCAGTCGATCACCATTAACGCTGAATCCACGGCAGTCAGCGTTCGGTACGTATCTTCCGAAAAATCCTCGTGACCGGGGGTGTCGAGCAGATTAATGATGCGATCCTTGTACGGAAACTGCATTACTGCCGAGGTGACCGATATGCCGCGTTGTTTCTCGAGTTCCATCCAGTCTGAGGTGGCATGCCGATCCGCCTTGCGCCCCTTGACAGTGCCCGCCTGCTGGATAGCTCGACCATACAGCAACAGTTTTTCCGTCAGCGTGGTCTTGCCAGCATCAGGATGGGAAATAATTGCGAAGGTCCGGCGCCGCCGGGTCTCTTCCAGAAATGATGACATTTAATGTTCCGCCGCTGGATATCAAAGGCGCGCTATTCTACATCAAGCCGCATAGTTTTCGGCAGGCCAACTCCAGATACTGGAAACTGCTTACTCGCGGAGCATACTGCGCGCCATGATCAGGGCGTCTTCCCGACCGTCCACGGCGGGATAATAATCTGGACGTATGCCGACTTCGTTGAACTGCATGTCGCGATAAAGCTGAATGGCCGCGGTATTGGAAGGTCGCACTTCCAGCAGGATCACCTCGGCACCCGCCTGCTCGGCCTGCTCGAGCATGTATTCCATCATTTTCCGCCCCAGTCCCTGACGACGCCAGTCAGGATGGACGCACACGGTCAGGATATGTGCCTCGGTGGCGGCAACCGAGAACACACTGTATGCCAGCACTTCGTCTGCATCCTGATACACATGGCAGCGATACCCGACCCGGATACAGTCACTGAAGATGCCCCGCGTCCATGGAAACGGATAGATCGCCGTTTCGATAGCCATTACCGCGTCCAGATCACTTTGCTGCATGGTACGGATGCCCGTGTAACCCGTGTTGATAACCGCACTCATCCCTGCGCTCCGTCGCTACCGGCCCGGGCCACATAATCGCGCGCTAACAGCAGATCCTGCCAGGCCTTGCCTTTTTCGCCAGGAGACCGCAGCAGGTAGGCCGGGTGGTAGGTCACGATAACCGGCGTACCTGTCGCCTCCAGCTGATGTACACGGCCACGCAAGCGTGCCAGGTTTGAACCGGACTGCAACAACCGCTGGGCGGCCACCCGCCCGAGTGCCAGAATCAGGCGCGGCTGTATCAGTTCAATCTGGCGCCACAAATAGGGTGTACAACTTGCCGCCTCTTCCGGCCGCGGATCCCGGTTGCCCGGCGGCCGGCATTTCAGGATATTGGCGATATACACCTGCTCCCGGTCCAGATCGATAGCCTTGAGCATGGCATTGAGCAACTGGCCGGCCCGCCCCACAAAGGGTTCACCCTGACGGTCTTCGTCCGCACCGGGGGCTTCGCCAATGATCAGCCAGTCCGCGTTACGATTGCCAACCCCGAATACCGCCTGGGTCCGCGTCTTGTGCAAGTCACACAACTGACACTGCCTGACCCGCTGTTCCAGTTCATCCCAGTCAAGCGTCGGCCGATCAGGAAACGGCGCCTCCGCCTGTGGTGCTGATGTTGACACCTGCATGGCCGGCTCTGGCGGGGCCGACTCAGTTTCCGCGGTGGCGGGCACGGCAGTGTCTGCCGCCAGCGTCGCCCCGGCCTCCGGCATGTCCCGGCGTACCCAGACATCAACACCCATCGCTTTCAGGTATGCCCGTTGCGTATCGGTGATAGGAGTCACCTGCTAGCCCTCTGCCTCATTTCAATGATCTACAAAAGGGACACGATGCCACGTTGGGTGACACCGCGCCCGGTCGCCTTGCCGTCCTTCGACTGTGCCTGATTTGCCCTGGCGCTTATTCCTGCCATCGTCGCCCCTCACCCGATGTCACCTGTTCCTGTCACACATCACCGGTTTGTGGATGGGCGCGCTGTTTGGAAGCCAGCACCTTGTTCAGGGCGTTGACATACGCCTTCGCCGAAGCGATCACGATGTCCGTATCGGAGCCCTGGCCATTGACGATGCGTCCGCCCTTCTCCAGCCGCACGGTCACTTCACCCTGAGAATCGGTACCACTGGTGATATTGTTGACCGAATACAACTGCAAGTTGGTACCGCTGTTTATCACTTTTTCAATCGCCTTGAAGGCTGCGTCCACCGGACCGCCGCCCTGGCTGACACTTTCCAGTTCGGCACCATCGAAACCCACGGTAACCGTCGCTTCAGGCTTTTCACCGGTCTCGGAACATACCCGCAAGGCCACCAGCTGGACACGCTCGTTTTCCATTTCAAGATTAGTCTCGGTGACCAGCGCCTGCAAATCTTCATCAAAGATTTCATGCTTCTTGTCGGCCAGTTCCTTGAAGCGGGCAAAAGCGTCATTCAGTTCCGCTTCGGACTTGAACTCCACCCCCAATTCGCCAAGGCGGGTACGAAACGCATTGCGACCCGAATGCTTGCCCAGCACCATACGATTGGTGGTGAGTCCGATATCTTCGGCCCGCATGATTTCGTAGGTCTCGCGGCTCTTGAGTACACCATCCTGGTGAATGCCGGACTCATGGGCGAAAGCATTGGCACCCACGATAGCCTTGTTGGGCTGCACCGCGAAACCGGTAATACCCGACACCAGGCGGGAGCAATTCATGATCTGGGTGGTGTCGATATGCGAGACTGTGCAAGGAAAAATATCCTTGCGGGTCTTGACCGTCATCACCACTTCTTCCAGCGCGGCGTTACCGGCCCGTTCACCCAGGCCATTGATGGTGCATTCCACCTGCCGCGCGCCATTTAATACCGCCGACAGGGAATTGGCCGTGGCCAACCCCAAATCGTTGTGGCAATGCACGGAAAATACCGCCTTATCGGAATTGGGCACCCGTTCCCGCAAGCTGTGGATCAGGCTGCCGAACTGATCCGGCACGTTGTAACCCACCGTGTCGGGAATGTTCACCGTACCGGCACCCGCATCGATAACCGCCTCGAGCACGCGACATAAAAAGTCCAGCTCGGAACGCCCGGCGTCTTCCGGTGAAAACTCCACATTATCTGTGTACTGGCGCGCCTTTTTTACCGCCCGCACGGCCTGTTCAACAACCTGGTCCGGCTCCATGCGGAGTTTCATTTTCATGTGAATGGGCGAGGTGGCGATGAAGGTATGGATCCGCCCCGAATTGGCGTTCCGCAGCGCCTCCCCTGCTCGCTCGATGTCCTTGTCCAACGCTCGCGCCAAACCACACACAGTGCTGTCCTTGATGGCTTCGGCCACGGCTTTCACCGCATCGAAGTCCCCGGGGCTGGCAATGGGAAAACCGGCCTCGATAACATCCACGCGCATGCGTTCCAGCGCTTTGGCAATGCGCACCTTCTCGTCCAGGGTCATGGACGCTCCAGGGCTTTGCTCGCCGTCACGCAAGGTAGTATCGAATATTATCAATTTGTTCGACATGCTCTTTTCTCCAGGCTGGCATCCATTATGACATGGAGTACCAGACATACTCATTACCCGACCGTTGAAGGTCGAGGTAGGTGCAAAATGGGATTGGTCGCGCCTTTACCCGGCGCAAGGGTTGAATTCGTCTGCCCGTCAGGGCAGCAGTCGCAGGGACAGAAGGAAAGTACGGGAGGTCTGCCGGGGAGACACACGGGTCCCTTCATGCGAAGCATGAATGGCTTGGTGTCGACTTGTCGGGCAGTTCATATTCATCGGTTTTTAAGCATTTCGTCTGGCAACTATAGCGGTTACCAGGACAGAATCCAAGTCACCTTGAAAAAAATCATCAGGGCTGGCGTTGCGACTTGCGTTCCATTCGCCGTCGGCGCAGGAACACCAGTGTCAGCACCGGCCCGGAAACCGCATAAATCAGGAAGCTGCCGAACAGCACGACCGGGGGGTTGGAGGACACCAACACAATGACCAGCACGGTCAGCAGCAGGGCGACAAACGGCACTTTGTGCTTGAGGTTGAACCCCTTGAAACTGTGATAGCGGACATTACTGACCATCAATAAACCGGCCAGGACGGTCAAAATAAAGGCGCCGGCTGCCACCGTCGGGCCGGACCAGTGATAGGTGATTCCGGTCCAGACCATGCCGCTGACGATCGCTGCCGCAGACGGGCTGGCCAGACCCTGAAAGTAGCGCTTGTCAGCGTGATCCACCTGGGTATTGAAACGCGCCAGGCGCAGGGCCGCACCGGCCGTATAAATAAAGGCAGCCAGCCAGCCGAGTTTGCCCAGATCCGACAACATCCACTGATACATTACCAGCGCCGGTGCCAGGCCAAAGGACACCATGTCCGCCAGACTATCGTACTCGGCGCCGAAGTCAGTCTGGGTATTGGTCAGGCGCGCCACCCGCCCGTCGAGCCCATCCAGCAACATGGCAATAAAAATTGCGACCGCTGCCAGTTCAAACCGACCATTAATGGCCGCGACAATGGCATAAAAACCGGCAAACAGCGCAGCCGTGGTAAACAGGTTGGGCAGTAAATAGATGCCGAGGCGGCGAGGGGGTTCCTGATCTGATTTATTCATGGTTTTCCATATCGTTCCCTACCGCGAACCCTAACTAGCCGAATCAAAAAGGACAAGCAATGCCCTGGACCGGTTTGGTACAGGCGAACTACTTCCAGACTAGTTTTTGGTTTTATCCACCAATGCATTGGCCGTAATCCACGGCATCATGGCACGCAGCCGTGCGCCTGTCTGCTCAATCTCATGGGCGGCATTCAGCCGGCGCATGGCGGTCATCTCCGGATAATTAGACTGGCCTTCGAGGATAAAGCGTTTAGCGTATTCACCGTTCTGGATATTATGCAAGGCTTCCTTCATAGCCCAGCGGCTTTCCTCGTTGATGACTTTGGGACCTGTGACATATTCGCCGTATTCTGCATTATTCGAAATGGAGTAATTCATGTTGGCGATGCCACCTTCGTACATGAGGTCCACGATCAACTTCAGTTCGTGCAGACATTCAAAGTAGGCCATCTCCGGTGCATAACCGGCTTCCACCAACGTCTCAAATCCGGCCTTAACCAGTTCTACGGCGCCGCCGCATAACACGGCCTGTTCGCCAAACAAGTCTGTCTCTGTTTCATCCTTGAAGGTAGTTTCAATTATTCCGGTTCGACCACCACCAATCGCCGAAGCATAGGACAAGGCTGTGTCCTTCGCCTTACCGGAAGCATCCTGATAGACCGCAATCAGATCAGGAATGCCGCCGCCTTTGGTAAACTCCGAACGCACTGTGTGGCCCGGTGCCTTGGGGGCAATCATAATTACATCCAGATCTTCCCGCGGCACAACCTGGTTGTAATGGATGCTGAATCCATGCGCAAACGCCAGGGTCGCGCCCTGTTGCAGATTGGGCGCAATTTCATGTTTATAGAGCTGCGACTGAAATTCATCAGGCGTGAGAATCATTACCAGATCCGCGCCCGCCACTGCGGTAGCAACATCCTTGACCGCCAAACCTGCTGTCTCGGCCTTGGTTGCCGATGCCGAACCGGCACGCAATCCGACTGTAACCTCGACGCCCGAATCTTTCAGATTGTTGGCATGGGCATGGCCCTGGGAGCCGTAACCGATGATGGCGACTTTCTTGCCTTTAATAATGGAAAGGTCACAGTCTTTATCGTAATAAATATTCATTAAGCATTTCCTGTTCTGTATTATTGTCTGAAAAAAGTTGACTCGTCAGGCGTGCAGAGCACGCTCGCCGCGTGAGATTCCGGTCGAACCAGAGCGTACGGTTTCAATGATACATTTCTCATCCAGCGCCTTGATGAACGCATCCAGTTTATCACCGGTTCCGGTCAGTTCGATGACATAGGTTTCATCTGTAACATCCAGAACGCGGCCATTGAAGATGTCGGTGACGCGCTTGGTTTCGTCGCGCAATTCAGGGCTATCAGCCCGCACCTTGATCAGCATCAACTCCCGCTCCAGGTGTCCACCGTCACTGATATCCGCCAGCTTCACCACATCGATCAACTTGTTGAGCTGCTTGGTGATCTGTTCTATGACTTCTTCCGAACCGCGAGTGACTATGGTCATGCGCGACAGGGAAGGATCCTCGGTGGGGGCAACGGTCAGTGACTCGATATTGTAGCCCCGCGCCGAGAAAAGCCCAGCCACGCGTGACAAGGCGCCGGCTTCATTTTCCATCAGCAGCGAAATGATATGACGCATCAGGCCAGCTCCCTCTCATGCATTTCATGGTGGCCCTTCCCGGCCGCAATCATCGGATACACGTTTTCGGTCTGATCCGTAATAAAGTCCAGGAATACCAGCCTGTCCTTCATGGCAAAAGCTTCTTTCATCGCCGCTTCGACATCTTTCGGATTTTCAATCCGCATACCAACATGGCCGTAACTTTCCGCCAGTTTCATAAAGTCCGGCAAGGCGTCCAGGTAGGAATGCGAATAACGACTTTCATAAAACATCTCCTGCCACTGTCGTACCATACCCATATAACGATTATTCAGATTGATAACCTTGATCGGCAGCATGTATTGCATGGCGGTGGATAATTCCTGGATACACATCTGGATGCTGGCTTCACCGGTAACACAGGCTACGGTGGCATCCTTGTGTGCTAATTGCACACCCAGCGCGGCGGGCAGGCCGAAACCCATCGTGCCAAGACCGCCCGAATTGATCCAGCGCCGCGGCTTGTCGAACTTGTAAAACTGTGCCGCAAACATCTGGTGCTGGCCAACATCCGATGTGATATAAGCATCACCGCTGGTCGCCTGGTACAGTTGTTCGATGACGTATTGCGGCTTTATCAAGGCACTGTTGCGGTCATAACGCAGGCAATCCTTGTCACGCCAGGTGTCGATCCTGCTCCACCATTGCTTAAGTGCTGCCGCATCAGGCTTGTTCTTGTGCGCCTTGATGACCTTGTTCATATCGCCCAGTACGTGTTTGATATCACCCACTATCGGGACATCCACCCGCACATTCTTGGAAATGGACGAGGGGTCGATATCAATATGAATGATACGCGCGTCGGGACAGAATTTTTTAACATCACCGGTAACACGGTCATCGAAACGCGCTCCAATGGCAATCAGCACATCGCTCTCGTGCATGCCCATATTGGCTTCATAAGTACCGTGCATACCCAGCATCCCCACAAACTGCGGGTCGGTTGCCGGATACGCGCCCAGCCCCATCAGGGTATTGGTGATCGGGTAGCCCAATGCACGGGTAAATGCAATCAGCTCATCCGAGGCATCACCCAGCACGACGCCACCTCCGCTGTAAATCATCGGCCGCTTGGCCGACAGAATCAGATCCACAGCGCGATTGATCTGGCCACTATGCCCTTTCACTGTCGGCTGATAGGAGCGCATCTCGATGGTTTCCGGATATTCATAGGAAATCTTGATATTGGGATCGGTGATATCCTTCGGAACATCCACAACCACCGGACCAGGCCGACCTGTGGTTGCAATATAAAAGGCCTTTTTCAGGGTCGGGATCAAATCATCAAGATTCTTGACCAGAAAATTATGTTTCACGCAGGGGCGGGTTATACCGACAGCATCGACTTCCTGGAAGGCATCACTACCGATGAATGGGGTAGCGACCTGGCCGGTGAGCACGACCATTGGAATCGAGTCCATAAAGGCCGTGGCAATACCGGTTACCGCATTGGTGGCGCCCGGTCCCGAGGTCACCAGTGCCACGCCGGGTTTGCCGGTAGCGCGCGCATAGCCATCGGCCGCATGCACGGCTCCCTGCTCGTGACGTACCAGAATATGGCGGACGTTATCCTGCCGGAAAATGGCATCATAAATATGTAACACAGCCCCACCCGGATAGCCGAAAATGTACTCTACACCTTCGTCCTGCAGGAACTGGACAACGATTTCCGCACCACTCAGTTTCACGCTGGTTGTACTCCCGGTTTAAATTTACTGCCAGCACGGTAGCGCCCGCACTGCTTGTTACACGTCGAAGACGCGAAATCAGCTATTATAATCAGTCTACCGTGGCAAATGCACTAGGTGCCTGATCTGGCAGTCAATTCAATGGCGCACGATTGCGTATCGGCCTTTATTTCCCCGGTTGTATCACCGAAAATCAACTAATCCGCCAAAATTATCTTGCAACTTATTGAATTATCAGTTAATTTTTATGTAAATGACTGTTTGGTCTGATGCCGGATGTGTGAAACCATGCCCGGCAATGATCCCGGAATGGCGCATACTGGTGCAATAACGGCTGCAACACGCACTGACTGAGAATGTTATGAATTCACTTCACGCACTTATTTTTACTAGCCTGCTCACCGGTTTGACCTTGCCGGTCGCCCATGCCGACACCTACAAATGGCTGGACGAAACCGGCAATGTGGTCTATTCGCAGACCCCGCCACCGGACGGCACCGCCTACGAAACCCTGAAGACCATCAAGCCATCACATAACTCGCCCACTCCCGTTCCGACCCCTGAGACCTCAAAACCAGTTGCTGATATACAGAAACGTACCGATCAACGTGCTGCAGCGCAAAAAGAGAGCGCTGAAAAAGCCAAGGAAGAGGAGCTGCGGGCCAAGAACTGTCAGGCTGCCAACAAAAACCTTGAGGTCTATACGCGATACAAACGTATCCGTAAGGAGGATGGTGAGGTAGTGCGTATCCCCGATGACGTACGGGCGCAGAAAATCGAGGAATATAAAAAAGCCGTTAAAGAATACTGTGACTGAGCTGACGCCTGACCGATGCCCTACCTGAAAATCCAGACCAGCCAGACCCTTACACCGGAAGCCAGTCAATCCCTGCTCAGCAGTGCCTCGCATCTGGTAGCGAGTGAACTGGGCAAACCGGAAAAATATGTCATGGTGGCCTTGGAGATGTCCGCCCCCATGCTGTTTGCCGGTAACGACGCTCCAGCCGCCTACCTGGAACTCAAAAGCATCGGTTTGCCGGAAAGCCGCACACCGGAATTGTCCGAAGCGCTGTGCAACTTGCTGGAGCAACACCTCGGTATAAACCGGGCCCGGATCTATATCGAATTTGCTGATGCACCACGTGCCATGTGGGGCTGGAATGGCGCAACCTTCTAAGAAACCAGCGCAATGAAAACCTGGCTCTTCATCCTGGCCGCTGTTCTCGCGGGTGTCGCCCTCTATATTTATTTTGACCCGGGTCTTAACCAGTGGGTAACGCATTCGGTCAAATCCCTGTTACCCGATCAGCAATCCACCCGCCTGTACAAATGGCGTGACTCGCAGGGCCAAACCCATATCACAGCCCAGCCACCGTCGGCAGGTATCGACTACGAGCCGGTCGAATACAGGCATGATACCAACGTATTACCTTCCGAAGCGCTCACTGGCAAGCCCAAACAGTAATTCTGCCCCTTACACCACGGCAGGCAAGCAGATAGAATTCGGGTTGCTGAAATTATCGGACCAACCAATCATGCGCACTTCCAACCTGCTCCTCGCCACTGAAAAAGAAATTCCCGCCGACGCCGAGGTCATCAGCCATCAACTGATGCTGCGCGCCGGTATGATTCGTAAACTGGCGGCCGGCCTGTACACCTGGCTGCCGCTGGGACTGCGGGTGCTGCGAAAGGTCGAAGCCATTGTGCGTGACGAAATGGACAAAGCCGGCGCCCAGGAACTCCTGATGCCCGCCATCCAGCCGGCCGAATTGTGGCAAGAATCAGGCCGCTGGGAGCAGTATGGTCCGGAACTGTTGCGCCTCAAGGATCGCCATCAACGGGAATTCTGCTTCGGACCGACCCACGAGGAAGTGATCACCGATTTGATCCGCCGCGAGATCCGTAGCTACCGGCAGCTGCCCAGCAATTTTTACCAGATCCAGACCAAGTTCCGCGATGAAATCCGGCCCCGCTTTGGCATCATGCGCGCACGTGAGTTCCTGATGAAGGACGCCTATTCCTTCCATCTGGACGATGCTTCGCTGGATGAAACCTACCACCTCATGCACGAAACCTACTGCCAAATCTTCAACCGCATTGGCCTGACGTTCCGCCCGGTCCGCGCCGACAGCGGCGCCATCGGGGGCAGCTTGTCCCATGAATTTCATGTTCTGGCCGAGTCCGGCGAGGATGCCATCGCCTTCAGCAGCGACAGCGATTATGCGGCCAATGTGGAGCTGGCTGAAGCGCTGCCCCCTGCCACCACCCGACCGGTGCCGGCACAGACCCTGCAAACGGTAGAGACTCCCGGCCAACACAGTATTGAGGAAGTCAGCCGTTTTCTGGACATCGAACCGGCCCGCTGTGTGAAGACGTTGCTGGTCAAAGCCAAGGACGATGGCGTCATCGCGCTGGTGCTGCGCGGCGACCATACGCTGAATGAAATCAAGGCCGAAAAACTGCCCGGAATTTTCACTCCCCTGACATTGGCAAGCGACGAGGAAGTACAGGCCGTCGCCGGCTGCGCACCCGGCTCCATCGGCCCGGTGGATCTTGGTATCCCGGTGCTTGCAGACCATGCGGCACTGGCAGTGGCCGACTTTGTCTGCGGTGCCAACGTTGACGACAAGCATCTGACGGGGGTCAACTGGGGACGGGATCTGCCGGAAGCGACCCCGGTAGATCTCCGTAAAGTACAGGAGGGCGATCCCAGTCCCGACGGCAAGGGTACGCTTTCCATCAAGCGCGGCATTGAGGTCGGCCACATCTTCCAGCTGGGCCGCAAGTATAGCGAAGCCATGAACGCCACCGTACTGGATGAGCAGGGCAAATCCGTCACCATGTCGATGGGCTGTTACGGTATCGGCGTGTCACGCGTGGTTGCTGCTGCCATCGAACAGAGCCATGACGACAAAGGCATAGTCTGGCCAGAGGCCATAGCACCTTATCAGGTCGCCCTGCTGCCCATGAATATGCATAAGTCAGAGCGGCTGCGAGAAGCCGTTAACTTACTGTATGCCGAATTGATGGCATCTGGCATTGATGTACTGCTTGATGATCGCAAGGAACGCGCCGGCGTCATGTTTGCAGACATGGAACTGATCGGCATACCGCACCGTATCGTGCTTGGCGAACGCGGCCTTGACCAGGGCATGGTGGAATACAAGGCCCGCTGCGATACCGACAGCCAGGACATCCCGTTGGACAGTATCGTCGCTTTGTTAAAGGAGAAATGTGGAAAGACGATACATATTTAACCTAACCATGGAATACGATAAATTTGATAAAACCATGAATACCCGAATGCACATCTGGCGTGTTTCCCGCCCTTCCATGGTTGAGTCAGTTCTATAGACGAAGGTTATCTGCCATGAATCCACGGCTTATTTCACTGATCACTCTGCTCCCGTTACTACTGCCTGTTATTACAGTCCAGGCTGACGAGGCTGACGTTAATGAAGAGCTGCGTGTATTGATTAAACAGGCTGTCGAATCCAGCGACAGCTTTACCGATCGTTTCGAGGCCGAAGTCTGGCTGGTAGATATGTCCAGCCGGCTGGCTGACAAAATACCGGAACCAGACAAACGTTTGCGCCTGCTGAAACAAATCCATTACGAAGCCAGCCGGGCAGACCTGTATCCTGAACTGGTGTTGGCCGTCATCGATGTGGAAAGTAATTTCAACCAGTTCGCCATTTCCCGTGCCGGTGCCATGGGTCTGATGCAGGTGATGCCCTTCTGGCTCAATGAAATTGCGCATCCCCAGGACAATCTGTTCGACACCAGAACCAACCTGCGGATGGGCTGCACCATCTTGCGCTATTATCTCGATATGGAACACGGGGATCTCACTCAGGCACTGGCGCGCTACAATGGCAGCAAGGGCAGTTACCGCTATACCAATAAAATCTTCTCGGTACTCAACCGTCGCTGGCGAAAATACTGACGACGTACTGTCGGTTCAGCGAAATAATTTAACCGATGGTGAAATCATTCGGGGGTTGTGCGGCAGTCTCCTTGCATTTGACGTCTGTCACACTAGCGTGCGCCGGCCCCTGCCACAGCCAGTCGACCAATGCGTCAACATCAACTGACTTGCCACAGGCCAGTACTTCCACATTGCCATCATGCAGATTAATTGCGTGGCCGGTAAGATTAAATTTGCGGGCCTGCTGGCGGGTACTGGCGCGAAAGAAAACACCCTGCACCCGGCCACTAACACGACACAGTCGGCAGACGGTCATTTCAGGTCAATGGTCGCCGCCTGACCCGCCCGTAAAAGTTTTCCACCCGTGCTGAACGTTACGCTTATCGGATATTTCGGCGCGTTGGCATTGCTGGAAGATTCCGGTTCCAAGCCTATGGCAGTGACCTTCCCGTTGAATGTCATTCCATTCGTCTTTACGGTCGCCTTTTGCCCCAGTTTTACTTTCGCAAGTTGTCCGATATTGATGTTCCCGATGGCTTGCATCCGATCCATCCCGACTACAACCAGCAGCTCAGGAGGCTGCATTTCGGAGATGACAGTTTGTCCAACCTCAGCATGGCGCAATACAACTACCGCATCAAACGGCGCATGAATGGTGCTGTATTCCAGGTTCAGTTTAGCCAGAGTCAATTGCGCCTGACCGATTTCATACGCTGCCTGGGCAGCAATATATTCGTTTTTCTTAACCTGTAATTCATGGTCAGACAACAAGGTACGTTCATACATGACGTCAGCCCGTTCCAGTTCACGTTTGGCTTCGGCGCGTACCGCCCGCAAATTTTTCAGGTTCGCGGTCAGTGAGTCGATCTTTGCCTTAAACCCCCGTTGATCCAGTTGCAGTAATACTTCACCTTGTTTGACCTGTTGGCCCGGCTCTGCATTAATCATCTGAATGATGCCGCTCACTGGAGTGCCCAGTTCAACTCGCTGTGACCAGTCAAGCTGGCCCGGGATTTCCTCCGCACCGGCCTGATCATTCCACAGCACCCCTGCCAGTGTCAGTACAAGTATTGGATAGATCATTAATCTGTTTAAGTAATATGGCATGTCATTGTCCTGCGCCTGGATTTTTTCCAGGTTCATTAGGTATGTTTTTTATCCCAGTGCCAGTTGAGGTGACACCGACAAGTACGTCCATTTTTTCCCACGCCAACGCTGTATTAAATTCGGTTTGCAAGGCTTCCTGTTCTGTTGCCGTAACCCTGACCATGGCATCTCCCAGGTCAGTCGTCACCTCCAGTTCATACAAGGCGCGACTACGATCCAGGTTCATATCCTGATAATCTGTCTGTACTTTCATCTGCTCTCGCTGGAGGCGTAAGGCATCCAGTTCCAGATACAATTCGAGCACTTGCTGTTTGACCTGTTCGGTGAGATCAGCTAACTCTGCTTTCAATTTGTAAACTTCTGCCCGTTCCTCGGCGACTTTCGCGTCAGTGCGGCCCCCGTCGGTCAGCGGAATTTCCATGGTTAGCGCAACTCGCCAGGGATCATAGCCTGCGCGTTCAACACTGTAGGCGCTTGCTTCTGCACTGCCCCAGAGGGTCGGCATGTCACCTGCCTGTGCCTCCTTAACCCGTGCCTCGGCTGCGGCAACCTTGACCCGCAGTGCCTGTAGTTGCCGATTGTTCTGCAGGGCCTGGGGTTGCAAATCCTCAACATCTGGAAGCTGTCGCTTCAGGTACGGCAGATTGGTTGGTCTGGCAACCGTGTCCGGCAACTGACCGGGCCGGCCCAACACATAGGCCAGTCGCGCCCGTGTCAGTCGCTGCAGGTTCTGACTCTGCAAACGCAATCGGCGCACCCGTTGATATTCGCTATCCTGTCGTAAAACCTGAACATCTGAAATTTGCCCCAGCTCTTTCCTGTTTCGCAATCTGTCCAACTGAACATAGGCAACCGCCATTTCTTCGTTGTAGCGATAAAATTGCAAATCGGCCAGTACCACATCAAAATAACTTTGCATAATTTCAATGCGTCGTGTCTGGCGGGCATCCTGGTAAAGTAAGCGCTGTCCTTCGACTGATTTGCGGGCAGCCGCCAGCCTGGAATCCTGGCGCCCGAAATCGTACAGCTTCTTGGAAACAAAAATGCCAAGACGATTGTCATGATGATCCTGAACGGTAGATATAGTTGGCGGTTCAATATAGCGTAGTCGCGCTTCGACCCAGGACCTTACATTATTACTGCTGTCGGCTGCCTGCAGTTTAGCAATCGCCGCATCGACTTCAGCCTGGCTCATTTGTAATTTAGGAGAAGGTATTTCAACCTGGGCAAGAGCGTATTCCAGAGTGAGTGGCTCAGGCAGTGGATCAAGGTGGTCCTTCTTGATAGACTCAGCTAAAACCGGCGCCGCCTGGACCAGCAGGCCAGACATCACCAGAGAAACCGCTACATACAGAATCTTTGGAATCATTCCTGACTTTTTTTGTCCTGCTGCATGCGTTTATAGCGCGTGAATGACATTTTTTTATAAACCCCATCCACGACATATTTGCCCATTAACAGAAATTCCTCGACACCCCCTGTTTTACCGGTATGGCGAAAAATACGCTTTCCATTTAGATCAAAAAAAGCAATAACCGGTGTCGCACGCACCCGGTTTTCCTTGAATGCAAAATCTTTCTGTTTCAGGACCTTGCCCTGCATATTGGTGATCTCTACGTCGCCTTCGATATCCACAGAAAAGTTGAGAAAATGTTTGCGGTAAAAATCCTGGACTTCTGGCTGGTTGAGGACATTGTTTTTCATATAGTGGCAGAAAGGACATTCATCCATTTCAAAAAATATTAATATTGCTTGTTTGTTTTCTTTTTTCGCGTGATCCAGTTCTTCATGGAAATCTCCCCACGTTTCATTGAAGAAATACTTATAGGGGTCGCGTACAGTATTGGACGAAAAAGCACTCTGACTGAATATCAAGAGCAGCAAAACGAAGATCGGCGATAATCTATTCATAACAATATTCCTGCATTTAGCCAGTTGAGTTGTACCCACTTTTTGAGTTGTACCCACTTTCTCCGGCATGACTCAGATATAATGCCAAACCGATTAAGGCAATTCCAGCCGCCAAATATAGCAGACTGATCGGATCCTTGTATGTCATGCTGATGGCATGCTCGAAGAATTTTACAATCAGGATCATCAGGATCACCTTGCTAAGTCGTGATTTGAGATCATCAAGGCTGTGAATCACCAACACTTTTGATGATATTTCGCTTTTCTCCGCCTCATCTATCTTGCTAATGAATAATTCATATAATCCGAGCGCGAAAATCAACATAACAGTCGCAAGCAAGTAGCCGTCTACAACCTCAACCACGTGTGTCACAAACCCGGAACGCATCTGGGCACGTTCCGCGACATCAATAACCGGGCTAGCATAGTCAAACAGATGAATCAGCATGTAAAAAGCATCAACTGTCGCGACATAAAATACGCCAATTCCGGTCAATAAACTCGCGATAACGGCAACAATCACAACCAGGCGGCTGCTCCACAATACCCGTTCAAAACCAGTTTCAAATTTATTCATAACAATCTTTATTGCGATTAACCCGAACGCCTACACTGTTGATACTACCCAAGATTACAGGACTAAATATAACCGCAATTTTATGATTGTACAGATTTGACATACGTATCCGAATACAGTTCGGTGAAATTGATTTGGCTATCGTTTATTTCAGGGGACTGGTCTCTATCAAAGCTTATGAGAGACCAATGAAAAGGGCCCTTACGGGCCCTTTTCATTGAACATGTTGACTACGATGTTATTTTGAGAGATAGACTTTGTCGACTTCTTCTACTCCGTTGATAGACCAGGTACCACGATTCTTGGCGTGATAAACAGCAGCCTCCATTTCGGTTACCGTGTAATCGCCCTTGATGTCAAACACCTGATTGGGATAAATCAGATCCGGGTCCTTGATCTTGTTACTGTTTGCCTTGTAAATCAGCGGCCAGTGATAGGGGTTACTGTAAATACTGGGCTTGGCAGCAATGTTCCACAGATTGTCCCCTCTCACAACCGTGTAGGTATCTTCGCTGACACTCACACCCTCGGCAACGGCCACAGGAAGGATGCCGTTATTTTGCAGGCGTTGCAGTTCTTCCTGTTTCTGGGCCACAGCAAGCTCAGCCTGGCTTTTGGCCTTGTTGGCCAGCTTGATGGCTTCCTCGTCCTTGCCTTCCTTCAGAGCCTTCTCGGCGCTTTCGATAATCTTGCCGGTATCGCGCCATTCATAACCTTCAGCCTTGGCTTTATCGTTGGCCGCCTTGGCCGCTGCAATTGCTGCTTCAGCCTTACCAGCCTCTTGTTTGTCTTCCGTGCTCGCGCAACCTACAGCAAAACTGATGACCAGTACCATCAGGCCAGCCAGTTTTAAAATGTTGAGTTTTTTCATTGTTATCGACTCCGAAGTTATTGATTTAACCTTAAGTTTGCAGCACCTGCACCACAATTTTAAACTATAGTATGAAACGTAGCATCGCCCTGATTGAACTGTCAAGGAACTCTGACTATTTTACTAGTCCCTTTTCAATATGAGCTGTTACTAATATAGACAGACTGTTTTTTAGATCCCGTAACCCTATTCAGGTTTCTGTCCTTTCTGCATGGCCATCTGGCGGGCCTTGATGGCATACTGCTTGGCCTCATTGGCATGGTTTCGGGCAGCATCGTATTCACCGACATCCAGCTCCTTGCTCGCCAACCCAAGTGAACTTTGCGCCTTGGCCAGCAGTTCCGGCGCCGTCTGTTTTGCCCCGGCATCGATGGCCGCCTGAATGGTCTGGCGGGCATTGCTCATTTCCTGCACCGGTGGTGAGACTGCGCAAGCGACAGGCATCAGCAAGGCAAAGACAAGAAATGAATGGTAAAGGCGTCGCAGGATGGGCGGCATGCGGGACTGTTTGTTGTGCGTCGAAGCGATACGTCAAATTATCACTGGCCCTATAGGCTGTCAAGATAACCCTCTGTAAAATAAACCCTACCCAATCCGGAGAGTCCGCATGCCGCCAACCATTTATCATAATCCCCGTTGCAGTAAATCACGACAAACATTGCAACTGTTGCATGAAAAGGGGATTGAACCTGAGGTGATTGAATATCTGAAAACACCGCCTGACAAGGTGACCCTCAAAATTATCCTGGAACAGCTTGGCCTTACGCCTCGCCAACTGATGCGCACGAATGAACAGGCGTACAAGGATTACGGATTGGATGATCCCTCATTGTCGGACGATGAACTCATCGATGCCATGATCGCCCACCCGATCCTCATTGAACGTCCCATCGTATTAACCGAAAAGGGCGCGGCACTGGGCCGACCACCGGAAACCGTGCAGAAGGTGCTATAACCATGCCCGAGATTCTGGTGGTCTATTACAGTCGACACGGTGCGACTGCCCGCATGGCCCGCGAAATTGCCCGCGGCGTCGAAAAGGTAGATGCCTGTTCGGCTCGGGTGCGGACCGTCCCGGAGGTATCGACAGTATGCGAAACCAGCGCGGACACCATCCCCGACTCGGGTCCACCTTATGTCAGTCTGGAAGACTTGCAAGCCTGCGCCGGTCTGGCCCTAGGCAGCCCGACCCGCTTCGGCAACATGGCAGCGGCTATGAAATACTTTATCGACAGCACCAGCCCGTTATGGCTGCAGGGTGCGCTGGCCGGCAAACCGGCCGGCGTGTTTACCTCGACCTCCAGCTTGCATGGCGGCCAGGAAAGCACCTTGCTGAGCATGCTGCTGCCGTTGTTGCATCACGGCATGATTTGCCTCGGGCTGCCCTACAGTGAAGCTTCCCTATTGACCACTACCACCGGTGGTACGCCGTATGGTCCCAGTCACCTGGCCGGGGCAGACAGTGATTTGCCGTTGAGCGACGACGAGATCAGCCACTGCCAGGCACTGGGCCGGCGGTTGGCGGAAACCGCCAGGGCTCAGCTTGCCGCCGGTCTCATCAGGCTCTCCGATTGATGGATTACACCCGGCTCGCGCGGCGCGCTACCCTTGGTGCCTACTTCGGGCTGGTCGTGGTATTGGCTGGCTGGTATGGAATAACTGATCCGGCTCCGCTCGCGCTGGCCGCTCTGCTCATTCCATTACTGTTTCCCCTGCGCGGATTGGTCCAGGGCAAACCCTACACCTATGCCTGGACCAGCTTTCTGATCCTGATCTATTTTATTCACGGCATTGTGGAGGCCTGGGCCAACCCGGCAAGTCGGAGTTGGGCCCTGCTGGAAATCGTGTGCAGTGTGGGTGTGTATACCGGCTCAGTCCTGTATGCCCGGCGGCGTGGCCGGGAACTCAAGACCGGCGTTTAACGAATTAGCTCCCGCACAAACGGTATTGTCAGCTTGCGCTGTGCCGCCAGCGATGCCCGATCGAGCCTGTCCAGTAAGGCAAACAGGCTGTTCATATCGCGTGGACTATGGCGCAACAGGTAGTCCGCTACCTCATCCGGAATCGCCATGCCGCGTCGCCTGGCACCCAATTGCAGCGCGCGCCGCTTGCCGGCATCATCCAGCGCGACCAGTCGGAATACAGGCCCCCAGCCAAGCCGGGTCACCAGATCGGGTAGAGACAAACCGAGACCATGAGGTGCCGCCGTCCCACTGACGACAAGGCGATGGCCTGCATCACGCACCCTGTTGTATAAATGGAAAAGGGCTTCTTCCCAGTCCGGTAACCCGGCAATGGCCTGTACATCATCAATGCCGATCACGGCTTGTTGTTCCAGTCCTTCCAGCATACCGTGCGATAAAGGGGCCAGCTCACCCATGGGTAAAAATGCGAGTGACTCGCCACGCGTGACCGCATGATGGCACAGGGCCTGCAACAGGTGAGTTTTACCGCTACCCGCTGGCCCCCACAGATACAACATGGCCTCGCGATCATCCCGCAGGGCCTGCAGTGCCAGTTCGTTCCCGTCCGGCAGAAAATTATCGAATGTGGCGCTATCCCTGAGCCCGATACCGAGCGGTAACTGGGGAAAATTATGCGGCATCTGCTGTGTTATCCAACCACGCAAGGGAACTGGCTGCCCACAGGATTGTGCATCATACCGGTGCACTGCCAGCAGGGTTCATGGCGCGTCTGCTCCAGACATAGACATAGGCGATCCCGCTGCTAATGGTCGTCACCAGTACAAGATAAATCAGTCCGGTCTGCACCTGCTGCAATATGTCCACCCCGGCAAGAATCAGCAGGGTCAGTGTCACGAGCAGGATCTGGCACACCGTGTTGAGCTTGCTGATCCACATTGGCTTGAACTCGACCCGTCCAATCAGCCAGCGATACATGAGCGACCCACCGATGATGACGACATCGCGCAGGATCACCACTGCCACCAGCCAGACCGGCAGATCATGTAACCAGCCCAAGGTCAGATAACTGGCAAACATCAACGACTTGTCGGCCAGCGGATCCAGAATCGCACCCAGCCGGCTGGTCCACTGGTAGTGCCGGGCCAGGTAACCATCCAGGCCATCGGAAAACCCGGCCAATAGAAACAGGCCCAGGGCAATATCATACCGGCCGTGCAGCAGATACCAGACTACCGGCGGAACCAGCAGGATGCGAAATACGCTAATAATATTCGGCAAATTACGCGGGTTCACGGTACCAGACGATAAACGAGATCAACCTGATTCGACGGACTAGCCGGCGGTTGGGCCGGCGTCACCGGTGTTGTGGAGGAACTTGACAGGGAATTTGCCTGGGGCGCCGTCGGGGTATCGGGTATCAACATCCGGCCGAAGGAGATGGCCTCTTCCACTGCGAGCCGGCCACCACGGCTGGTGAGGTTGAAGACCACGCTGTCGGGCTGGATAGCCATCGGTTCTACCCGGCTCACCACATCCAGGGAATCAAGATATTTATTGACCTTGTTATAGGCTGGCAGACTGGCAACGCCCTCAACCTGTAACTTCACTAGATCCGGGCTGGCAGTTTTGTCCTCCACCTGCGCGTAGCGCTGGGCCAGTGCGTCTGCAGCGCCACTTACACCCGGCAGCAATGCCAGACCCATGCTTGCGCCACTTGACTCCCAGTCGCTGCGGCGCCCGTCGCTGTAGAGGGTCCAGCTACCGCTCCAGCTTCCGGAATTGGCCTTGTACACCCGGCCCACCAAAACAGAGTGCGTCTGGTAACGGGCCGAGGCATCGATAATCCGGTCCTCGAAATTACCCCACACGTCGCTTACCTTGAGCCGGGCGCGATCGGACAGATCGTACAGCGGCAGGCGCAGCGGCAATCCGCGTTGCCGTGCCTGTTGCTCGACCAGCGTACTGATATCACTGTCCTTGCTGTCGGTACTGATCAGCTTGCGGCCCGTTTTGCGATCATCAACCACCAGCCACAACAGGGTCACCGGTCGGTTACGCCCCCACACCGGCAGACGGTTATCGCGCAGCAGCTTGTTGATCGCCTTTTCATCAAACTTGGCCCACACTTCCAGTTGGTCCCCGCCCGGCAACTTGCGGATTTGATAGCGGTACCGGTCTACAAACCGTTTCGGTTGATCCAATGCGGCGTCAATGGCCGGCACGCCCAGAATCATCGTTTCCCCCGAGACGCGCACCAGTACCTCACGCATACCCTGGCCGATGGCTGTCTTTCGTACCTCGGGATCCTGACTCTCCACCGGAATTTCCGCCAGATACAGGTTTTCAACCACCTCGGCCCGCAGTGGCCCGGCCAGTGCCATCAACACCAGGGCATAGTTTGCAATCCTGAAACGCATAATTTGTAAGAGTCCTGTAGTTTTCGGTTTGCTCCGACGACAGTTTCATTTCGTCAACGGCAGCGAATTGTTACACTATTGTAATCAATATTATGCACCGAGTCCGTGCATTTGTTACTCATCTTCCACCTGCCAGGAGTCGTGCGTGGCCACTTCCACACCCAAAGACGATACCCCTTCATCTCTCAGTTATCGTGACGCCGGCGTCGATATCGATGCCGGTAACGCCCTGATCGAACGGATCAAACCCCTGGCCGCCGCAACCCGTCGCCCCGGCGTGCTGGCCGGCCTGGGTGGTTTCGGCGCCCTGTTCGAAATCCCGGCGGGCTACCAGCACCCGGTACTGGTCTCAGGCACAGATGGCGTTGGCACCAAGCTCAAGCTGGCGTCGGAACTGAACCGCCACGACACTATCGGCATCGACCTGGTTGCCATGTGCGTCAACGATCTCATTGTGCAGGGCGCCGAACCGCTGTTCTTTCTGGATTACTATGCCACCGGCCGGCTGGATGTAGATGCCGCCAGCGACGTGGTAAAAGGCATTGCGGAGGGTTGCAAGCAGGCCGGCGCCGCACTGATCGGGGGCGAGACAGCCGAAATGCCCGGCATGTATCAGGACAATGACTACGACCTGGCTGGATTCTGTGTCGGGGTGGTGGAGAAAGATCGCATCATCGATGGCAGCAAGGTGGGTGTCGGGGATGTGCTGCTCGGCCTGCCCTCCAGCGGTCCCCATTCCAATGGTTACTCCCTGATCCGTAAGGTCATCGAAACGCACGGCGCGGACCTGGGGCAGGCATTCGATGGCGCCACCCTCGGCGAACGTCTGCTGAAACCGACCCGGATTTATATCAAGCCACTGCTTGCTCTGTTCGAACATGTCGAGGTGCACGCGCTGGCCCACATCACCGGTGGCGGTCTGCTGGAGAACCTGCCCCGGGTAATGCCGGCCGATACCGTGGCCCGGATCGATGCGGGCAGCTGGCAAACGCCCGCCGTGTTCGACTGGCTGCAACAGGCCGGCAACATCGATGCCAATGAAATGTACCGCACCTTCAACTGCGGCATCGGCATGGTGCTGGTTGTCGCCGCCCCTGATGTAGATACCGCCATCGCTCGCCTGCGTGAACAGGGCGAGTCAGCCGTGGTCATGGGTGAAATTCAACGTGGCAGCGGAGCCGCCAGCGTCACAATCGACACCTGAAATGCGCATCACCACCTCCGACTCCCCCCTGCACGTGGTGGTGCTTGTTTCGGGCAAAGGTTCCAACCTGCAGGCCCTTATCGATGCCATCAATGCCGGCCGGATCACGGCCGATATCCGCGCGGTAATCAGCAACAACCCTGACGCCTACGGCCTGATCCGGGCACAGCAGGCCGGTATTCCCACCGAGGTGGTAGACCATCGCGAATTTCCCGACCGCGCGAGCTATGACCGCGCCCTGCAAGCGTGTATTGATCACTATCAGCCAGAACTGGTGGTACTGGCCGGCTTCATGCGCATCCTGACGGATGACTTCGTCAATCATTACCTTGGCCGGATGATCAACATCCACCCTTCCCTGCTACCCAAGTACCAGGGACTGAACACCCATCAACGTGCGCTGGACGCGGGCGACACCGTACATGGTGTCAGCGTGCATTTCGTCACGCCGGAACTGGACGGCGGACCGGTGATTCTCCAG
>Ga0316577_10000061_pt1 | contig 26270 bp, 21 predicted proteins | sample S5NA_FD_203073 | JGI IMG/M metagenome (GOLD analysis project Ga0316577, IMG submission 203073) | Rhizosphere microbial communities from salt marsh grasses in Alabama, United States - S5-7_050615r2r1 | ecosystem: Host-associated > Plants > Roots > Rhizosphere | place: USA: Alabama | collected... | reverse complement strand
GCCAGGCACATGGAGCAGCCGGGCTCGCGCCATTCGGCCCCCGCCTCGCGGAAGACGCGATCGAGCCCCTCGGCCTCCGCCTCCTTCTTGACCTTCTCGGAGCCCGGCACGACGAGGGCCAGGATCCCGTCCGCCACCTTGCGTCCCTGGAGGACGCGGGCGGCGTCGCGGAGGTCGCTCATGCGCGAGTTGGTGCAGCTGCCGATGAAGACGACGTCGATCTTCTGACCGAGAAGGGGCTTCCCCGGGGTCAGCCCCATGTAGGCCAGCGCCTTCTCGTGGCTGGCGTCGCCGTCGGGCTCGGGCACCGCGCCCCGGATGGGCATGCCCATCCCGGGGCTCGTGCCCCAGGTGATCATCGGCTCGAGGGTCGTGGTGTCGATCCGCTCCACGCGGTCGAAGAAGGCGCCGTCTTCGCTCGGCAGCGCCTGCCACCGCTCCACCGCACGGTCCCACGCCTCGCCCTCCGGTGACAGCTCGCGCCCGGCGAGGTAGTTGTAGGTCGTGTCGTCCGGCCCCACGAGCCCGGCCCGGGCCCCGGCCTCGATCGACATGTTGCAGACCGTCATCCGCCCCTCCATCGAGAGGGCGCGGATGGCCGGGCCACGGTACTCGAGAGCGTGGCCCGTGGCCCCCCCGGTCCCGATGCGGGCGATGAGGGCGAGGATGAGGTCCTTGGCGGTGACGCCGGCCGGGGGTGTTCCCTCGAACTCGACCGCGAAGCTCTTCGGCTTGCGCTGCAGCAGGCACTGCGTCGCCAGCACGTGGCCCACCTCGCTGGTGCCGATCCCGAAGGCCAGCGCTCCCAGCGCGCCGTGGGTGCTGGTGTGGCTGTCCCCGCAGACCACGGTGAGGCCCGGGCGGCTCAGCCCGAGCTCGGGGCCGATGACGTGCACGATCCCCTGACGCGCGTCACCGGTGGCGAACAGCGGAATCCCGAAGTCGGCGCAGTTCCTCTCGAGCGCCCCGACCTGCTCGGCGGCCGGTCCCGTCGGCGGCACACGGCGGCCGCTCGGCCCGCTACGGGTGGGGATGGCGTGGTCCATCGTCGCGACCGTCCGCTCCGGACGCCGGACCGGGAGGCCGCGGCGCCGTAGCTCGGCGAAGGCCTGCGGCGACGTGACCTCGTGGATGAGGTGGAGGTCGATGTAGAGAACGCCCGGCGTTTCCTCGGTCTCCGCCGACACGAGGTGAGCGTCCCAGACCTTGTCGAGAAGCGTACGCGGGCGTTCTCCCATCGCCGCGCCTCAGGCCGCCGCCCGCGCCTCGCGGGCAGCGGCAACGGCCGAGATGTAGGCCTTGAGCGTGGCCTCGATGGTGTCGGGGCTCGCCGCCTGGCCGAGCGACTCGTGGCCGTCGTGCTCGACCCGAACCGTCACCTCGGCCAGGGCGTCCTTGCCTGCGGTCACCGCGCGGGTGTGCATCTCGAGAAGCTTGAGCTCGAGGCCGATGGCCGCGTCGGCAGCCTGCAGGGCGGCGTCGAGGGGGCCGTTGCCGACCGCAGACGACGATCGCCGGTGACCCTCCACCTCGACCTCCACCGTGGCGGTGGGCAGGATGTTGTTGCCGGCCACGACCTGGTAGCGCACGAGCTTCGCCCTCGGCTCGGCCGAGTGCTCGACGATGGCGAGCAGGTCTTCGTCGTAGACGAACTTCGACCGGTCGGCGAGAGCCTTGACCTTCTTCGTGACCTCCAGGACTTCGTCGGCCGGGAGCTTGACCCCGAGCTGCTTCAGCCGGGCCTCCACCGCGTGCTTGCCCGAGTGCTTTCCGAGGATGAGCATCGACTCGGAGAGCCCGACGCTCTCCGGGGTCATGATCTCGTAGCAGAGCGGGTTGGCGAGGACACCATGCTGGTGGATGCCCGCCTCGTGGGCGAAGGCATTGCGTCCCACGATCGCCTTGTTCGGCTGGGGCCACACCCCGGTGACCGTCGAGAGGTGGTTGCTCGTGGGCGTGAGGAGCTCACCTTTGATCCCGGTCTCGAGGCCGATGATCTCGCGCCGGACCTTGAGCGCCATCACGAACTCCTCGAGCGAGGCGTTGCCGGCCCGTTCGCCGATGCCGTTGATCGTGCACTCGACCTGCCGGGCGCCGGATTCCACCGCGGCCAGCGAGTTGGCCACCGCGAGGCCGAGGTCGTTGTGGCAGTGGACCGAGATGATCGCCCCGGGGATGTCCTTGACGAGCCGTGCGACCATCTCCCCGTACTCCCTGGGCAGGGAGTAGCCGACGGTGTCGGGGACGTTCAGGGTCCTGGCACCCGCCTCGAAGCACGCCTGCAGCATCTCCTTGAGGTACGCGTAGTCGGTCCGGGAGGCGTCCTCGGCCGAGAACTCCACCTCGTCGGCGAAGGTCCGGGCCAGCTTCACCCCCTCGACCGCCTGCTTGATCGCATCCTCCGGGCTGATCTTCAGCTTCCACTTGAGGTGGATGCCGGAGCTGGCGAGGAAGCAGTGGATCACCGGGTGGGCGGCGCCCTTGAGCGCCTTGCCCGCGGCCTCGATGTCGATGGCCTTGGCCCGGCAGAGTCCCGCCACCTTCGCCGTCTTGATCTCGGCGGCGATGGCCTGCACCGCCTCGAAGTCGCCGGGAGACGCGATCGGGAAGCCGGCCTCGATGATGTCGACGCCGAGCCGCTCGAGCTGCAGGGCCATGCGCACCTTCTCGGGGGTGTGCATGCTGCAGCCCGGGGACTGCTCGCCGTCGCGAAGGGTGGTGTCGAAGATGGTGATTCGGTTGCTCATCGTACTGCTCCTTCAGGCCGCTCCGCGGCCTTCTTCACCTCTCCTTCCGAGGTCATCTCGACCGCGTCGAGGAAGGGCATCATGGTGCGCAGCCGGGCCCCAACCTGCTCCAGGAGCTGGTTCCGCTCGCTGGATCGCTGCTCGTTGAACCAGGGCCGGACCGCTTCGTTCTCCTTGATCCACATGTCCGCGTAGCGGCCGCTGCGGATCTCCTCGAGCATCCGCTTCATCTCCTCGCGGGTCGCGTCGGTGACGAGGCGTGGACCTCCCGTGTAGTCGCCGTGCTCTGCGGTGTCGGAGACCGAGTAGCGCATGTAGTTGAGACCCCCACGGTACATCAGATCCACGATGAGCTTCAGCTCGTGCAGGCACTCGAAGTACGCAATCTCCGGCTGGTATCCGGCGTCGACGAGGGTCTGGAAGCCGGCCTTCACGAGGGCGGAGACCCCGCCGCAGAGGACCGCCTGCTCGCCGAAGAGGTCCGTCTCCGTCTCCTCGGCGAAGGTCGTCTCGATGACTCCGGCGCGCGTGCAGCCGATGCCCCGGGCGTAGGCGAGGGCGGTGGCCTTGGCGTTGCCGGTCGCGTCACGGTGGACCGCGAGCAGCCCGGGAGTGCCCTGCCCCTCCTTGAAGACCTCCCGCACGCGGTGGCCGGGAGACTTGGGGGCGATCATGGAGACGTCGACGCCGTCCGGCGGCTCGATGGTGCCAAAGCGGATGTTGAAGCCGTGGGCGAACATCAGCGTGTTGCCGGGCTTCAGCCCCGGGGCGATCTCCTCCCGGTACAGCTTCGCCTGGGAGGTGTCGGGGGTCAGCATCATCACGATGTCGGCCTCGGCCGCCGCCTCGGCCGGCGTCTTCACCTCGAGGCCATCCGCCTCGGCCTTCGCCCGCGAGCGGCTCTTCTCGGGAAGGCCGACCACGACGTCGATCCCGCTGTCGTGCAGGTTCAGGGCGTGGGCGTGACCCTGGCTCCCGTAGCCGATGACCGCCACCTTCCGGCCCTTCAGCACCGAGAGGTCGGCGTCCTTGTCGTAGTAGATGCTGGGCATTCTCTTCTCTCCTCAGTGCGTCGGCGACGACGGGGCCGCGTCGAGCCCCGGCACGCCGTCGGCCTGCTCTTCGGGCTTCGTCGATCCCCGGACCATGGCCACCTTCCCCGTCCGGACCATCTCGACGATCCCACGCACGCGCAGCAGGTCGAGGAGACCGTTGACCTTCTGCTCGTCACCGGTGACCTCCACGATCACCGACTCGCGGGCCACGTCGACGATGCGCCCCCGGAAGATCTCGACCAGGCTGGCGAGCTCCGCCCGCTCTGCCGGCGAGCATGTCACCCGGATGAGGGCGAGGTCTCGGTCGACGGTCGGGCTGTGGGTCACGTCCGTCACGTCCATGACCGGGACAAGCTTGCGCAGGTTGGCCTCCACGATGTGGGCCGGCACCCGCGCGGTGTCCACCACGATGGTCATCCGCGAGACCTGGTCCGTCTCGGTGTGCCCGACGGTCAGGCTGTCGATGTTGAAGGCCCGGCGCCGGAACAGGCTCGCCACGCGGTTGAGGACACCGGGTTGATCCGCCACTTTCGCCACGAGCGTGTGCTTCATGCCTTCACCCCTTCCTGGGACTCGTTCGGCCGGCGGATCATCGTGTGCAGATCAGCCCCCGCCGGGACCATCGGGTAGACGGCGTCCTCCTTCTGGACCTGGAACTCGAGAAGCATCGGTCCGTCGGTCGCCCGGGCCTCCTCCACCTTCTTCGCCACCTCGCTGCGCTCGGTGATGCGGTGGGCCGGCACCCGGTGAGCATTGGCGAGGGCCACGAAGTCGGGCGACAGCATCGGTGTTGCCGCGTAGCGCTTGTCGTGGAAGAACTCCTGCCACTGCCGCACCATGCCGAGGTAGCCGTTGTTGATGACGGCGATCTTGATGTCGAGCCTCTCCTGCATCATCGTGGTGAGCTCGCAGGCCGTCATCTGGAAGCCGCCGTCGCCGGCCACCACCCAGACCTCGGTCTCGGGCCGTGCCATCTTGGCGCCGATCGCGGCGGGGAGAGCGAAACCCATGGTTCCCAGGCCCCCCGAGGTGATCAGCGTGCGCGGGAGGTCGTGCTTGTAGTACTGGGCCTCCCACATCTGGTGCTGGCCGACGTCGGTCACGATGATCGCGTCGCCGCCGGTGGTCTTCCAGAGATCGTTGATGACGTGGGCGGCGAGAAGACGCCCGTTCCCGTCCTGGTGGAGGATGTCGCGCGAGCGCGTCTCCTTCCGCCAGCCGTCGATCTTCGCGATCCACTCGTCGTGGTGTTTCGCGGGCACCATCGGGGTGAGCGCCTTGAGCGTGGCCAGCAGATCGGCGACAAGCGGCACGTCCGCCCGGACGTTCTTGTGCATCTCGGACGCATCGACCTCGACGTGGATCTTCTTGGCCTGCGCGGCGTAGGTCTTCAGGTTGCCGGTGACGCGGTCGTCGAAGCGCATGCCGAAGGCGAGGATCAGGTCGGCTTCCTGGATGGCGTGATTCACGAAGGCCTCGCCGTGCATCCCCATCATGCCCAGGCAGAGAGGGTGGCTCTGCGGGAACCCCCCGATGCCGAGCAGCGTCAGGGCCACCGGGGTGCCCGTCCGCTCCACGAACTCCTGGAGCGCCCGGGACGACCCCGACTTGACGACGCCGGCCCCGGCGAGGATGAGGGGCCGCTCCGCCTTCTCGATCAGGTCGGCCGCCCGGGCGAGGGCCCCCTTGTCCGGCGGGGCCGGCTCCACGAGCCCGGGCAACGTCACCGTCTCCGGCCAGTGGAAGTCGGTCGAGGCTTGCTGGGCATCCTTGCAGACGTCGACGAGAACCGGACCGGGCCGGCCCGCCCGGGCGATCACGAAGGCCTCGCGCACGGTCCGCGCGAGGTCACGCACGTCCGTGACGAGGGCGTTGTGCTTGGTGATCGGAAGCGTGATCCCGGTGACGTCGACCTCCTGGAAGGCGTCCGTCCCAAGGACCTTCGACGAGACCTGTCCGGTGATGAAGACCGTGGGTGAGGAGTCCAGCATCGCCGTCGCGATGCCGGTGGTCAGGTTCGTGGCCCCCGGGCCGGAGGTGGCCATGGCGACGCCGACCTTGCCGCTCGCCCGAGCGTACCCGTCGGCCGCGTGGGCCGCTCCCTGCTCGTGGCGGACGAGTACGTGTCGGATCGGGTACTCCAGCATGGCGTCGTAGATGGGAAGGTTGGCGCCACCCGGGTAGCCGAACACCAGGTCGACGCCCTCCCGGACCAGGCACTCCCAGACGATCTGTGCTCCGGTGCGTTGCACTTGCTCCTCCGATCAAAAAAAGAAGGCCAGAAATGCGAAAACCCCCGAGGTTCCTCCCCGGGGGTTCTCTGCTTCGACCTGCCTCAGCCTAGATCACCGAACCCCCGGGCGATGGAGAATGCCCAGCAGCAGCAGGGCCAGCAGCGACAGTCGAAGCGACAGACCGGTCGCCGGGCCCGGGAGTACAACGACGGAGCGGGCTGCCGACGAGGCCATCATGAGAAGGGGAGGTTACGTCCGTAACATCCCCGGTGTCAAGGCCTTTGAGACCCCAAAATGGACATGAACGAGATCAATGCAGCCCATGAGCCCGAGGTCGGTTCCGCGCCTGGCTCACTCAGCCTCCGGTGCGGTCTTCTTCGTCTCAACGCTCCGGGGCAATGGCTCGACCGGCGTCGCCCTGTCGAAGGACTTGTGCTCGTTCACATCGGCTCGAACAGGGCCCTGAGCCGCGTGTAGTAGACGGCGCTGCGGGATTCGAAGCCCGAGTCTGTCCCCACGAACAGCCAGGCCCGGCCCGTGCTGTCGGTGGTGAACGTCATCGGGGGACCCCCCAGTCGCTTGAGCTCCCAAACGTACCCCTCCTCGCAGGGCCGTGAGTTCGCCAGGTCGCCGATCACGACCGCATCCTCGCCGGCCTGGGTCTGGCTCCCCTTGTCAACGTTCATCCTCCACCAGCCGGCGGCGTCCAGCTCCCGGTCGGGCTCGATCAGGGACACCCCCGCCTTCACGGTCACGCCCTCGCCGGGCGCGCCGCCGACCCCGCCACAGCCGCTGGGGACATTGGTCGCGATCTCGACGTCGAAGCTCACCTTGAACGTCGTGTCGGCGGGGAGCGCGACCTCCGTCTTGTACTGCATCCACAGGTCGTCGCTCCGGTTCGTGCCGGCGATGTAGAGGGCGCTCCGAGATGCATCGAGGGGCTCGGGAAGCGGGCGGTAGTCGGCGACGAGCTCGAAGATCCCCTCGTTGTCGGCGGGATAGTCGGCAAACAGCTCCATCCACCCCTGGGGCCCCCGCGAGAAGTGGAAGTCGTACCCAAGCGAGCCGGTGTCCGAGCACCCGGCAAGCGACAACAAGCCTACGGCGAGGACGCTCGCGACGAGCCCTCGGCGAAGCCTCTGCATCATCATCACACTTCTCACGCTGTCACCTCCTCTCGCTTCACGGCGTGTACCAGATGGGCGAGGTGTAGGCTCGCTCCTGGTGAACCATCACGGCGTCGTCGGGGAGCTCGATCTCGTCTCCGTAGAAGGCCTTGTCGTAAGCGAGCCAGGTCGGGGTGGGGATCTCGAGGACCCGCACGTAGTAGACCGCGCGCTCGGACGGGTCGAAGTCGGGGTCCTTCCAGTAGCCCATCAGGAGCGCCTCCCCGATGGTGTTGGTGTAGCGGGCGCCCTGGACGGTGTTTCCCACCGGGGGCAGCTTGCCGTCGGGGCCGGGCTACCGGTCTGTGGACCACGCGCCGTCGTGGACCTGTTCTTTCAGCGGCCCGTCTCGTCTTCTTCATGATCAGGGCTCATTCGTCATGGCTACTCCGCCGTCGGCGGTTTCTGCTCCAGGTTGGCGAAATGAAGCCGCTTCAGGGTTCCTTCGAAGGCGAAGGGCGCCTTGTCGAAGTAGTCGTTGGCGACCGGCGAGCTGGTGTCCATGCCCACGTCGAACGTCTCGGATGCCGTGAAGACGGCAGGAACCGTGCGCTGGACCGTGCCGGTGGCCGCCTCCTCGCCGTTGATCCAGAACTTGAGCTGGGCGGGCGCCGCTCGCTGGAGAGGCGTCCGCATCTCGAGCGCGATGGTCACGTCGCCCGCCGGCAAGCGCCCGACCTCGATCGTGTCCCGCTTGAGCAGCAGCGCGCTGTACTCGTAGTAGAGCACGCCGTCGAGGGCATAGAGGCTCACGCCGCCGGCATAGCCGCCCATGGCAAAGATCACGCCGTTGACCTTGTCCGGGACCTGGGCTGAGATCTCGGCCCGGAGGTTGCCGTTGCGCACGTTCGGCGCCTGGCTCTCGGGGATCCGGGTCATGCCCTCGAAGAGGGTCCACTCGGTGTTCGAGCTGCGCTTCATCTCCTGCGGATTGATGCCGGTGTACAGGGCGCCGCCGATGGGCAGGGCCTTGTTCTCCTCGGCCTCCCACATGAAGAGGGCCTTCAGCCGCTCCAGCTTCTCGGGGTGCTCGGAGGCGAGATCGTTCATCAGCGAGTAATCGCTGCGGGTGTCGAAGAGCTGCCACACATCCTCCGCGGGGTCCCAGTTGGCCAGGTCCGGCATCTGCGCCACCCACGGGGTCCGCGGTCCGAAGGTGCTGGCCATCCAGCCCTCGTGGTAGAGGCCGCGGCTGCCCATGATCTCGAAGTACTGGGTCTGCTTGCGCTCCAGGGCGTCGGCCGAGTCGAAGGTGTAGGCGAAGCTGACCCCGTCGATGGGATCCTGCACGTGGCCGTCCACGACCTTGGGGGGCTCGATGCCCAGGATTTCGTAGAGGGTGGGGACCACGTCGTTGACGTGGGTGAACTGCGGCCGCGGCGTCTGATCGGGCTCGATGCGCCTCGGCCAGGAGACGACCATGGGTGTGCGGGTGCCGCCCCAGTCGGCGGCGATCAGCTTGGTGTAGCGGAAGGGGCTGTCGCCGGCCCAGGCCCAGGCGGCGTGGTACATGTTGTCCATCCTTGGCCCGCCGATGGCGTCGAGGCCACCGAGCTCGCTGGCCACGGCGATGTGCTCGGCGACTGTGCTCGGGATGCCGTTCTGTGAGTTCAGCTCGGCCACGCTGCCGTCGATGCCCTCGGCCGAGGCGCCGTTGTCCGAGACGATGTAGAGGACCAGGGTGTTGTCGCGGATGCCCCGGGCCTCCAGCTCGTCGATCAGGCGCCCGACCTGGGCGTCCGTGTGCTCCAGAAAGCCGGCGTACACCTCCATCAGGCGCGCCTGGAAGGGCTTCTCGTCGTCGGGGATGTCGTCCCACGCGGGCATACCCTCCGGGCGCGGCGCACGGACGGTGTCGGCGGGGATCCAGCCCATCGCCTTCTGGCGCTCGAAGACCCGCTGCTGGTAGGCGTCCCAGCCGTCGTCGAACTTGCCCTCGTACCTGTCGGCCCACTCCCGGGCCACGTGATGGGGGCCGTGCACCGCGCCCGGCGTCCACCACATGAAGAACGGGCGGTCCGGGTTCATGGCGAGGTGGCGGCGCATCCAGGTGATGGCCTTGTCGGCCATGGCCTCGGTCAGGTGGAAGTCCTCATAGTTGTCCACGTGCGGCACCGGAATGGGGGTGGTGTTCTCCCACAGGGTGGGCTCCCACTGGGAGGTCTCGCCGGCGATGAAGCCGTAGAAGTAGTCGAAGCCCCGCCCCGTCGGCGTGCGGTCGTAGGGGCCGTTGGCGATCTGCTCCACCGGCGTGTTGTGGTCCTTGCCGAAGGCCGCCGTAGCGTAGCCGTAGTAGCGCAGGACCTCGGCGATGGTCGCCGACGACCTCGGGATGACGCCGGTGTAGCCGTCCCAGTCGTTGGCGAACTCGGCGATCTGGCCGGCGCCGACCCGGTGGTGGTTGCGGCCGGTCATCAGGGCGGCGCGGGTCGGCGAGCACATGGCCGTGGTGTGGAAGGCGTTGTACGAGATCCCCGCGTCGGCCAGACGGGTGAGCGTCGGCGTGTGGATCTCGCCGCCGAAGGTGTCGGGCTGCCCGAAGCCCGCGTCGTCGAACATGACGATGAGGATGTTGGGAGCATCCTCGGGCAGGTGGCGCGGCTGCTCGCGCCACTTGTGCACCGACTGCTGCATCGTCGGCCCGACCTCGCCGCCCATTGGGGGCTCGGGGAAGGGCAGGACCTCCTGGGCCGAAACGAAGCCGGCCGACAGCAACACGACAGTGGTCATGCCGGTGATGAGGATCTTCGCATTCTTCATGATCAGAACTCCTTGACAGCTTCTTCGCCCTGGGCGGCTCCCCGCTCTTGCACTTCTCCAGGTCCGGCACATCGAGCCGATGCCGTCGTCGTCTTCGGCTCTCACGGACCTGATGAGCCCTGGTTTCTTGTCACGCCTCACGGCGTGTACCAGATGGGAGAGGTGTAGGCGCGCTCCTGCTGGACCATCACCCCGTCCTCGGGAATCTCGACGGCGTCGCCGTAGAAGGCCTTGTCGTAGGCAAGCCACGTCGGGGTGGGGATCTCGAGGACGCGGACGTAGTAGACCGCGCGCTCGGAGGGGTCGAAGTCGGGGTCCCTCCAATAGCCCATGAGGAGCGCCTCGCCGATGGAGTTGGTGTAGCGGGCGCCCTCGACCGTGTTGCCCACGGGCGGGAGCTTGCCGTCCGCGCCGGGCTTGCGGTCCCCGGACCAGACGACGTCGTGAACCTTCTCCTTCAGCGACCCGTCGGCGTCGAGCCAGCCCTTGACGATCTGGACGCGGTCCAGGTTGGCCCCGTCCGGATCGCGCAGGGCGCGGATCATGAAGCGCGGCGCGGCGCCCTCGGGGGCGGACGTCAGGTCGCCGCCCATGGGCACGCCCCGGGTGTAGCCGGCCTCGGCGAAGTCGGGCCGGTCGACCTCGTCCGGGGCGAAGTCCCAGCCGGCAAAGACGCGCACCGTCAGGCGGGTGCCGGTGGTGGCGTAGACCTCCTTGCGCCGCATGGCGTCGAAGAGCCCCTCGCGCGTGTTCTCCGTCGCCCAGACCGCGGCCAGGCCGGACGCCAGGCCCTGGTAATGGCGGATCGCGTACTCGCGTCCGTCGGGGGACTCGATGACACCCGTGATCTTCTCGTCGTAGCGGTCCGGGGCCCCCGGCTCGACGGGGGTGGCCTTGCCAAAGAAGTTGTCCTCCTGGGTGGTGGCGAGGCCGGTGTGGGAGTCGGTGGAGCCGATCATCCCGAACTTGAAGGGGTTGGCGCCGAGCTTCGCGTCCCAGGCCAGCCCCTGCTTCAGGGCCTCCCGGGCGTACTCGCGGGGGATCATGTCCGGGTCCTTGGCCGCGGCGAAGCTGCCCCGGTCCCAGGTCCCGTAGTCGGCGAACTCGTCGTTGGGCGAGAGGCTCGGGTGGGCCTCGCCGTCGCCCTTGATCTGGGTCACCTCGTAGATCGGCTCCCAGCGCATGCGGCGCTCGGCGTAGTCGCGGTCCAGGGGCGTGCGGTCGGTCAGGGTGACGGCGTCGAACATGAGGCCGTTGGAGAGGTTGCCGTTGTGGGGGATGGCCAGCAGGCGGTCGCCCGTCTCCTCCTCGTAGGCGGCCATCCAGGCCCACAGGTCCTCGGGATCGGTGGAGTCGTAGTTGGAGAAGGGGATGATCCGGTCCGCGCGACTCTTGTCCCCCCGGAAGACCACGTTGCGGTGGAGGTTGTTCCCGCCAGGGCTGGAGGTCCACTCGTAGCCGATGAGGGCGGTGAAGACGCCAGGCTGGTTGTACTCCTCGGCGTAGGAGGTGATCCGCTCCCAGACCGACCGCGTGAGGGCGTCGTTGTCCTTGAGGGGGTCGTCGCGCTCCGCCATGTACCTCCCCCAGAGGGCATAGGCGCCCATGGGGTCCCCGCCCTTGACGAGCCCGTGGATCTCCTTCCCGAACTCGGTCCGCAGGAGCTCGGGGTCAGACTCGGCGATCATGGGGGCCAGGCCCAGGTTCTCGGCGTGGTCGGCCACCACCAGGAAGTCCAGGGGACGCTGCAGGCGGACGCGCTGCCCGCTGCTGGCCACGACGGTCTCCCCCCGAGCGAAGCGGTAGGCCTCCTCCGGCCCGAGCACGCAGCCGATCATCCCCGCGTCGGTGGAGTACGAGGTGTGGAGGTGCGTGTCGCCCCAGAAGACGCGCTGGGGGTAGCCGCGGTGCAGGTAGGGCGAGTACTCCTTCCGGCCGAGTGTGACCTCCTCCGGCTCGATGGACAGGTCCTGCTGGGCCTGGGCGGCGCCTGCGAGGGCCGCGATGATCACGAATGCGCACGGGGTCTTCATGGATTCTCCTTCTTCCCTCCGAAGAGGCTCGTCGGAAGCAGGGCCTGGAACTGGACCCGCAGCTGCCAGTCGGGTCCGCTGTCCGGCTTGACGGCGTTCACGTAGGCGCCGACCTGCACGTTCACGGGCAGCTTCCCCAGGAAGGCAACCTTGCCGAAGCCCGCGCCGAAGGGCACGGTCCACTTCTGGCCCGACTCGGCCTGCCAGTTGACGGTGATGGAGGGCGCGCTGTTGACGTACCACCCACCCCCCAGCTGGCGAACGATGAAGTACTGGAGGAGCCCCTTGTTGACGTCGGCCCGGTCGGAGTCGCCGGCGAACGACCAGACATTATTGACCAGGATGCCGAGGGTCCAGGGACCCGGCTGGGCCAGGGCCACCGCCGAGGGGCCCAGGCTCCACTTCTGCGATCCCCGCGTGGACCCGCCCGTGGGGACCTCCAGGGCCGGCCCCACCCCCACCGTGAGGGAGCCGGCGGGCACCGCGTAGAAGGCGGTGAAGAGGGTGTCGGCGAGCCCGGTGGACAGCGAGCCGCTCTCGGCGCCCAGGTCCGGCAGCCAGGCGACGGGCAGGATGGTGCGGGTGATGATCTTCCCGTCCGCCAGCGGGACCACCGGCTGGATGTTCAGGATGTTGCGCGTGCGGTCGAAGTCTCCCAGGCCGAAGTCGGTGTTGTTCTGGAACGGGAGGCTGATGAGGTCGGCCAGGGGGTTGGCCGCCTCCTTGGACAACTCCGCCGCGGACGTCTGGGCCCGGGAGGGGGATGCGAGGCCCAGGACCAGGACGGCGGCCCAGGTGATCGAGGCAAGGGTCTTCATGCTACTTGACCGTGTAGCCGCGCCCTTCCAGGCACGCGCCCGCCGCCTTCTTGAAGGTGTCGAGGGCCGCCTGGCTCCGGGCCTGGGCCTGCTGTGCTCCCTGCTCCTCGGCCTGCTTCCCGGCTCGCCTCCTCGCACTCAGCCCCCCCATGGCGCCGGCCACCGCACCGATCGCCGCACCCTTGCCCGTGTGACCGGCGATGGCGCCGATGGCCGTCCCGGCGACGGCGCCCTTGGCGGCGCCACCGACGGCAGCCCCCTCGGTTTCCTTCGACGCCTGCTTCCTGGCCGCCTCGGCGGCGGCCCGGGTGTCGACGGAGCCCGCCTTGAGCTCGAGGCCGGTCTGGGCCTCGGCCCACTCCGTGCAGGCCGCCTCGTCCCTGGCCTGCTGGTCCGGGTCCTGGCCCTTCGCCGGGTAGATGAACATCCCGATCTGGGCGAGTGTCGGCGCCGCTTCCGGGGCAGGGGTCGGAGTGGGTGGCGTGGCGACCTGTGCGGCCGTCGTGGCCACGCCGGCCAGTGCGACCACCGCACCAAGAGCCAGTTTCCTCATGGGGGCCTCCATCACTCGCCCTCTGACGGGGCGGGAAGGGCGATCGACTGGTGGGCGTGGCGCGCCCGCCACGTGCCGTTCTCGCGGACGAAGACGATGGTCAGGCCGATACCGACCGGCTCCGACGTCCAGCCCGCCTTGTCCGTATAGGTCCCCTCGCCCACCGTCGCCACGAGGGCGACGTTCGGACCCAGGACCCGCACCCGCTTGTCGCGCACGGTCTGCTCCTGCCGGGCCAGGCCGGCGTACGTGTCCTCGAAGGTGTCGCGAATCGTGTCCAGGCCGCTCAGCATCACATCGCCGGTGACGAACGTCAGATCGTCCTGCCCCTCCGCGATCGCCAGCACCCTGTCCGCGTCCGCGGCCGCGGCCCCGGCCATGGCCGCCTGGAGCTGGGACTCGATCTCGGCGATCACCTGCGGATCCTCCTCATCGAAGGACGACGGCGATGGGGAGCAGCCGGCCAGCGACACCGCGGCGACCAGGAGGACGGCCGCGGCGCGCCACGCAAGAGGCGAGACGTCCCAGATCTGCGAAGTGGTTCCGTCATTCATATCCCGTCCTCCTCCCTCACTTGAGGGCCGCGACGTAGCGCTGGATCTCACCCTTGAAGCCGCCGATCCGGGATCGGAGCTCCCTGGCCTCGCCCCGGAGGTCCTGGTTCGTGGACTTCAGCTTCTCGATGGCGCCATCGCTCATGTCCAGCTCCAGGTACTGGAGCTGGTTGCCGAGCATGGCCACGTAGGCGTCGTACTGGTCGGCCGAGGTGCGGCCCGCCGTGATGATCTGACCGTACTGCCCCTGGGACTCGGCCATGCTCTGACGGCTGAGGGCCCTCAGCTCGGGGTCCTTGATCTTGTCGAGGCCCTTGTCCCACTCCCGGAAGAACTTCGAGGCCTCCTTCTCCATGTCCCGGGCATTCTCGCGCACGTCCTTCGCCCGCTTGCCCAGCTTCTTCATCTCGTCGGCGACCTTCCCGTGCTCCTTGCGGCGAGCCTTGACGTTCTTCCCGTCGATGAGCTTGCCGTAGCGGTCGGTGGTCTTGTCGAGCTGCTTCTCCGCGTCCTTGATCCTCTTGAGCGTGTCCTCCGCCTTGTCGACCAGCTTCTTGCTGACCTTCTGGACCTTCCCCTGGGCCAGGGCGGTGCCCGCCCCGAGGAGCAGGGCCAGCCCCATCACTGCGGCCGTGGCGAAGGGCCCTCTCCGCGCCAGTCGTGGCCTCGGTCTCTGCATCGTGTCCTCCCTCTGTCGTGGCCCGTGTGGGCCGTGGGCTCTGTCGTGCATCGGGCGATCAGTTGATGGCGAGACTGGGGATCGGCACGGTGGCGGTGATCAGCAGCGTGGTGCCCTCCACCGTCGTCCGCGCCCCCGTCTCCCAGAAGAAGCGGCCGTTCACCAGGGCGAAGAGCTTCGTCTTGCTGGCGATGGGGACGGTCAGCTCCGGGCCGAAGCCGTACACGCGGTGCTTCCCGAGCAGGGGTCCGCCGGGGAGCTCGAAGCGCAGGCCGAGGTCGTCGTCGGTCAGCTTCCACTGGGCGTAGTAGGCCACGCCCACACTCAGGGCCCCGTCGAGGAAGGACTTCCCGAGCCCCCCCTCGAGGGTGAGGATGTCACCCGCCCGGACGTCCGTGTCCTTCTTCTTCCCGTGGGTCTCGTAGAAGGCCGTCGTCGCCAGGCTCCAGCTCTTCTCCTCGTCGAGGTAGAGGGTGGTTCCCGCGAAGACCTCGTAGCTCCACATCCCCAGGCCCACGTTGTCGGAGGCGCCGGGCTCGTATCTCCCCGTGGGCGCGAAGACGCCCAGGCCGACGGTGACGTCGGCCCGGGGCGCGTGCCAACCCAGGACGAACGGCTGGACGTAGAGATCGGCGAACCCCGTGTCCGTGCGGCTCTCGAAGTCCAGAACGGGGATCTCCAGGTTGTTGTTGGTGAAGCTGGGCGCCGCCATGAACCCCACGTGGGCCCCCAGGAGCGTGAAGTCCGTCACGTAGGAGAGGACCAGGGCGTAGGCTCGCGCGTCGAGGCCGGCCCGTCGCTCCGGGTCGATGCCGATGGAGTCCCCGTCGCGGTTGCGGAGGGTGTCGGCGTCGAAGCTGAGGAACATGGGGCTCACGTAGAACCCCGGGTCGGGCTGGGTACCCGACCGGAGCCCGAAGTCGCCCTTCAGGTTGTGGCCCGACAGCTGGGCCTGGACCGGCGCAGCCGCCAGGGCCAGCCCGGCGAGGATCACAGCGTATCTCAGATGCGGACCCATGACGTGAACCCTCCTCCTTCGGGACTGGCCGGACCTACTGGGGACGCAGGGCGCCGATCTTCTGGTTGGCGGTCGCAATGGTGTCGTCGAGGCTCCGCGTGAGCGTCTTCGCCTTCTCGTTCAGCTTCCCGGCCTCGGGCTTCAGGCTCGCCACCGCGGCCGCGTTCAGGTCGTGGCCGAGGTAGGTGATCTGGTCCTGGAGGTCCTTCATGAAGGGCGGGTAGAGGTCCGCCGCCTTCTGCCCCACCGCCTCGATCTCGGCGTAGCTGGCCTTCGTAGCCTCCAGTCGCTCCTCGCTGCGCTTGCGGAGATCGGGGTTCTCGATGGCGGCCGCGGACTCGCCCCACTGCGCGAACAGGGCGTCCGCCTCCGCGTTCATCTTCGCCGCCTCCTCGGCGATCTTCAGACGCCGCTTCTCGGTGTTGTCCATCTCCTTTTGGAGGCTCTTGTAGAGCTTCTTGCGGTCCTTGGCGTCGTCGGCCATGAGGGCGTTGTAGACGTCCATGGTCTTCATGAGCTGCACCTTCGTCTCGCCGATGGCCTTGACCGTGTTCCCCGAGGCCTTCACCAGGCGCTCGACCTGCTTGACCCCCTCGTCCGACTGGGCCCCGACCAGGGTGGCCAGGCCGAGCGCCGCCAGGGCGAAAGCGCAGCTCACGACTCGTCCGCGACTCATGTCTCTCCTCCTTGTCAGAAACCGATGGTGAGGCCGAGGCTCGCCATCCAGGGCTTCCCGATGCCCCGACGGCCTCTGGCTCCTCACCGACCGCCGGGCTCGTCCATCCCTCGTCGGCCAGCGACCTCCAGGCAGGCCTCGATCTCGGCCGTCAGCTCGGCGAGGAGCTCCGAGTACTCGTTCCTGCGGAGCCGCGCCTCGTCCAACTCACCCTCTTGCCAGCGGACCAGGGCCGCGGTGCAGGCGAGATAGTCCCGGCACAGGCCCCGAAAGGACTCGTTGGCTTCGAACGCGTGCTCCACGGCCTCTTCCCTTCCCCTGAACCGGCACTTGATCGCGGTGAGCGTCGCCGAGCTCCTCATGCCCACTGGTGTTCTCCTGGACTCCACTCTCGACGTCGGGGAAGTCTCGGTCGCCCGCGGGCGCAGCGGCAGTGCTTTACCGTATCGAGATGTACGCTACGGTCAGTCAAGTGCCTCAGCAAGAGCCACTTGACCGCCATCTCAACTGTGGCCGAGTTTTCCCGGGTCGCACACGGCGGTCACGGCGCGGCCGTCCCGTCCTGTAGACTACGGTCTGCCAGGTCTCGAGACGGCAACGACCTGGCGAAGCCTGCCAACATGCCCCAGGAGAGACCCGCGTCGGCGACGGCCACGACGACGGCTGGCGAGCCCGGCCCCGAGGAGGTCCGGACCCAGCTCGACCGGATCCTGGGACACCGCGACTTCGAGGCCTCGACGCGCACCCGGGAGCTCCTGCGGTTCGTGGTCGAGGAGACCCTGGCCGGTCGACGTCATCGGCTGAAGGGTTACACCATCGCCGTCGAGGTGTTCGGTCGGGCGAAGGACTTCGACGCGAATCTCGACCCGATCGTCCGCATCCAGGCCGGTCGCCTGCGCCGCGCCCTGGAACGCTACTACCTGGTCGCCGGCGGAGACGATCCCGTCCTCATCACCGTTCCCAAGGGCGGCTACGTCGCCACCTTCGCCAGGAAGGAGCGGTCCGCGCCCACCCCCGCCCGGTCGGTCTTCGAAACGGTCCCCACCCTTCCCCTGGGCGTCTCCGTCGCCGTGCTCCCCTTCAAGGAGATCCCTCCGAGCGCGGAGAGCCGGTTCTTCGGCGAGGGACTGACCGAGGATCTGTGCCACGAGCTCGACCGCTACCAGGACCTGGTCGTCATCCCCTGTCACGGGGCGACGTGGGCCATCGGCGGGAGCGACGATCGGGAGCCGAGCCGGGCGCTGGGCGCCCGCTTCCTTCTCGAAGGGAGCGTGCGGCGGAGCGAGCCCGAGGTGAAGGTCTCGGCCCGACTGATCGATGCCGCGGAGGGCCACCACCAGGTCTGGGCACAGGGCTACCGACGGCCGCTGAGTCCCAGCAGCCTCATCGGGATCCAGGAAGAGATCGCCCGGAGCGTGGCGACTGCCGTCGGCGGCGAGTACGGGGCCATCTCGCAGCGCCTCGCGAAGAAGGCGCGCACGGTCCCGCCGGCGAACCTCAGCACCTACGAAGCCATCCTGTGCTTCTACGACTACGAGAGCTCCCTGAGCCCCGAGCTGGGAGCCCTGTGCCTGGCCGCTCTCGAGGCGGCGGTGCGGCGCGAGCCGGAGTACGGACCGGCCTGGTCGGCGCTCTCCACGATGATGCGCAACGCCTACATCCTGGACCTGAGGGGCTTCGAGGGCCTCCGGGGCCGGATGGCCGAGTACGCCCACAAGGGCGCCAGCCTGGCGCCCCGCAGCCAGATGACGCGAGGGGTCCTGGCCCACAGCCACTTCGTCCTGGGCGAGCGCGAGGCGTTCCGGCGAGAGATGGAGACGGCGCTCGCCCTCAACCCCGGCTCGCCGTTCTGGGTGGGCGCCTCGGGCTACCTCCTCATCCTGGCCGACGAGGGCGAGCGTGGCCGGCCTCTCCTGGAGAGGGCGATCGCCATGAACCCCGGCCATCCCGGGTGGTTCAACCACGCCCTGTACGTCGACCACTACGTCCGGGGGGAGTACGAGCGCGCCCACCAGGAGACGCTGCAGGTCGGCTTCGACGTCGCCTACTGGGGGCCGCTCCTCCGTGCCGCCGTCCTGGGCCAGCTCGGCCGCGAGGCCGAGGCCCGGGCGGCCCTCTCGGAGCTCCTGGAGAGGGTCCCCGACTTCGAGTCCCGGGGCCGGGACCTCACCCACCGCCCCATCCTCTCCGACACGATCGTCGACGCCCTCCTCGAAGGCCTCCGCAAGGCCGGCCTGCGCATCGAGAAGCGCTAGGCCCCGGCCCCGGAACGCGGCCGCTCAGGGCCGGCCGTACCAAACCGTCTGGAAGGCGACGCCCAGCGAGTCGAAGTCGGCGCCGGTGCGGGTGGTGATGCCGGTGGCCCAGGCCACCTTGAAGGCGCTCCGCCTCCCCACCGGCAGGGCCAGGGTGACCCCAAGGCGCGAGTTCCGCTGCAGGTCGGCCCTGGCCTCCCCGTCCACGGTGGTGCGCCCGCCGGTGTAGAAGGTCGCGTCCCCCGCCAGCCACAGCCGCGGCCTGAAGGTGTAGCTCACGTGGGCCTGGAAGGCGCCGATGGGGTCCTGCTCGCGGACCGAGCCGCCGAAGAAGTCCGTGTTCGTCCCGAAGACCCAGACGCCACCGTAAAGCTCCAGGTACCAGCGCCCCTTCGTCTTCGAGCAACCCACCTCGGGCTTGAAGGACCATCGGTTGGAGCCGATGTTGATGAGCTTCGCCGGGTCGTACTGCCCGCTGGGAGCCGCCACCGCGAGGCTCAGGCCGAGGATCGTCGTCGGGCGGTGCGACGCGAACTCCCGCGGCGTGAGGGCCGGCCCACCCAGGACGTTCACCGTGAGCTGCCCCCTCAGGTCGCCGAGGCCGGACCGGCTGATCCGCTGGTACTCCCCGGCGAGCAGTCCGTCCATCTCCCCCCACGCGTAGGGGAGCGCGATTCCGGCGTTGGCCGAGCGGCCGAAGAGCCCGAAGGAGCGACCGTACAGCAGGACCCCTGAGTGGATGGTAGCCTGGACCTCCTCGACCGGGAGCGAGGGGTCGAACAGGACACCGCCCGACGAGCGCCCATAGGAGAGCATCACGATGTTCCCGCCGGTGGGCATGGGCGCGTACGCGCGCGGGTTGAGCTCCTGCGCGGCGACCCCGGCCGCGCCGAGGAGAAGAATCGAAAGAAGCCCACCGGTGACGGAGGGACGGGCCGCTCCGGACAGTGACGGTCGGTGTGACGGGGATCGTGGCATCGCCGGTGCCCAACTGTTCGGCATCGAGTACCCGCGCATCATCGGCCCGAGGATCCCGGCGATCAAGAGGATTACCGTATCGCCCTGTAGGCTACGGCCATGCAAGTCATGGAACGGAGATGATTCTATGGTCCGGGGGCGAGAGCGAGGTCAGTCCGTCACCGCGCCCTCCGCGGCGGAGCCGACAAGCCTCGCGTACTTGGCGAGGACACCCCGGGTGTAGCGCGGCGGAGGGGGCGTCCAGGCTGCACGCCGGCGCGCGATCTCATCGTCGTCGAGGTCGACGTGGAGCAGGCGCTGCTCGGCGTCGATCGTCACCGTGTCGCCCTCCTTCACGAGGGCGAGCGTGCCGCCGACGGCGGCCTCGGGGGCCACGTGGCCGACCACCATCCCGTAGGTCCCCCCCGAGAAGCGGCCGTCGGTGATGAGGCCGACCGAGCCCCCGAGGCCGGCCCCGACGAGCGCCGATGTGGGGGAGAGCATCTCCCGCATCCCGGGCCCGCCCTTCGGGCCCTCGTAGCGGATGATCACGACGTCGCCGGCTTTGATGTCACCACCGAAGATCGCCTTGATGCACTCCTCTTCGCTGTCGAACACGCGGGCCGGTCCGGTGATCTTCGGGCTCTTCAGACCCGTGGTCTTGGCCACGGCCCCTTCGGTAGCGAGGTTGCCCTTGAGAATCGCCAGGTGGCCGTGGGGATACATCGGGTTCGCCCAGGGCCGGATCACCTCCTGACCGACGGCGGGCTCGTCGGGCACGTCGGCCAGGGTCTCGGCGACCGTCTTGCCCGTCATGGTGAGGGCGTCTCCGTGAAGGAGCCCGTGCACGAGCAGCATCTTCATGACCTGGGGCACCCCGCCGGCGGCGTGATAGTCGGTGGTGACGAATCGTCCGGAGGGTTTGAGGTCACACAGCACCGGCACCCGGCCACGGATCGTCTCGAAGTCGTCGATGCTGAGGGGCACCTCGGCGGCGTGGGCGATGGCCAGAAGGTGGAGAACGGCGTTGGTGGACCCGCCCTCGGCCATGACGACGGCGATCGCGTTCTCGAAGGCCTTGCGGGTGAGCACCTGTCGGGCGGTCCGTCCGGCGGCGATCGCCTCCGCCAGCACCCGAGCCGACTCTTCCGTGCTCTCCACCTTCTCGGCGTCGATCGCCGACATCGTCGACGAACCCGGCAGGCTCAGCCCCATGGCCTCGATGGCCGACGACATCGTGTTGGCGGTGAACATCCCGCCGCAGGCCCCGGCGCCGGGGCAGGCCTTTTTCTCGATCGCTTCCAGCTCCTCGTGGGGCAGCTTGCCCGCAACGTGCTGGCCAAGGGCCTCGAACACGCTCACGATGGTCAGGTCGCGTCCCGCGTGATGCCCAGGCTTGATGGTCCCGCCGTAGACGAAGAGGGCGGGGATGTCCAGACGGGCGAAGGCCATGAGGGCGCCCGGCATGTTCTTGTCGCAGGCCCCGAGGGCGAGGACGGCGTCCATCGCCTGCGAGTTGCAGACCGCCTCGATGGAGTCCGCGATGATCTCGCGGGAGGCGAGGGAGTACTTCATCCCCTCGGTGCCCATGGAGATGCCGTCGCTCACGGTGATCGTGCCGAACAGCTCGGGCATGACCCCCGCCGCCCGCAGGGCCGCGTCGGCCCTCTCGGCGAGAGCCCCGAGGCCCATGTTGCAGGGAGTCACGGTGCTGTGGCCGCTGGCGAGGCCCACGAGGGGCTTGTCGAAGTCCTCGTCCTGGAAGCCCATCGCCCGCAGCATCGAACGGTTGGGGGCCCGGCGATCGCCGACGGTGGTCACGCTGCTGCGGCGCCCGGTGGTCATGTTCCCTCCTCGTGAAGCGAACCCATTACGGGGCGGCTCGAGCCCGCGCCCACCGCGGCAACGACGTCTGTCGTGGCACGGGCTTGCCGCTACCGCGAATCCCTCGGGAGAACCCGCACCGCGCCCTTGTCGGCTGACGCCGCGAAGACCGCGTACGCCTTGAGGGCGGGCGAGACCTCCCGCTTCCGGGTCGCCGGCCTGAAGGCCTTGTCGCCCCGTCCTGCCTCTGCGGACCGCCGCGCGGATATCTCTGTCTGGCGTAGTGCCAGAACGATACGCCTCGCCGGTATGTCGATCTCGATCGGGTCGCCGTCCCTGATCAGGCCGATGGCGCCGCCGGCCGCCGCTTCCGGGCTCACGTGCCCGACACAGAGACCCGAGGTCCCTCCGGAAAACCGCCCGTCGGTGACGAGGGCGCACTCCTTGTCGAGATGCATCGACTTGAGATACGAGGTCGGGTAGAGCATCTCCTGCATCCCGGGTCCGCCCCGGGGCCCCTCGTAGCGGATCACCACCACGTCTCCGGGCGCCACCGAGCCACCGAGGATCCCGTCGCACGCCTCCTCCTGGGACTCGAACACCTTTGCCTTGCCCCTGAAGGTGAGTATCGACTCGTCCACGCCGGCGCTCTTAACGATGCAGCCGTCCTCGGCCAGATTGCCGAAGAGCACGGCAAGACCGCCATCGGGCGAGTAGGCATGTTCGATGCTCCTGATGCACCCGGTGGCCCTGTCCTTGTCGATCTCGGCATACCTCTGGTCCTGCGAACCCATTGTCAGGTTTCTTCCCTGGTGGCCGGGCGCCGTTCTTGACCTCTCGATTGCGTCCTCGGTGGCGGTCTCTCGCACGACATCGTTCTGGTCCAGGGCCTCCCCAAGGGTGAGCCCGTCGACACGCTTCACCGAGGTGTCGAGCAGACCGCCCCGGTCGAGCTCACCCATGATCGACAGAATGCCTCCGGCACGGTTCACGTCTTCGAGGTGGTAGTGAGAGCTCGGCGCCACCTTGCACAGGCACGGCACCTTCCTGGACAAGTCGTCGATATCCTTCATCCGGAAGTCGACGCCGGCCTCCGAGGCAATCGCCAACAGGTGCAGAACCGTGTTGGTCGATCCACCCATGGCGATGTCGAGGGACATCGCGTTCAGAAAGGCCTCCCTCGAGGCTATCGAGCGGGGCAGCGTCGAGTCGTCGTCCCCCGAGTAGTAGCTGCTTGCCATCTCGACGATTAGTGTCGCCGCCCGCTCGAAGAGCGCCAGGCGCCTGGAGTGGGTCGCCAGAATGGTCCCGTTTCCGGGCAGGGCGAGGCCAATCGCCTCGTTCAGGCAGTTCATCGAGTTCGCGGTGAACATCCCGGAGCAGGAGCCGCAGGTTGGACACGCATTGCGCTCCATGCTCGCGATGTCCTCGTCGGAGGTGGTCTTGTCTCCCGCGCGCACCATCACATCGACGAGGTCGTACTTCGACTCACCGACGACCCCGGCCTCCATCGGTCCGCCGGACACAAAGACCGTAGGGATGTTGAGGCGCATCGCGGCCATGAGCATCCCCGGCGTGATCTTGTCGCAGTTGCTGATGCATATCAGGGCGTCCACTCGATGGGCGTTGCACATGTACTCGACGCTGTCGGCGATGAGCTCCCGCGAGGGGAGCGAATAGAGCATCCCCCCGTGTCCCATGGCGATTCCATCGTCCACGGCGATCGTGTTGAACTCAGCGGCGAAGCAGCCCTGCTCTTCTATGATCCGCTTGACCCGCTGGCCGATGTCGTGAAGGTGGACGTGCCCGGGGACGAACTGTGTGAAGGAGTTGGCGATACCGACAATGGGCTTGCCGAACTGGCTCTCGGTCATGCCGTTGGCACGCCAGAGGCTGCGGGCTCCCGCCATCCTCCTGCCGACAGTGGTGGTATTGCTCCTCAGCGGAGTCGGCATGTCTGTCTCCTATTTCTGCCAGTTCTCCGGCCTGAGTGAGCGCACGGCCGCCCCGGCCTTCCACATCTCCGACTCCCTCATGGCCCTGAGCTCTTCGTCGAGCTTCTCCTGGTAGTCGGGGGCGCTGTTCGCCTTGAGGACGATTGCCGTCTCTGCCCCTTCCCTCACCGACTTGTAGAGATCTTTGAACAACGGAAGAGTGGCTGCCTTGAACTTCGGCTTCCAGTCCAGTGCTCCCCGCTGAGCGGTGGTGCTGCAGTTCGCGTACATCCAGTCCATGCCGTTCTCGCCGACGAGTCGGATCAGGCTCTGCGTGAGCTCCTCGACGGTCTCGTTGAACGCTTCGCTGGGGCTGTGGCCGTTGTCTCGAAGCACGTCGTACTGCGCTTCCATCACACCCGCGAGCGCTCCCATGAGGATGCCCCGTTCGCCGGTGAGGTCGCTCAAGACCTCGTGTTCGAAGGTCGTCGGGAAGAGGTATCCCGAGCCGATGGCGATTCCGATGGCCAGGGTCCTCTCCTTCGCACGACCGGTCGCGTCTTGAAACACGCCGTAGCTGGAATTGATGCCGCTTCCGTTGAGAAAGTTCGTCCTCACGCTGGCGCCGGATCCCTTGGGCGCAACCAGGATCACATCGATGTTCGGTGGTGGGATGACTCCCGTCTGTTCCTTGTAGACGATCGAGAACCCGTGGGAGAAATAGAGCGCATCGCCGGCGTTGAGACACGGCTCCAGGATCGGCCAGACGGCCTTCTGGCCCGCATCGGAGACGAGATACTGGACTATGGTCGCTTGCCTGGCCGCCTCTTCGAGCTCGAAGAGGGTCTCGCCGGGCACCCAACCATCGGCGACGGCCTTGTCCCACTCCCGCTTGAACTTCGAGGACTGGCCGACGATGACCCTGAAGCCGTTGTCCCTCATGTTCAGCGCCTGGGCCGGTCCCTGAACGCCGTAGCCGAGGACCGCGATGACCTCGTCCTTCAGCACATCGCGCGCCTTCTCCAGGGAGAACTCGTCGCGGGTGACGACTTCCTCGACCGTTCCACCAAAATCGATCCGTGCCATGTCCCATCTCCTCATCTGTCGAGTGTCTTCAGGCGTCTCCCCTGAGCTGCGCACTCCGGCGCAGAGTGTGCCGTCGGCTTCGCGCTCTGTGCCCGATCGTCCTCACGGGCTGGAAGCCCGTCCTGGAGCCTCTTGCACGATCCTCTTCCACTCGGTGCCCGCAGACGGAACTCACCTCCTCGGCGAGTAGAACCGCTGGATGTGCGAGAGGTGCCCCTGGTAGTCGCGACCTGCTGGCTGGCGCCGTCCACCTGACGGCGCCACTCCGTGGTCGCCGACGCCGGTATCCTAGCCCTCTGGAACTGAAGAGACAAGCACCCTACTTTCGCCTCCTTTCCCGTGCTCTCTGGGTCATGAGGCGTTGCTGGTCCCTGGCCGGGTGCCGCGATTGACCTCTGGCGGTCAGGTCCCTGGCCGCGCGCGCTCGTTCGCGCGCTCAGTCGAGCCGGGCGGACAGGACCGCCCGCCCTGATGCGTTCCCCGGCCTCGGCACCCCACGGGGGTGGCAGTCCTCGCAGGCCACGCTATGGATGTTGTGGGCGCTGTCGAGAGAGCGGAAGGTCGTGTCCATCTCCTCGACGTCGCGACCGCAGTTCGACAGGCGGGGATGGCACTCGGCGCACGAGGCGCGGGTCGTCATCCCGTGCCCCCCGTGACAGGCGAGGCAGCTGAGACCCTCGTGCACGCCGGTGGGCGTCCGGTCGTCGCCCGAGAACACCTGGAACCCCGCACGCGGCGCGTGGCACTGGTAGCAGAGCGCCTGGCGCTGGTCCGGGCTGATCTCGACCGCGCGGTCGCCGTCCCTCATCTCGGGGAGCGGGAGCTGAGGAACCGGGACCGGCTCACCTCCCCGGCGGTCGAAGAAGGCGAGCGACGGCGTCACCAGGCTCTCCTCCGGCCCGGGGAGCGAGGCCCGCTTGTCCCGCGAAGGGAGAGGATCGCCCGGGGTGTGGATGCTGTGGCACGTCAGGCAGGGAGTGGCCGGCTCGTCGTACATCACCGCGTCGATGAGCTGCCACGGCCCCTCGCGGTCGAGGGGCGACACCAGGTCCCGGATCCCGCCGTCGTAGTGCATGCCGTGGCAACGCAGGCAATCGTCCATGAGCTTCTGATTCGTGTTGTGCTCCTTGTCGAGGAAGAGCCGGGAGTAGGTCACGCCATGCGGTCCGCTCTTCCAATCGGCGTGCTGCTGGGCGTGGCACGCCGCGCACCGCTCGACCACTGCCGTCACGTCGGTGTGCTTCAAACGGATCTGCTCCGGGACTTGGCCGTCCCGGTGGAGACGCATCCGGCTGAAGTACCTCAGGTGCATCCGGAGGTCGGCAGTGAGCGAGCTGCCGTGGCATCCGGAGCAGGCGACGTTGCGGTGAGCGGACCAGGCCCAGTCGTTGAGCATGGGGCGGATCTCGTGGCACCGGACGCAGCCCGATCCGTCGGAGCCGCCGTAGTAGCCGCCCATCCCGACGAGGGTGCCCACTCCCGTCACGGCCAGCACGACGGCGAGGAGGAGCAGGCGCCGCAGTGTCCTCATGGCTTCCCCATCAGCGAAGCCCGCCGCGCCGCCATTCCTGCGCGATGTGTTCCCCGGCCCGGAAGGCGAGGGCCATGATGGTGAGGACGGGGTTGAAGCCGCCATTGGTGACGTGGACGCTGGCGTCGACGACGAAGACGTTGTCCAGATCGTGGACCCGATGCCACGGGTCCACCACCGAGCTCTTCGGGTCGGAGCCCATCCGGCACGTGCCGGCCTGGTGCTGGCCCCCGCTGAGCCCGGGCCCGGCCCGGCGCAGTCCTACGAGGTCGGCGCCCGCTTCCTTCAGCCACTCCGCCGCGCGCTCGGCCTGGTGGTTGGCGATCTCGATGGTGTGGGGGTGCTTGCCGCCGGAGAGCCGGACGACGGGGAGGCCCCAGTGGTCCTTCA
>Ga0316577_10000059_pt1 | contig 26371 bp, 25 predicted proteins | sample S5NA_FD_203073 | JGI IMG/M metagenome (GOLD analysis project Ga0316577, IMG submission 203073) | Rhizosphere microbial communities from salt marsh grasses in Alabama, United States - S5-7_050615r2r1 | ecosystem: Host-associated > Plants > Roots > Rhizosphere | place: USA: Alabama | collected... | reverse complement strand
GACTATTCCTACTGTGGTGTGTGCCGAACCAGCGGCGCCGACAAGCTGTGGTGGATGCGGCTGAATCCCCATGTCATCGACCCCTGGAAGTTCGAGAGGCTGGATGCGGTGTGTGTCACCCACCATCACCAGGACCACATGGATTTCTACACCATCAGCGCTGCTCTTCAGACTACCAACTGCAAGTTCATCGCTCCGCCCGAATCAGCACGGCGCATGATGAAGAACATGGGCGTCCCGGAGGAGCGCATGATCGTCGCCCGGGTGGGCGAATCCGTCGAGATCGAGGATATGCGCATCGACTTTGCGCCGAACTTTGACACTATCGCCACCAAGACCGGCTTTGAGACACCCGCACCCTTCGAGGAGGTAGCTGTAAGCTTTATCTTTAACACCGAGGGCGGCAACGTCGCTTTCCTGGGCGACACGCTCTACCACAACGGCTACCGCATGGTCGGCGAGAAGTACAAGATTGATGTCTGCACCATGAACATGGGCAACAACGCCCCGGGCTACACCGACAAGATGTCACCATGGGATCTGTGGCGCATCAGCGAAGCCTTGAATGCCAAGGTCGTGATCCCCATGCACCACGACAACTGGGCCAACTGCTACGAAGATCCCGAATACCTGGAGTATATCGTCAACAACAAAGCTAAGGAGAAGGGCATTGACCTACGCACGGTGACGCTCTATCCTGGCGCCCGCTACGAACACCCTACCGATATGGACATGGGGCGCTACGTCTATCCCGACTGGCGCGAGCGCATGAACTGGAAGAAAAGCGTGGAGTACGGTCCAGACGCGTGGTAGCATTCGGACACAACGAGGGGCGCGGCTGCCGCGCCCCTCTCTTTCCATCAGGACCCTTAGGGGCCACTGGTCTATCCCGCTACGACCGGCAAGACGGAGCCACCCTGGGGTAGGACCAGCACACTCGCGCCCGGTCCTAGCTCGACGAGCGCGCTCTGGAGGGCCGCGCCAGCACTGTCAAAGGGGATAAAACCGCATTGCCGGGCCACCTCCTCGGGCAGAGCTGAGACCAGGTAGATCGCGGCGCGCTTGAGCACGGAGGCGATGGCGGCCGCCTTGTGCCCGCCCAGGACAAATTCCTGCTGGATCCGTTGCAGCACCTCGTCGGGCGAGGAGGTCTCTTCCAACCACGCCTGGCAGGTCGCATTGCCAAAACCCTCCGGGCACTCGGCGACCAGGATGAGGATGCCTCCCTCGCGCACGGCATAGGCTGCGTTGTCCAGCGCTTTCTGCGCCTGGTAAAGGTTCACGTCCTTGGGATGGCCGCCGGCACTGACCAGCACAACGTCAGCTGGCCGCTCGATCTCGGCGATGCCACGCTGCGCCACGAGCTCGCAGCCACGCCGGTGGGCTGCGGTTACGTCGCCGGCCACCACTTCCACGATGCGGTGCTCGCCATCGACGATGACGTTCAGGATAAAGTCCGCGCCGACAAGGGCGGCACCGACCTCCAGGTCCTCACGCACTGGGTTGCCCGCCAGGCGTCCCGCCGCAGCCTCCAGTTGGACCATCATCGCGTGGTTGGCATTCAGCGTAGCCCTCGATGCGCAGCCGGGCAGGATGGCCTTGGCCCCACCCGAGTAGCCGGCGAAGTAGTGCAGTTCCAGGTTGCCCAGACAGACGCGCAGGTCCGCCTCGACCACGGACCGGTAGATCTCGACAGGGGTTCCAGCTGGCGTGTGCCCCAGGTATAGCGTATCTTCTGGATCGTGATTGACGACCCGGAATCGAGCATACACCTCCGAGCCGACGGCTGCCTCCATCTCATCTTCAGTCATGGGCCGATGCAGGCCGAGAGCCATCACGATGGTGATGTCGTCGTCCGCCACACCAGCCTCTGCCAGCTCCTCGAGGACGGGCGGCAGCAGCCGATCCGAGGGGCAGGGCCGGGTCAGGTCGCTGGTGATAAGGGTAACCTTCTGCCCAGGCCGGGCCAGCTCCCGCAGGCGGGGGGTGCCGATAGGCTGAGCCAGCGCCTCCGCTAGGAGTGTTTGCTCGTCGCCTGGGTCGGCCTGTTGTTTCGGCAGCATGACAGCCTGTAGATTCTCCGCCGGCAGGCGGACGTCAACCATGCGGTGCCCGTACGGGATCTGTACCGTTGTCGTCTTCACTTCTGCCATCCCCCTCAGCGCCCAGGCCCGCTGCTCAGGTGGCGTTGCGCCGCACGGCGCAGGGCCTCCACAACCGGCAGCGGCTGGCCCGAGAGATAGCGGACCATGCCCCCGCCTGAGGTGCAGATATAGTCAAAGCCCTCGCGGATGCCAAATCGCCCTGCAGCCGCGACGCTGTCACCGCCACCGATTACGGAATAGCCTGGCGCTTCGGCAACCGCCTGCCAAAGCTGCCGGGTGCCCATGGCACTCAGCGGCTGCTCATAAACCCCGGCCGGCCCGTTGACAAAGAGGGTCACCGCCTCCTGGATGGCTTTCACGTAGCGGCCGATGGTCTGCTGGCCGATGTCGACCAACAGCCGCTCCGCGGGCAGGTCGTCTAGACCGATCTCGACGCGTTCCTCTGCCTCGACGGCTAGATCGACGGGATGCAGGATCTGCCCACCGTACGTCTCCAGCAGCTTCTGCGCCCGCTCGACAAAGGGGGCCAATCCCTTGTCGCGGATCAGGCGCTCGCTGGGCTCGCCCAGATCGTAGCCCTTGGCCAGCAACATCACCTCGCCGGTTAGCCCGCTGGTCAGAATCCAGTCGGCTGCCCCCTGCCGCAAAACCTGCTCCATCATGCTGAAGGCGTCGGCGATACGGCTACCGCCTAACACAAACACGCACGGCCGCGCCGGCGACTCTTTGATGCGCGTCAGAGCGCTCAACTCGTCGACAAAGAGACGGCCACCGGCCGCCGGCAAGGCCTCGGCAAAGCCGATGAGCGAGGGTGCCGACCGGTGGGCAGCCGCGATGGCCTCGCAGACAAAACAGTCGGCCAGTGGGGCGAGGTTGCGCACCAGTCGCGTCTGGGCCATCTGTGCGGGGGACAGCTTGACAAAATTGGTGAAGGTGGAGACCTCTTCGGTCAGGTAGCGGACGTTATTGAGCAGCAGCAGCTCGCTCGGTTCCAGTGCCTTGATGCGCGCCACCGACGACGGTCCGGCGATATCGTCGAGGAAAGCAACGGGCCGGCCCAACAACTGCGCCAGCCGTGTAGCGTGGGGCTGTAAGGCCACCAGGCTTCGATAATCCTCAGTGTCTCCCTGGTGGGCTAGTATGACGGTCCGGGCTCCCGCCTGGGACAGCTCCAGGATGGTTGGCACGCTCTTGCGCAGGCGGCTGTCATCCGCCAACTCGCACGTCTCGTGATCGATCGGCGAGTTTATATCAACTCTGAGGATGACCGTCTTGCCTCCGAAATCCAGATCGTCGAGCGTCAGTATTCCATCTTCCATGGCAGATCTCCGCTCTTGGCCGCCTACTAGGCCGCAGATGCAGGTGCCGGCCGGTCCTCCGCACTCGCCTCTGCGGATCCTTGTGCTCCTAGCGGCCCGCTTTCATGCCCAGATAGCGGTTGGTCAGGCCCACAGCTTCCAGGCGGTCGGTCTGCATCTCCATCGCGGCCCGGATGCCATCGACCGTCTCAGGGATGGTCACCGCCTCCTGCGGGATGTTGATAGCAAAGAGCACGTCCTTACCCGAAAAACCGATGCATTCCTCCCAGGTACCGATCTCGTACATATCGCCCCGCTTGTTGCCCAGGTCCCGAGCGTACTTGAAGAGGGCTGCATTGCTGCTAAAGCCGTCGGCGATGCGAAAGACACGTATGCGCGGGTGCTCACGGAAGGCGTCCAGCAGTGTCGCCTTGTCGATGCTCTGTTTCGGTGTGGCGACGATGCTGATAATGTGACCGTGGGTCACCGGGGTGTGGACCAGGAAGCCGGTGGCCTCGACGTGGGGCATGATGGTCATCAGATCCACCGCCTGATGGTTCGGCACCTTGTCGACCATCAGCACGTTGGTCAGGCCGCGGTGCGTGTCGCCCGGATCGGCGACGCGACGCACAATGGTGATGGCGATCTTTTCCACGCCCACCAGCCGGTCGATGGCATCGACGGCGCGGATTAGGCCTGTGGTGTTGCACGAGGTCAGCTTCAGGAAGCTCTGCCCCAGGCCCTTTTCATAGTTGGCATAGCCATGGAAAAAGACGTCTGCCACCTCGTTCTTCTCACCGCCCTGAAAGATGGCCTTGACACCATGCTTCTTGTACAGCTCCTTGTTCTTGGCTCCAATGCCTCCTGGCGTGGCATCCAGGGCCACGTCGATCTGGTCGAGCAAATCGTCCATGCTGCCCGAGACCGGGATGCCAAGATCGTCGAACTGGGGCTGGCGGGCCATGTCGACCAGGTAGAGGTCATAGGCCATGCCCGCCTCATGCAGCGCGCGCACGCCCAGCGTCGGCGCCACGTCCACCACGCCGACCAGATCCATATCCTCCTGCAGATCCACACCGTCGGCCAGCCTCATGCCGATGGTTCCGTAGCCGATGACGCCGACTTTTGCTTTGCTCATGTGATTCCTCCCACGGTTGGTACTGGGTATTGGTGATTAGGGATTGGATATCGGTTATTCTAGATCTTGCCTCCGACCAGCTTGCGCACACGATCGGCGATCTTGTGTTCGTCGATCATGATATGGTCTTCCATGTTGCGGGCAAAGGGTGGCGGCACTGATGGTGCGCAGACGCGCTGGATAGGTGCGTCGAGATAGTCAAAGGCTCTGTCACTCACCTGGGCCACGACCTCGGCGGCAAAACCACCCCGCTCTGGCGCTTCGTGGCTGACCACCAACCGGGCGGTCTTTTTCACCGATTCGACAATGGTCTCGATGTCTAGCGGGAAAAGGGTCCTGGGGTCCACAACCTCGAGGCTGATGCCCTCCGCCGCCAATAGGTCAGCTGCCTTCAGGGCTTTGAGGACGGCCATGGAGGTGGCCACCACCGTGCAGTCGGTCCCCTCCCGCTTCACATCGGCCAGGCCAAAGGGGATGGTGTACTCCTCTTCCGGCACAGGGCCGGTGGTGTTGTATAGCAGCTTCTGCTCGACGAACATGACCGGATCATCAAGGCGGATAGCCGTCTTGAGCAAGCCCTTGGCGTCGTACGGTGTCGAGGGCATGGCTACCAGTAAGCCTGGCAGATGGTGGAACCAGGCTTCCAGGCTCTGGGCATGTTGTGCGGCCGAGGACCGGCCGGGCCCGCCCTGGGTACGCATCACCACAGGTACCTTGGCCTGGCCGCCCGACATGTAGTGGAATTTGGCCGCCTGGTTGGCAATCTGGTCCATGGCCATCGTCGTAAAATCGATGTACATATACTCGAGGACGGGGCGCATTCCGGTGATGGCCGCACCTACGGCAGCGCCGGTAAATCCCTGCTCGCTGATGGGGGTCTGGATAACGCGGTCGGTGCCGAAAATCGGGGACAGGCCCAGCGTGACCTTGTAGGCGCTGCCAAAGGGATCGGCAATGTCCTCGCCCAGGAGAAAGACACGCTCGTCGCGCTCCATTTCCTCCTTCAGCGCTTCCTTCAATGCATCTCGATAGCTGATCTCTCGCATGATCGCCTCTCCCTACCGCGGATTGCCTGCATAGTCAAAGTGGATGTACACGTCGTCCAGGGCCTCCTCGGGCGCGGGGATGGGACTGGAGCGGGCATATTCGATCCCCTGCTCCAGCTCGGCCTGCACGCTGGCGGCCATCGCCTCGTCCTCTTCCACGGTCAGATAGTTCCACTCTCGCAACTGCGCGCCCAGCTTGGCAATCGCGTCCCTCTCGCGCCAGGCCTGCCGCTCCTCGGGTGGCATGTACAGTGCCGGGTCGCCAACATAGTGGCCCAGGAAACGGTAGGTCTTGGCCTCAATGAAGGTGGGGCCGCCACCCCCGCGCGCCCGACTGACCGCTTCCTTGACCGCCCGGTATACCGTGATGGCGTCCATACCGTCCACGCACTCACCGGGGATGTGGTAACTGCGCGCCCGCTGGGCGAGGTCACAGTCATAGGCCGTCTCCCCCCAGGGCTGTGAAAGTCCATACAGGTTGTTCTGGCAGACAAAGATCACGGGGACCTGCCATAGCGAGGCCAGGTTGAGCGCCTCGTGAAAGCCGCCCTCGGCCGTCGCGCCGTCGCCAAAGAAGCAGACGGCCACCTGGTCGGTGCCCCGCATCTTGATCGACAGTCCTACACCGGTGATGATCGGCAGGCCGCCGCTGACGATGCCGTTGGCACCGATGATGCCCTGGCTGAAATCGGCGATATGCATCGAGCCGCCCTTGCCCTTGCAGTAGCCCGTAGTCCGGCCATACAACTCGGCGAACATATACTTGGGCTCACAGCCTTTGGCCAGCACGTCGCCATGACCGCGGTGGGTGCTGGTGATATAGTCGTCGGGACGCAGCGCGGTGCAAGTGCCCACGGGCACGGCCTCCTGTCCCTGTGACAGGTGCAGGAAGCCGCCGATTTCGCCATTTTCGAACAGCCTCTGGGCCGTGTCTTCGAAACTACGGATCAGGCGCATGCGGCGGTACATGGCCAGCAGCTGTTCTTTGGTCAAGTCATCTGGGTGCATCTCGATCTGCCTGTCAGTCATTCTCTCTCCCATGCCATATGCGAAAGATAACGGGCCAAAGTCAGGACCCCTTTCTCAGGAGGCGTGATGGCGTCTTGTGCTCAATCCGGAGTCTCCCCCTGGGGGGCCAGACGCGTCTAGGTCTCCAGCGTCCGGAGTCGCTGCTGCCAGGACTGCTCATCTTGGAGCTCGACCAGCCTGTGCAGGACGAATTCGATCTGCGCCATGCAGACGGTATGCCAGACCTGGCCCTCAATGAACGCAGTGTGGCCTTCTTCCGTAGAGATGTCGAGGCCAACCAGATCGCGGCAACTGACCGTGCCGTGCTCGCGGCGGAACTGCTCCATCAGATCGGCGATGATACGCCGCGCAGCACGCTTGGCCTCTTTGTGATCCTCGATGCGCTCAGCAGCCAGTCGCCCCACCGCCAACGCAGCCCCGGTGATGGCGCCACAGGGGCCGCCACTCCAGGCGATGCCCCCGTTGAGGGGCATGGCTGGCGCCGAGTCACTGGGGTTGGGAAAACAGTAAGCTTCCTGCAACACTACGAGCGTAGTCTCGGCGCAGCCGTAGGTATTCTCCTCGGTGATAAACAGCTCTCGCGCTCTTTGCACGGCCTTGGTCACGTTATGCTCAGCCATCGGCGGCAATCAGGCCTTCTGGGGGTCTGCCCAGATCTTCTATGTGGCGCTGCATGGCGACGGCTGCCCTGTGTGGATCGCGGGTTTTGAGTGCCTCAAGCAAAGACTCGTGGCGCCGGGCCAGTTCCTCAAGGTCGTAGCTCGAACTGCGTGCTGTGACGATGGTCCAGTAGCCGAACTGGAGGGTCTGCCACAGATGATATAGGAGCCCGTTGTCCGAGATCTGCAGGATGGTCTCATGGAAGCAGTTGTCCAGGCGGACCATGCCCTCCTCGTCCTGCTCTTGAGCCGCCTGGATCATCTTCTCCAGGGTGTCGCTCAGGGCTGAGGCATCCTGGTCCGTCAGGCGCTCAGCCGCCAGGCGAGCTGCCAGAGATTCAAGAGCTGCGCGCACGGTGTAGACCTCGTTCAACTCTTTCGGGCTGAACGAGCGTACCGAAGTGCCCTTAAACGGTTCGTTCTCCAGGAAACCCAGCAACACCAGATCGCGGATTGCCTCCCGGATCGGCGCCTGGCTAACGCCCAACTGCCGCGCGAGTGCACTGGCGACTACGCGGTCACCGGGCTGGAACTCACCGTTCATGATGGCCTCGATGACATATTCCTTGACTTGGTCACCCAGCACAACGCGGCCCAGGCCGCCATTCTCGTTCGGGTTTGCCCCGTTCACAGCAGTCTCTCCACTTCGTCCAGAATCAGTCGTGGGTTGGCAGCCCGGATCAAATAATAGGGGCGGGCGGCGAAACGCCGGCAGAAGTCTGCGCGCTTGAGGCGGAGTTCATCAGTGTCGATCACGGGCATGGGCAATCCAGAGGCCAGCAACTGGTGCAGGCCATGGTAGTTGATCAGGGAGTGGTAGGTCTGATACTCTTTTTCGAAGGGGATCATAGTGAGGACCTGGGTATCAAAGTTCCCGTCGATGGCGGGCAGAATGACAAGGTCGACGTTGCACGGCTGATCGTAGGTGATGAACTCGGGCGTCCTCTCGAAGAACTTGGAGGCGCCTTTACGGGCGTCAGGAATATCGGAGCGCTCTGTACCTTTGGCACGCGTCTTGAGAAAGGTCGTTTTGGAGCCCAGCACGGCCCAGCCGCGCTCATCCGTGACGGTCGTCTCTGTGGAAACAACCAGCGCGCCGCGCCGGCTGCCTTCGATCTGGACCATGGTTTTGCCATGGTTGGCTTCGCCGCTCATGAACATGACCGTGCGATCTCGCCAGCGAATGGCCGAGGAGTGGAAGGGATGCAGGTCGATCTGTTCCATCCGCAAGGCCAGCATGGAGACGATGACCTTTTGGATCTCGCCCTGGAACCATTCGCCGTCCAGGAAGAGGGTCTGGCCATCGTAGCGGATGCCCTTGCGGGCAGCATCCCGGTTCCATAGGATGTCAGGATCTGGGCGTGTGATCTCGGGCTCGTTCTGGACCTGGGCCAGGCGGTAGGCAAGGAATGACAGATCATCCAGCACATGTTCCTGCGGCTGGAAACCGTACACGTCAAAGCGCAGGTGCGCCCCGCCCGATGAGAACTGCTCAGTCAATTGTAGCATGCGTTATCTCCTGCAAATACCTCGTTGCTGTTCGGTGAAAGGACGCCGGTAGCCGTCCCCTTATCCCTGCCGGTCCGAGCCTAGAGACAGGTGATGGGGCGGCTCTGCAAGAGGTAGACCACCCCATCTCGAATCGCCCACTCGATATCCTGCGGGCACCCAAAATGCTGCTCCACGCGGTTGCCCAGATCGACCAGCTGCTTCAGCTCATCGTCGCTGAGTACACGGGCCGATACCCTTTCCTCCGGCACCGGTGTAACCTGCACTCCTCTCTCAGCGTCCTGGGAATACATGATCCGCTTTGCAGGAATGAACTCGAAGACCAGCTCACAGGTCTCGCGATCCAGCTTGTAGTGATCCGGCGTGATCTGGCCCGACACAACCCCTTCTCCCAGGCCCCAGACGCCCTCGATCACCATCTGGTATCGGTTGCGCAGCACGGGATCCATGGTGAAACTGACCCCTGATTTCTCGGCGTCGACCATCTCCTGTACGACGACGCCCATACACACCTGGCTGTCATCGAAACCCCGCTGGAACCGATAAAAGATGGCCTGGGCCGTGAACAGGGAAGACCAGCAGCGGCGCACAGCATCGAGCAGCGCTTCTTCTCCCATCACGTTCAGAAACGTTTCCTGCTGACCGGCAAAGCTGGCCCCTGCCAGATCTTCGGCTGTGGCGCTCGAGCGGACCGCCACAGGGACTTGGTCACCCATGGCGCGATAGTGTTCCACGATAGAGGCCTGCATGTCGACCGGAATGGGAGCATCCACAAAGAGCTCGCGGACAAGAGGCTCTGCTTCCAGGAGCTGGTCGCAGACGCTTCGATCCAGGTCCAGCAACAGGTCGGCGATCCGGGATTGCAGTCCGGCATGCTCCACGAGGCGGCGGTATGAGGGAGCCGTGATGACAAACCCACGCGGGATCGGCAAGCCCGCCTGAATCATATCGCCCAGGTTCGCGCCCTTGCCACCGGCCAGAGGCACGTCGTCTCTGAGAATCTCGTCAAACCACATGCACACCTTGTCTGTCATGGCTCCCTCTTCCTGATCAGGCCGGGCCAGGTTCATTGCGTAGCCGTCAGTCCACCGTCAGCAAAGATGATCTGGCCAGTGATAAAGTCGGACGCAGGGGCAGCCAGATAGACAGCCATCGCTGCCAGATCCTTCGGCTCGCAAATACGACCCAGCGGGATGCGGGCTACCAGCGGGTTATAGAAATCAGGGTCCTCGAGATAGTCCTTGACAAGCGGCGTACGGGTGAAGGTTGGGGCAATGCCGTTGACATTGATCCGGTACTTGGCCCACTCGGTGGCCAACTGCTTGATCATCATGTTCATTCCGCCCCGGCTGGAGCAGTAGGCGATATAGCCGCGCTGGATGCCCAATAGGCTTCGGACCGAGCTGATATGGATCTGCTTGCCGCTGCCCTGCCGGATCTGCGCCCTGGCCACCGCCTGGGAGAGAAAGAATGCGGCCTTCAAGTTGAGGTCAAGCACCCGGTCCCAGTCCTCCTCAGTATAGTCCTCGGCAGGCCTATCCACATGGGTACCAGCCGAGTTGACCAATACATCCAGGCTGCCAAACCGTCGCACAACCTCGTCCACGAAGCTGCCCACCGATGCCACGTTGAGGATATCCAGTGCCGCGCCCCAGGCCCGCCCTCCAGCAGCCTCGATCTGGCTGGCTTGCGCCTCGGCCTTGGCGCCGCTTCGACCACAAATCACAACCATTGCACCGTGGGCCACCAGACCCTCTGAGATGGCGCTTCCGATGCCCCCCGCCCCTCCAGCCACCAGGGCGACCTTCCCGTCCAGCTTGTAGAGATTCCGGTACGAATCCAGTGAGATCATGCCTTCTCCTTGTAATCCAGGGCGGGCGGCAACCCGTCCTGAACTGGCTTCAGCCCCCCGAGACCGGTGGGAAAATGTGCACTTTGTCGCCGTCGCGAAGGGGCCGGTCCAGGTCCAACTCGAACTTGCCGGCAACCATCACTTGCCAGCCGAGCTCAGTAGTCAGCTCGAGGACCTGGCAGCGTAGGTAGCGGTCGATGCCCAGGTGTCTGACCAGGTCGGCAAGCGTTGCTCCTTCAAGCAGGGTGACAGAGGCGCTACCCCCGCTTGAGCCAGGCGGAAGGCAGTCACGCAAGATGGAAAAGAGGTGGACCTCAATCTGCAACAGCCAGCATCTCCTGCATCAACTGGACGGCCACCTCGCCCACTCTTGGATCGTTGAGGTGCGTGTCCATCTCGACCACGCGAACGCGCGCAGGCACATGGTCCTTGAAGGTCTCGACAAAGGCTCGATCCGACTCGGGCTCGTGCAGCGGCTGACCCTCTCGCGCGAACCAGCCGAAGCCACGAAGCGGCAGGATGGCAGCTGCCGGTCCACTCGATGCCGCCAGCCGCTGGGCAATGAGGTGTGCCACGCTGGCCATCTCCTCCGCCGAGGTGCGGACCAGGCTGATCGTCGGCGTGTGGCCCATCGTCTTCCGGCCTTTGTACCGGTCCGGCAGCGCATCCAGCCGGCCTTCGATGATGAAATCGAGTCCACCCGGAGCCAGGACCTGGGGAATCCCGCGACGTCCGGCCGCCTGCATCCGCCCAGGGCCCGCAGAAAACGGCCCATCGACCACGAGCGCTGTCATTTCGCCTGGTGTCACATCGAATACGCCGTCGATCACACCATTGTCAATCAGTTCTTCCATGGAGCGTCCGCCGGTGCCGACGGCATGAAACGCGATCACCTCACTGCCCTCATCGGCCATCAGGTCCTGGATTTGGCCCACCAGCATGGTCGATACGCCGAGCATCGAGGCTGCCAGCACCCGACGTTCTGCTCGCTGGACTGGGGCTCCCACCCGGCTCATGGCGACGATGGCCGCTGCAGCATTCATGAATATGGGCCGGGTGACAGCATTGATGCCCTGGACGTCGGCCACGGAGTGCATGAGGGTGACGTCCTTCGTCCCGACGTAGGGACCGAAGGGATTGTGGCCGCTGGCCATGGTCGAGACCATGAGCTTGGGCACACCCACCGGAAGTGCCTGCATGACCCGTGTGCTCAGGGCTGTGCCTCGCGAGCCACCGATCGACAGCACGCCCCCCAGTTGCCCCTGCTGAAACAGTGTGTGCAGGATAGCCGCGGCGCCATCAGCCATGGTGACAAGTGCATAGGCCTTGTCACCTTTCCGGATGAGGGCTTTGATGCTGGTGCCTGCCGCGGCGACGACCCTGTGGCGGTCTATGTCGGCCGGGATGGTCGGGCTGTCCAAGACGCCGGTGTCCACCACCAACGGCTCGCCGCCCTCGGCGCGAACCCTCCCGCGCAGAAACTCGATCTCTTGCCCTTTTGTGTCTAGAGAGCCGAGAATGGCCACATAGCGACCCGCCGTTTCACGCACCTCAGGCTCAGGCATCAGCGTTGGCTCCGCACTTGCCGGCAGACCTCACCTATTCGTTCAGGATCGCCACAGCCCGGACCGGTGAGGCTGTGGTCCCTTTCCACTTGATGGGGAAGACGGCCAACTTGAAGTCGAAAGGTACCGGGATCGCATCCAGGTTCGCGACGTTCTCCAGGTGATAGTATTCACGGTCGATCATGACCTGGTGCCCGGGCCAGAATTCCTTTGTCTCGAACATCGACCGGACCGGCCGATCCCAGGTGACAGCGTCGATGCCCATCATCCTTATTCCCTGGTCGATGAGCCACTCGGTGGATTCCCCAGTCATCCCGCAGTGGTCGGTCAAATACCGCATTTCCGTGTTATAGCGCGAGGCTCCAGTCTTGATCAGCACGATGTCCAGCGCCTTGAGGGTGTACCCGATTCGGTCCAACTCCTGCTGGCAGTCCTCGGCGGTGATTCCATAACCCACAGGCTTGTCGCTGAAATCGAGCACCACGCCGTCGCCAAAGCAATACTCCAACGGGATGCCATCTGGACCCGGGGCGTCCTTGCGCATATGCTTCAGTGAATCGACATGGGTGCCCACGTGGTCGCCGAGGACGACGACGTAATGGGCCGTCAGCCACGTGGTGCCATACTTGGCAGCGCCGATGTTGGTGGCAAACTCCTCCCAACTCTCCAGCATGGCCATGATAGGTGGGGCCACGCGGGGGAAAACGACCATGTCCCCACTGACCTCCATACTCAGGTCAATTAGCTTCGCCATTCTTCACTCCTCCTCCCTGTTAGAGGTTGCTATGAGACATCAATGCCGTGTTTTTCCAGATCATCGGCGATGTCCCCTAATCCCAATTCCTCCAGTCGTTCGCGCCGCGGTATGCCCGTTTTTGGATTCCAACCCTCGACCGTATACCACGCCTCCTTCATGGGCTCCAGGATATCGTATACCTTGCCCTTCGAGGGACCGTCGGGCATGGGATCCTCGGTAAATCGCGGCGGTAGTGTATCGTCCTTGGCAGTCAGTCCCAGCCGAGCGTTGTGCGCGCGCTCGACGTTGGTGACCCGGACCGAGGCTTGAATCAGTTCATCCCGGCTCAGCTCAAAGCCGGTGGCCGCCGTGTACAAGCCCGGGAGGATATCCAGGGTCCTGTGCAGAGCCACCTCCGGGCTCTCGGTATAGTAGGTATACGCGAATTTGCAGACCCCCATGAGATCTGGGATGGCGACAATGCCCTGCCAGTATCGGAGCTTTTCTGCAGCCTCCAGGAGCGGCATCTCATCCAGAGCGTAGCCCCCGGGCGCCGAGATCCGCAGGTGATCCGCGCCCCGAGGAGAGACGGCGTAGCGAAAGTTGTAGACCTTGACCGGCCGGGCGTCCAGCGGCGCCGGCGTCATGCCCTTGACATGCACCGCATAGCGTTCAGCACCCCGTCCTATCTCCTGGGCCGCCACGTGTACGCCGTTGGCCAATAGGTCGGCCAGAGGGCTCTTGCGGAAGGCAATACGCTCGATCAGGTCCAGCACCGCGTGGTAGTTGCCCCATTCCAGATCGAGACCGTCGGCCTCTTCCCGCGTGAGGATTCCGCGCTGGTACAGCTCCATCGCAAAGGCAATCACACCGCCGAGATCAATGGTGTCCAAGCCATAGCGGTTCGCCAGGTCGTTTCCTTTGAGAATGGCGGGCATGTAATCGACACCTACACCCGAGCCCAGCGCTACGGCCGTGCTGTATTCAGGGCCTCCAACTTCGACGCCCGCAAATTCACCATTCTCAACACGGCAATATCGGTCAGCGCGGAGCGAACAGCGGTAGCAGCCTGTGGTGCGCACCAGCCACTCCTTGGTCAACGCGTCCCCATCGATCTTGGCACTCTCCTCAAACTGCCCATACTGGTAGTTGCGGGTATTCATGGCGCCGATGGCCATGTGGTGCTCCATCAGCGTGCCCAGGGTGCCCCGTGCGCTAAAGTCCCGGGCACGCCGGTCATTTTGCTCAATCTCCAGCAGTTCCTCGACCAAACGTTTGAAGGCATCTTCGTCCTGGTAGGCGAAATCCCGCCGCGATCTCACGGCGATGGCCTTGAGGTGCTTGGCACCCATTACGGCACCCAGGCCGGTACGCGCTGCGGCGTGATCCTTGTCGGCAATGATGGCTGCGATGTGCACCCGGTTTTCCCCTGCCTGGCCGATGGCAGCGACTCGGAATCCTCGCCCATCCTCCCGCTGGATCTCTGCCGTGGTTTCATGCACATCCTTGCCCCACAGGTGGCGTGCATCGCACAATGCCACCTCATCGTCGTCGATGCGGAGATAGACCGGGTGCAGAGACCGGCCGTGGACCAGGAGCAGACTGTGCCCAGCCCGCTTGAGGATCGCCCCAAAGAACCCGCCCGAGTTGGCATCGCCGAGGATACCGGTCAACGGAGAGCGGGCCGCCACAACAAAGCGCGCAGCAGAGGGAGCAGACGTGCCTGTCAGGGCGCCCGGCGCCACGATCAACACATTCTCAGGACCCAACGGGTCCACATCCCGGGGGATTAGGTCGTACTGCAGGCGCGACGTAAACCCCCGTCCCCCAATATAGGTGCGAGCAAAGGCCTCGTCCAGCGGCTCCTTGTGAATCTTGCCTTCCGTCAGGTCAACCCGCAGGACCGTGCTCGTCGGTCCACTAACTCCAGTCATAAACCTTAGCCTCCAGTCGGTAGCATCCAAGCGCTTGTCAAGGACCGTTTGCCAGGCGGTCCTTACCAAAACGTGAGCGTCCCGCCATCCACGATCGGCTGATCCAGATCGACGACGGTGATGGGCACCTCGTTTGGTGCGCTGTAGTAGATCATCGCGTTCAGATTCAGAGAGCCAGTCTCAGGATTCACAAACAGCTCCTGGAACCCCCGATACCTGCCGTCTAGCTCCTTCACCAGGTCCCGAATAGAAGATGCTCGCGTCTGGTGCGATTCTACCAGGCATCCGGACAGAGCCGTGACATGAGCGACGTAGCGCAGCTCGAGGTTCTTCATGCTTCTACCTCGATGCCCAACGCACTGAACTGGCCGATTACGTCGTCCAATCCGAGCGCCTGGAGCTTCCCTGCCGTGGGAATAGAAGTCGTCACACTCCAGCCGTTTGCCTCGTAGTATTCGTCCAGCATCGGTTCAAAGATCTCGGGAGCCAGACGAGGGTAACCAAAACCGGGCACGTCCTCCGTGGCCATACGAGTGGGTGGGCGGTCGTCAGCCCGGCGGTAGCCCTCCCTGATGTTAAAGGCCCGGTCCAGATTCATGAGCCGCTCGCCGGCGGTGATGAACGCCTCGTATTCCAGCCCGATTCCAGTTGCAGCATTGAACAGGTTCCACCAGGGCCTCATGTCCAGTCCAAGGGTGTCACGTACCAGGAACACGCAACTGGGCATGCTTTCGACGACGGCACGGCTGATCGTGAACCAGCGCAGCAGTCGCCCCTTCTGCTCCGGATTCCGCCCCTGGAAGGCCAGCCGGAGGTCGAGGTCCACGCCCAGGTCTGCGAGCTCTTCCTTGGAGATCAGGCTGGGATTGCAAGGATAGGGGGGATACCAGCGTGTGTGGTCGGGCCCCACCTCGCTGACGGCGATGCCCAAGGCTACCATATAGAGGTTGCGCTGGGGAATGCCCTCCAGCTCCTGCCCTTTCACGGTCAGACAGAACCGCTCTGAACCCTGACCCACGATCTTGGATGCTTCGGCACAGCCAAGGGCAAGCAAATTGCCAAAACCCTCCCGCCTCGCAATCTTGCCAACAAGGTCGATCAGCCCGTCCTTGTCTGGGCAGCCGAACCGAAGTTCCAGGCCATCGGTGTCTGCCGTCGTCAGGAGACCGTTCTCAAAACACTCCATGGCCCAGGCCAACGTGTAGCCGACGTGAAATACATCCAGTCCATGCCGGTTGCAGAGCCCTGATAGAACCAGCAGCAGCTCCAGGTCGTCATTGTCGATGAGCGAGCCGAAAACCACCGGCTGCGCAGCCCAATAGTTGCCCCCTTTGAAGCCCGCATACCGACCCGACTCGATCCGGTGCAGTTTCTGGCACGCCGGCCAGGGACAGCACCAGCACGCCTTGGCCTTGGTGACATAGCGGTCGAGATAGGGCTCGCTGGAGATGCGCATGGCCTTGTCATAGTCCCAGCTCATCTCCTGAGCATTGCGCGTCATCAGGTTGCCCAGGTCCGGAAACAAACGGGCTAGAACCGGTGCGCCGTAGGTGGACCACACCGGGGTCCACATATCCCTTGATGTCGCCAGATCCAACCGCTGGCGGAGCACCTTGTAGGCCTGCACGAACCCGTCATAGTCCGCTACGCGGATTCCGCTGGTCCCGCGTACTGCTATCGCCTTGAGCCGCTTGCTACCCATTACCTGACCACAGCCGGCGCGGCCTCCGCTAGCGTTCAAATTCCCAAAGATCGGGCTGGCGTGGACTAGGTTCTCTGCGGCAGGTCCGATGTAGCGGAACTGGGTATCTGGGTCGACCAACTCTCGTCGCAGTGCAGCATCGACCTCGTCCGTCATGAGCCCCCAAAGGTGGCGGGCATCACGGATCTCGACCTTCCCATCCTGGATGTAGAGGTAAACCGGCTTCTCCGCCTGGCCTCGGATGGCCACATAGTCCACCCCAGCCCGTCTCAGCTCAGGGCCAAAAAAGCCCCCGCTGCTCCCCTCGGCTACGGTGCCGCGAGGTGATTTGCAGGCGATAGAGATCCGTCCCATGCCCACGGGCAGCCCATCTAGCGGTCCAGTGCCAAAAAACAGCACATTGTCAGGTCCCAGTGGATCGGTCCCCGCTGGTACCTCGTCAAACAGCAGCCGGGCAGTGACACCGCGGCAGCCCAGGTACTTGCCTGTCCAGTCGGAGGGCAGGGTCTCTAGCCGGGTCTTTCGGAGGGACAAGTCGATCCAGAGGATGGTCTGCGAGCTATTGTTGCGCACCGTCACGGGTCAATCTCCTGACGCCGAACCGTCGCGCCAAGGCAACGGCCATTTCCAGGGAGCAACCACCTTGAACAGGCTGTGCGCCTGGCGGGCAGCTTCCAACTCCAAGCGCCTCGCGGCAGCATCGTCGCGCTCCTCATAGATCAACGCGCCGGTGGGGCACAGGGCGACGCATGTGGGTCCGCCATCCTCATAGATCGGGCGCACGCAGCGACCATCGCAACCCACTACAGGGATATCCTGCTCCTCCCCCGGCACCTTGGTCACGCGGATGCGGCCCTGACTGGCATCAAAGACGCCGTCGCTCAGCGAAGAGCAGAACACCTCGCAAAGGCGGCAACCGTTGCATAGGCTCTCAATCACATAGATGTGTCTCATCGTTCCTCCAGGTGCAACGCACTTGGAGTGCGTTGCACCTTGGGTCCTTGCCTATCCCAGGATGTCGACCGTTCCGGTGCTGCCGTTGACGCGGATCCGATCCCCATTCTTGATACGATATGTGGCGTCCCCGGTGCCAACCACGCCAGGGATGCCGAACTCGCGCGCCACAACAGCTGTATGGGCTAGGATGCCACCTGTGTCGGTCACCACGCCCTTGATCTTGCTGAAGAGAACCACCCAGGCTGGGTTGGTCATGATGCACACCAGGATGTCTCCACTCTGAACCAAGCCAAAGTCCTCGGGGCCGGTCACCACCCGGGCGATGCCTTCGACGACGCCCGCCGCGGCCGGCAGCCCTTTCACCATGCCCTCAACGATATCCTCTCCGGCCTGCGCGCGTTCCCAGCGCTCTGGCCAACCCCAAAGGGTGTGATACGGCTCTTCATACATCGCCCAGCGGGTGACGGTGCCGATCCAGTCGCGCGGCCGAATCCGGTGCGCCGCATCGTAGGCCCGGCGCGCCTCCTTGATTGCGGCCAGGCCATCGTACCCCCCAGGGTTGTCCTCAGACTTGGGATTGGCCACGTACGCGCGCAGCTGGTCGTACTCCAAGAACATGATGTCCTCTGGGTCTTTGAGCAGTCCCTCTTTCACCATCCGCCGACCAACAGTCAAGAGGACCAGGCGCATGCGAGAAAAGGTTCCCTGATCCATGTAGAAGTGGTGGTCCGGGGTCAGGGGCATCATCCGCGTGGCCAGCTCCACAGCGGTATCCAGCTTCTCTCGTTGTTCCGCTGTGGCACTCTCTGGCACCAGGGCCTTCAGCTCCTTGATGGCTGAATAGTGGTCGTCCACCATCTTCTGATACTCGGAGGGGAAGTCATAGTCGGAGGCCAGGTAGCCTTTGATCGTCTCGATGGCTGGCGCTGGGTCCTCGACCCACAGCTTGTTTACGTACTCGTGAGGGTACAGCGATGCCTTGACGCCGTACTCCTGGTTGTAGGCGTCGACGTCGGCCAGGAAAGCCTTGCCCTTGTCACTCTTTTCTAGCTGGGGCAAGATGACCATGGCCGTCTCACCGGCGTCAAAGATTGCCTTCAAATCGGGATCTGCCTTGACCTGCTCCTTAAGCTTCCACAATGCCTCCAGGCTGTCCCAGTTGCGATCCTTGATCGAGATCAGGATGCGCCCCACGAGAGCAGGGTCGACCTCACCAACCACTTCACCTACGGCTGCCTGTAGGTCCATAGAGGACTGGAACTGGGCTAGGTTGAGGATCCAATGCAGGCGGAAGTGGCGCTCCTGGATATCGATTGCCTCCTCCAGGTAGACCATCAGCTCCTGTAGGGAAGCGTCCTCCGTGGGGAAACTGTCCAAGTATTCGAAATTGCGCTCGATCTCGGGGAGATAGCGATCATTCCACCAATCCAGAAATTGGCTGGCATAGGTGGACATGATCCAACCATAATAGGGGCCCAGCATAGCGGCCGACTCGGCCTCGCGGGGGACAATGGCGCTGTAGAGATAGCCGTTGACCCGTTTGCCGATCCATGCCTTGCCGAGTGGGAAGCCAAATCGCCGGTACATATAGTCCAGTGTAGGCCCCCACCAGCCATTGAGGCTCCAGTACATGGGCGATATGGGCCGAGGGCAGTGATTGTCGTCGTAGAACCAGAATAGTCCCCTTTCCTCCTCGCTTTCCCACTCGATGGGGAATCCCTCATCGCCATAGAATGTGCCAAGGACCTCGCTCGGATCTGTCATTTCCATTTCTCCTTGTGGTTGGTCTCGCGTTTCCGGCTGCACACAGACGCCGGGTCTTCGAACACTGTTCTTTTCTTTGTCTGGTGATCCACCCTCCTTTCGTGAATCGCGATGAGACCGAAGCCAGGCCGCATCCCTGACCAGCGCCGTCTCAATCGATCAGAAGCAGACCATAGCGATTTGGAACCTGGGATCGATTTCGAACTACTTCAATGGAATATCCGTTTGCCCGCACAGTGGAGTATACATCGATGCCACACGCCTCCATAGCTGGACGGGCCTTGAGGGGATGGACGCACCTATCAGGGCAGCATTCCTTGCAGAGCCAACACGGGCCAGCGCCCAGGCTCAGGGCTTTGTGATAACCACTCAGGAATACCTCGATCTCCAGTTCGACCACAATTCTTGTCGGACTGACATCCATGCCCTGGCTGTGGATCAGGAGGGCCTGGGTGTAGCAGTCCAGGACTTTTCGGAACTCCTCGTAGGTAGGCGTATGGGGAGGACAACAATGGCGAGTGTTGTAGTGAGGACAACCAAACTGACACTTGAGACGTACCCAGGGAGCGGTCACGACGCTTCGGGGTTCAATAGGCTTCGCCTCGATGGCTCCCAGTTCGCAGGCACGGCGGATGAGGCGGTCAAAATCGATCGAATCTCCACCGCGAGGTCCCTGCCCAGCCTGGGGCCACGATTCCCGCCTCGGTAGCTGTTCAGCCGTCACCGACTCGCTTGTCAAAGCTCCTGCCATGGTCTGATTGTCCTTTCACACCTTTGGAGAGGTCCAGAGCCATGAATTCTCGAGTTTCGAGAATCGATTATTTCAGATTATACCCAAAACCGGTCGTGGTGTCAAGTCCGCTACTGCAGTGATTCCCCACAAAGAACTCCCACCCTCTTGGTGGTGGGAGTTGGCGCTACGGGTGAGAGGCGAGATTTTTCATGCGGCCTCTGCCGCCATATCAGCCGGTGGCTTGCCCATGTCCTCGATGTGGTGCTGCATGGCATGGGCTGCTTTTTCGGGATCACCGCTTCTGAGGGCGCTCAGCAGTTCGACATGGCGGGCGGCCAAGTAGGCCGGATCGTAGCTCGACTTGCGGTAGGTGACGATGCTCCAGGTGCCGAATTGCAGCGTCTTCCACAGCTGGTGCAGTGTCTGGTTCCGCGCAATCTGGAGGATCGTCTCGTGGAAGCGATTATCCAGTTGGACCAGATGGTCCCGATCCTGGTGGCGCGCTGCTTCCATCATTTCGTCCAGAATGTGCTGGAGCCGGGCTGCATCCTCGTCGGTCAAATGGGTAGTAGCCAACCGGGCTGCCAGTGACTCGAGGGCAGCGCGCACGGTATAAGTCTCCCATAACTCCTCATAGGTGAACGATCGCACCGAGGTTCCCTTGTATGGCTCGCTCTCCAGGAACCCCAAGAGCACCAGGTCACGGATGGCTTCCCGTACCGGAGCCTGGCTCACACCCAACTCCCGCGCCAGGGAACTTTCTACAATCCGGTCCCCTGGTTTGAATTGACCGCTCAATACCGCCTCAACGATATACTCCTTGACACGGTCACTGAGGACCACACGTGGAATGTGCTTTTCGTCCCTCTCTGCACTCGAGTACGTGTACAATGAGCTCATGGCCTATCTCCAGCATCTATGTCGAGTTCGAAGCATGGATGTGACGCACCCTGGTTCGGCTCATAGCACCCGGGAAGTTGCGATTCGAGATCCGGTTCTTTCTCGGGTAAATGGGATCACGCTCAATAAACGATTATCGATTCTTGCCAAGTATTCTACCATCGTTCTCATTCTTGTCAAGTTGGCCGAGATTCCATCGTGTTTGCACGCTGCCCGCTGAGCAAGGGCCTTCGACCGTCTGAATCCGTCGCTCGCAGGCGCTCTGGGAACTACCGACGGGCCTTGGCCTCAACTTGACATGGGTCCAGAATACGCTACAATTCCCCCCAAACCTAATCGATAATCGATTCTCTTGGCGTACAGACTCGGATCAGAGAGGAGCGCGATATGAAGTACATTCGTGAGCAGGACGTCGAGGGCGACCGCATCGGTCCGCCGAACCAGCGCGTCATCCGCCACCTGGTGACGCCCGAAAATATGGGTAGCAAGCACCTGTGGCTGGGGACCAGTTCAGTGGATCCCGGATTCACGAGCAACGCCCACGCCCACGAGGATCAGGAAGAGGTATTCTACTGCGTCTCGGGCCAGGGCCGGATCAAGGTGGACGACGAAGAAGCGCCCCTTGAGCCGGGGGCCGTGGTCTTTGTCCCGCCCAAGGCTGTACACCAGTTGATCAATGATGGAGACGAAATCCTCAAAGTCGTATCTGCGGTCGCTCCGCCCTTTATCCCCGAGAAATACCGCCGGGACCACCTCATCAAGGAGTGACACAGAAGGCTCTGCGTCGCTGGTCAGGTGCAGAGCCCGTTCGATTGGGGGTGAGGAACCATGAATCTAGGAGACAAGGTGGCCCTGGTCACGGGCGCCGGTCGCGGCATCGGCTTGGCCATTGCCCGGGCGTTTGCCGCGGAGGGCGTGCGCGTGGCCCTGTGCGACGTCAGCGCTCCCCTACTGGACGATGCCCTGCTCCAGATCGAGGCCCTGGGCGGACAGGCCCTGGCCTTTCCGATGGACGTGACCAGCAAAGAGCAGATCGACCGCGTCGTCGCGGAAGTGATCGCGCGTTGGGGCAGCCTGGACATCCTGGTCAACAACGCCGGCATCTACGAGGTCCTGCCAGTCGAAGAGATCAGCGAGGCCCAGTGGGACCGCGTCCTGGCCGTCAACCTCAAGGGCGCCTTCTTATGCTGCCAGGCAGTCATCCCGGCCATGAAGGCGCGGTGCTCGGGTCGTATCGTCAACGTGGCCTCTTCGGCCGGCAAGACCGGCGGTACACTGGCCGGTGCTCACTACTCGGCCTCCAAAGCGGGCCTGATCAACCTGACCAAGCAGTTGGCCAGGGAACTGGGTCCCTTGGGCATCACCGTCAATGCCGTGGCCCCGGGGCGCATCGACACGCCCATGATCCACACCGTGTCTGACGCGGAGAACGATGCCTTTGTGCAGAGGACACCCCTGGGTCGGTTGGGCATGCCAGAAGACGTGGCCGACGCGGTGGTCTTTTTGGCTTCCGAGCGGGCGAGCTTTATCACAGGCGAGATCCTCGACGTGAACGGGGGTCTTCTTATCGACTAGCCGGCTCCAGCACGACCTTCAGCCCCTCTCCCTCCTCGGCGAGCCGAAAAGCCTCGCGCCACTCGGTCAGGGGCAGGACGTGGCTGACGAGCGCGCCAGTGTCCACCTGTCCATGAGCCATAAGTGACAGCGCCCGTCGCCAGGATGTCCAGCGCTGGCCGAGGGAGCCGGTCACGCGCAGCTCTTTGTAGGCGATCATGTCGAATTTGAGCTCGAATGGTGCCGGAAACAGGCCGACCTGGGTGTACTGTCCCCCTCTACGCGTCGCTTTCAGGCCCAAGCGCGCCGCTGGCGGCGCACCAGCGCACTCCAGGACGACGTCAGCGCCCTGTCCGCCGGTCAGATCAAGGACAACATCCAGGGCATCCTGGTCATCCACATCGACAGTAACGTCGGCGCCCAAACACTTGGCCAGGGCCAGTCGCTCGGCATCCTGGCTCGTGCCGCACATCAGGGCAAAGCCCCCCGCGGCTTTGACCAACTGGAGGCACAATAGCCCAACGGGGCCGGGCCCGGTAATCATCACCCGGTCGCCGGCCGAAATCGAGGTCAACTCCAGTACGGCGTGGACAGCACAGGCCAGCGGCTCGGTCAGCGCCCCAGCCTGGAAAGTGACGTTGTCGGGCAATAGGTGCACCTGCCGCTCGTTGACAACGCAGGCCCGGGCAAAGCAGCCATCCACGCCATAGCCGACGACCTTGCGCTCGGCGCACATGTTGTAATGTCCCAGCCGGCATTGGAGACAATGCCCGCAGGACCAGGCTGTCGTCTCGCAGGTCACCCGATCGCCGGGACGCAGACGCTCGATGCCATGGCCCACCTCGGTGACGACACCCGCGAACTCGTGGCCCATGACTACGGGAGGCTCGATGGTGATGGCAATCTGGTCGTGATAGATGTGTAGATCCGACCCACAAACGCCGGCGGCCTCGACCTCGACTTTGACCTGGCCCGGCCCAGCGGCTGGCTCTGGAACTTCTCGGATCTCGACATGACCCTTGCCCGGCGCGTACTTGACCAGTGCTTTCAATGCCACCTCCCGCAGTTTGGGAATCTCCCTCTACGCCGCTGATTGTACGCCACCCCGCTGTACTTGTCAACCGATTTGACTGGCCGACGCAGCGCCCGGTCACAGTCGTCCAACCAACCTACGCTGACTGCCATCTTGTGACCTTGATCGCAACGAGGGTCTCTACTGCGACAGTCAGTCGAGATGCTTCGGTGCCCTCAGCATGACAAGTTCTCGGAGTTTTACGCGGCGCTGTCGATGGACCATGACTCCGATAGGAGCCTACGAACAATTCGACTCTCACTTGACATGCCTGCAAGCCTATGGTAGAATCGAGGCAAATAATCGATAATCGGTTATCGATGTCTTTGCGGGCAAGGCGCCCCTCAGGCAGACAACATTGTTTTCCTCATACACGACACGATGCGACGCCGCAGTGAACACTCAGGATTGGCACGTGGATGGCTAGAGAACCACGAGCAAGCCTTATGTCCGAGCAGAAAGGAGGGTAAGGGGATTCGAGCTCAAGGGGGACAGGACTCCAGTGAATACCCAAATCGAACCTTGGAGGGAAAACGGAGGGTTTACTCATGAGAGAAGTCAGTTATTTCGCTCCAACTGAGGTTGGCGAAGCAGTGAAACTGCTAGACCAGCACGGCGAGAAAGCCGCGGTCCTTGCTGGTGGCACCGACCTTGTAGCCCAGCTCAACTACTACGAGATCAAACCAGCTGCCCTGGTCTACCTCGGCGAGCTGGGCCTGGACTACGTCCGAGAGGAGGACGGCAAGTTGGTGATCGGTGCTGGCACGACCATCGCCCACCTCTTGAACAACGACCTGATTGCCCAGAAATTCGGTGTGCTCGCCGAGGCGGCGGCCACCCACGCCAGTCCTGCCGTTCGGACCTCAGCCACCATCGGCGGCAACCTTGGGACGGCTTCCCCAGCCGGGGACATGATCCCATCCCTCATGATCATGGATGCCGATGTGGTGCTGGCCAGCAGTAAAGGACAGCGGACCGTACCGATCCAGGAGTTTTTCACCGGGCCGGGCGAGACCGTTCGAGCCCCAGAGGAGTTGATCCTCGAGATCCACGTGCCGCTGCTCGAAGGCAAGGCGGTGTTCAAGAAGCTCGGGCGTCGCAAAGCACAGGTGTGCTCCATCGTATCCACAGCCGTGCGGCTGGAGATGGATGGTGGAGTGTGCAAGGATGCGCGCATTGTCCTCGGCTCGATGGCACCCACGCCGCTCCGCTGCGTCAAGGCGGAGGCGATGGTGAAAGGCAAGGCCATCGACGCTGCATTGGTTGCCGAGTGCGCCGCCCAGGCAGTGGCCGAGAGCACGCCCATCGACGACCAGCGCGCGACAGCCTGGTACCGGGCCAAAGCCGGGACCGCCCTGGTTGACCGGGCCCTGGCTCAGGCTGCCGGCATCTAGTGAGCAAGGAGGCGAATAGACGATGAAGCAAATACTATCCTTTACTCTAAACGGCAGCCCAGTGGATGTCATCGCCACACCCACCGAAACGCTCCTGGACGTCCTCCGGGAGAAACTCGGCGTGACCGGCCCAAAGCGCGGCTGTGACGACGGCGACTGCGGCACTTGCACCGTCCTCCTCGACGGTGAACCGATCCGCTCTTGCCTGACCCTTGCCTTGACCGTGCAGGGCAAAGAGGTGCTGACCGTCGAGGGCTTGAGCGAAAATGGAGATCTCCACCCGCTGCAGAAGGCGTTCCACGAGCATGGCGCCTTCCAGTGCGGCTTTTGCACACCCGGCATGCTCATGAGTGCCAAGGCGCTGCTGGACCATAACCCCAATCCCTCTCGCAACGAGATCAGGGAGTATATGTCCGGCAACCTGTGCCGCTGCGGAAGCTACGAAGAGATCATCGAAGCCATCCAGGCGGTGGCCGCTGGCGAATATGCCCCCTCCGGGGGGAAGGAGTAGGAACCATGACCGAATACGTTGGTAAGGCAATGCCAAGATACGACGGAATCGGCCAGGTGAAGGGCCAGACCAAGTTCGTGGATGACTTTGTCCTCCCCGGCATGTTGTACGCCAAGGCCCTGCGCAGCCCGGTCCACAAAGGCCTCATCCGTGGCATCGACTTTACGGCGGCCAAGAACACACCGGGCGTGGTCGGCGTCGTGACCGCCGACGACATTCCCGGGGCCAAGCGCTTCGGAGCCTGCGGAGATCAGCCGGTCCTGGCCGACGAGTTCACCGCCTACTTGGGTGAGGAAATCGCCCTGGTGGTCGCCGTCGACGAAGACACTTGCATGGAGGCCATCGAAAAGATCAAACTGGACATCGAGGAACAGGAACCGGTTTTTGATATGTTCGAGGCCATGAAACCGGATGCGCCTTTGGTCCGGCCCGACTTAGAGAGCAATGTCTGGGACTATGGATCGGGCATGACGACGCGGGTGATGTACATTGGCGACGTGGAGCAGGGGTTTGCTGAGGCAGACTATATCCTCGAGGGACGCTACCAGACCGGCGAGCAAGATCACTCGGCCATGGAGCCGATGGTCTCGGTGGCCTACTTTGACGATGCCGAACGTCTGGTGATCCATACCCACAGCCAGTGCCTCTACTTCCAGTTGGGGCAGTTGGCGGGCATCTTTGACCTGCCCATGAGCCGCATCCGGTACCTCGGCGGCACCGTCGGCGGGGGATTCGGTGGCAAGAACCATATCCATGCCGACCACCTTGCCGGGTTGGCCGCCATAAAACTCAAGAGGCCGGTCAAGTACCGCTACAGCCGGCGCGAGGATCTGCTCTACTCGACCAAGCGCGGGGTCTTTATCCTGGAGTACAAGACCGGCGTCAAGAAAGATGGCCGGCTCACGGCCAATCA
>Ga0316577_10000058_pt1 | contig 26553 bp, 21 predicted proteins | sample S5NA_FD_203073 | JGI IMG/M metagenome (GOLD analysis project Ga0316577, IMG submission 203073) | Rhizosphere microbial communities from salt marsh grasses in Alabama, United States - S5-7_050615r2r1 | ecosystem: Host-associated > Plants > Roots > Rhizosphere | place: USA: Alabama | collected... | reverse complement strand
CGAATCTGGAGCGAAGACAGAGGTTTGGGAATCATAAAACGGTCCCAGCTGTTCAGGTACCATGCTCTGTCGGCCCCCACACAAACGGAAATCACGGGAGCACCGGAGAGCTGCGCAGCCGTGAGGGCTCCAGACTTGAACACATGTCGCGGACCCTTGGGTCCGTCGGGGGTGAAGGCCAGGTCCTTCCCGGCCTTGATGGCTCGGAGAACCCCCTTGAGCCCTTTGACGCCGCCCCTCGTGCTCGAACCCCGTGCCGCCCCGAACCCGTGGTGCAGGATGACTCGGGTGATGTACTCCCCATCGGCGTGATCGCTCACCAGGACCACGATCCCTTCGTTCCTGTGATAGTGCACGAGGGGAAGGAGTTGCCCGTGCCAGAAGACGAATACTACCGGTTCACCCCTGCGTCGGAACTGCTCGAAGTGCTCCGCTCCCACCCGGGTGCATCGGACCAGGGGAAAGTAGGCACCCAGGACCCCCCAACCGAGCAGCCCTACGGCCCGGAATCGCAACTCCCTGCTATCCATACCGGCTCTCCGTCTCCCGGGGTTCAGGGATCCCCGGGACACCTCGCAAGAGCTCCGCCGCCAGCGCCGCCACTCTCTCGCCGGCCCCGGGGGAACCTAGGGCCGATCTGACCCGGGCCAGGCCGGCCTCCACCTCCCTGCGCCGTTCCGATTCCGGCCCCAGGAGTGGAAGAAGCAGGCGGGAGAGTGTCTCCGGGGTCGCCTGGCCCTGGAGCACCTCCGGCACCACCCGTTGCCCGGCCACCAGGTTGGCCAGAGCCACGTGGGGAACACGGATCATCTGCCTGGCCAGGAGAAACGTGATGGGATGCGTCCGATAGACGGTCACGAAAGGAGTGCCGGCCAGAGCCGCCTGCAGAGTCGTCGTCCCGGACTTGACGAGAGCAGCCCTGGCATGATTCAGGAGGACGCGGGAATCCTCCACCACGGGGACCCCGACACCCTCCAGCGTCTCCTCGGGGATGGAGGGGGCCCGGGCCAGAGCCAGTTGAACGTCCGGTCGGGCCTCGGATACCCGTCTTCCGGCGTCGAGGAACAGCTTCAGGTGCCGACGGATCTCCTGGCGCCTGGACCCGGGGAAAAGACCCAGGACAGGCCGACGAGGATCCAGGCCGTGGCGCCGGGCGAACTCCTCGATGTCGGGAACGGGGAGGGTGTCCTCCAGGAGTGGGTGGCCTACGAAGGTCACCTTGCCTCCGGCGTTCCGGAAGATCTCCTCCTCGAAGGGCAGGATCACCGCGATTCGATGGGCGTCCCGGGCAAGTCGTTCCGCCCGGTGGGCCTTCCAGGCCCACACCTGGGGTGCGATGTAGTAGAGTGTGGGAACGCCCAGCTCACGAGCCGCGCGGGTGATGCGGAGGTTGAAGCCCGGATAGTCGATGGGGAGAAGCAGGTCCACTCCCTCGTTCCTCAGGAGCGCCTTGACACGTCTCTCCAGCTTCCAGAAGAAGGGGAGGTGCCGAACGACCTCGGCGAATCCCATCACCGCCAGCTGATCCAACCCGGCCAGGAGCTGCACACCTTCCCTGGCCATGCGATCGCCCCCGAGGCCTACCAACCTGGCATCGGGCCACAGGCGCAGCAGGCCTCTTGCTACCCCTGCCCCATGGAGGTCTCCGGAGGCCTCCCCGGCCAGCATGAGGATGACCGGTCGCCCCGGCATGCTCACCTCCCGATCAGAAGCGGTAGCCCAGGTACCAGATGATCAGAATCACCAGCGCCAGAAGCAGAAGCAGGACCCTGGGTGACTTCCCTTTCTGGGTGTCGATCCACTCCCGCTTCCGCTTACGCCGGACGCGAATGAGAGACATGGGATCGGATCCTTTCCTCAATGGAGAGAGTAACGGCAAGGGCCTCTCTGCCGTCTCTTCCTGACACGGCGGGGTTCCCCCGACCGAGACAAGCCTCCCTGAAGTTCTCCAGTTCCCGCCTCAACGGCTCCACCCGCCCTCCCGTCAGCGGAATCCGCTCCACCAGGGCGTCCATCCCTCCTTCGGGTATGGGGGGGGCGATCCCGGAGGCCTGAACGGCGATGGGCAACTCTTGTTTGAGACGCAAGAACTCCCCGGTGCCCTCCGCGAGGTTGAGGCTGAGGTACCCCGACCGCTGGAAGATCCGGAGCTTTCTCATACGCTCGATGGAGACGCGGCTTGCAGTCAGATTCGCCACGGCTCCCCCCTCGAAGGTGAGTCGAGCGTTGGCGATGTCCACATTCGCGGTCAGAACGGGGAGGCCCGCCGCGGCGATTTCTCGGATTGGCTGCCGGACCAGAGCCTGCACCAGGTCGACATCGTGGATCATGAGGTCCAGGACCACGGCCACATCGGTGCTCCTGGGCACAAAGGGCGCGATCCGGTGAGATTCGATGAAGAGGGGACGCTCCAGATACTCCTCGGCGGCCTGAAGGGCCGCGTTGAAGCGCTCCACGTGACCGATCTGGAGGACCGCCCCGCTGCTGGCGGCCGCGGCCAGGATTCGGTCCGCTGCATCCAGATCCGGCGCCATGGGCTTCTCCACCATGACGTGGATCCCCCGGCCGAGGGCCGCTGTCGCCACCGACTCATGGTCGGCCGTCGGGACCGCCACCACCACCGCATCGACCTGGTCCAGCAGGGCGTCGAGGTCATCGAACGCCCTCACCTCCAGTTCCCGGGACACCTCGAGGGACCGCTCCGGCCTGACGTCGAAGATCCCCGCCATCTGGACCTCCGGCACGTCCCGGAGGATCCTGGCGTGATGGAAGCCGAGGCTTCCCGTCCCGACCACACCGGTTCGGAGGAGCCCGTCTGCCCCTTTCATCAAGTCGTGACTCCGCGTTCGCTCTCCCTGATGAAAGAGATGAAGTGGAGCACTTCTGGAAAGTCCTCACACTCGGCGAGGGCCTGGTCGAGAGCCTGACCCAGGGGGAGGTTCGACTGGAAGATGATCCGGTACGCTCGCTTCAAGGAGCGCCGCACCTCCTTCGAGAACCCCCTCCGATCGAGACCGACACTGTTGAGCCCGTAGAGCTTGATGGGGCTGCCAGCCGCCTTGGTGTACGGGGGAACATCCTGGGACGTCCGGGAGGCCCCCCCCACGAAGGCATGGGCCCCGATACGGACGAACTGATGGATAGCCGTCAGACCCCCGACGATGGCCCAGTCCTCGATGAAGACGTGTCCGGCCATGTTTACGGCGTTTGCCAGGACGACGTTGTTTCCGATCTGGCAGTCATGAGCTACATGGGAGTAGGCCATGAGTAGACAGTCGTCTCCCACGGTGGTCTGCTCCAGGTCAGCCGTGCCCCTGTTCAATGTGGCGTATTCCCGAATGACGGTCCGGTCTCCCACCACCAGGGTCGTATCCTCGCCACGGTACTTGAGGTCCTGGGGGTCGGTGCCCAGGACAGCACCCTGGTGGATCTGACAGTCGGCTCCGACGGTGGTGTCCCGCTCAATAAGAACGTGGGACCGGATCTCCGTTCCGTCGCCGATTCGCACCCTGGGGCCGATGATCGACCACGGGCCCACCACCACCCCACGTCCCAGCTCCGCATCGTCATCAACGATCGCCGACGGATGTATGCGGGTCTCCAGATCCTTCTCCGTCCCCACGGTCGGGTCGTTCATCGCTCCACGATCCGAGCCATGAGATCGGCCTCTGCCACGACTTGTCCGTCCACAATTCCCCTTCCCTTCATCTTGCACACGTGCCGGCGGAACTGGAGCATCTCCAGTTCGAAGACGATCTGATCTCCTGGGACAACCGGCCGGCGCCATTTCACGTTGTCCAGAGCCATGAAGTAGACCACGTAGTCCTCGGGCTTCTCCACCGCGTCCATGAGGAGGAGCCCCCCGACCTGACCCATGGCCTCGATGATGAGGACCCCCGGCATGATTGGGTGCCCGGGAAAATGCCCCTGGAAGAAAGGCTCGTTGATGGTGACGTTCTTGATCCCCACGATTCGCTTCCCGGACTCCACCTCCACGATTCGGTCCACGAGAAGCATTGGGAAGCGGTGGGGGAGGTACTGCATGATCTGTTCGGCGTTGACGATCGCTTCTCCGTTCGCCCGGGCCGCCGTTCTCTTGAGGGCTTTCGCCAACTCCACGTTTCCTCTATGGCTGGGGCGCTCGGCAACGATATGGAGATCCAGGGACGCGCCCAGGAGGGCCAGGTCCCCAACCATGTCCCCCACCTTGTGCCGGAGGAACTCGTCCGGGAACCGGAGCTCCCCGTTCATGACGCCGCCCTCATCGAGGACCACGGTATTCTCGAGGGATGCGCCTCTGGCCAGCCCTCTGGCGTGGAGCGCATCGGCATCCGCCTTGAACCCGAAGGTTCGAGCCGGAGCGATCTCCCGATTGAAAGACTCTTCTCCGAAGAAGAACGTCCCGAACTGGCGGCCGATGGCCCCGTGTTCGAATTCGATGGTGGCCGACACCCTCAAACCCTCTCCGGGCGCCGCCACGTAGAACTCTCCGGAAGGAAGCCTGACGGTCACCGGCTCGGTGATCTTCAGGTGGCGCCGGGGCGCACCCTGATCTGTCGTTCCCCCCTCGTCCAGAACCCGCAGGTATCCCTGGAAGCTCCCGTCGAGAATTGGTGGTTCCGGCCCGGAGAGCTCCAGCACGACGTTGTCGATCCTACGGGCCGCCAGGGCCGCCATGACGTGCTCCACCGTCATGACCTTGGCCTCCCCTTCCCCCAGGCTCGTGCCCAGCTCCGTACCGCAGACGTGGTCCAGGTCCACCGGGATCTCCGGGCTTCCCTCGAGGTCCGTTCGTCGGAAAAGAACTCCGGTACCCACCTCTCCGGGAAGGAAGGTGAGCCTGGCGGGAGCACCGGAGTGCACCCCGATCCCCTCCACCGAAACCGCCTTCGATATGGTCCTCTGACTGCCGTGGCTCATCGGCCGAAGCCCCATTTCTTGCCGTGTCGTCGGTTGGGGGGCCGAAGCGGGGGTGCATTCACCCACACGGCCCCTCAAATCCCGCGTCTGCGTGCCTGAGATGAACCGTGAGACCTCAGGGTATAGCCTGGTAAATGTAATAACGATGAAGGTTATTGGGGACCTGTGTCCCCCTTCCCGTTCCCTTCCCCTTCCAGGGCGGCGACCCGCGATTCAAGCTCCTCGATCCGGCGGAGCGTGTCCGGAAGCTTGAAGGCCAATCCCATGGCCCGAAGGAACTCCCGGTTGCTGCGGGCCGGGTACCCGGAGACTGTCTCTCCCGCTGGAATGTCACCGATGACACCGGCCTGAGCACCGATTCGGGCCCCTTTGCCGATCTCGATGTGCCCCACCATGCCGGATTGGCCTCCGAACACGGCCCCGTCCCCGACTCTCGTCGATCCGGCAATCCCCACCATGGCCGCCATCAGCACACCCTGACCCACCTGCACGTTGTGACCGAGGTGTACGAGGTTGTCCAGTTTGCTGCCCTTCCCCACGAGCGTTCGCCCGATGGACCCTCGATCGATGCAGGTGTTGGCCCCGATTTCTACGTCGTCCTCCACCACGCATGCACCCACCTGGGGCACCTTCCTGTGTTCCCTCTCCACCGGCACGAACCCGAAGCCATCCACCCCGAGACGCACGCCGGCGTGCAGAACCACCCTGGCGCCCAACTCCGTCCCGGGGTAAAGGACCACATGGGGATGGAGAACCGACCCCGGCCCAATGATGGATCCCTCCCCCACCACCACGTGGGACCCGACCCTGGCGCCGTCGCCCACCCTCACGCCGTCACCGAGGACGGCGTAGGCCCCGACGTCCACACCCTCGCCCAGCTCCACCCCCCTGCCCAGGACCGCAGTGGGATGGATTCCGCTATCGGGCTCGGATTGGGGGTAGAGGACGGAGAGAAGGGGCGGAAGCGCCGCATGGGCTTCCTCGACGACGATCCGGGCCGGCAGCTGCCGGGCCTCCTTGGCGAGGGGCTCGCTGACCAGGACCGCCGCAGCCCGGGTCCCTTCCAGGTACCGCAGGTATCGCCGCTGAGCGAGGAAGCCAAGCTCGCGAGGCCCGGCCTGATCCAGAGGCGCGATTCCGGAAACCCTGATGGTGGGATCTCCTTCCACCCGGCCACCTACGAGTACTGCAATCTCCTCAACAGATAGCTCCGGCCCTCGACGACCGGGATCCCCCGGATGATCTGTGGACGGCTCCATGGCGCAGCACTCTCCTGGGTTGAATACGAAGGAACGGGCCGACAGACCCCCTGGGAAGGAGATCCGCAGGCCCGTCCGGAAGCTCCAGTGGGACTGCCGGTTTCAGCGCCGGGGGCCTCCACCTGGATTCCCGACAGTGGCCGCCCCGGCCTGAAGTCTTCTGACCACCTCTGCGGTGAGATCCAGCGCAGGGTCCGCGGCAATGATCCCCTGGGCCGCCACATCGAAGATCATGGAGTATCCACCGTCGGCCCGAATGTCCTCGATGACGGCGTTGATCCGCTCCATAACCGGCTGAACCAGCTCGGCCTGCCGCGCGCCGGCCTGCTGTTCGAGCTCCGAGATCCGCTGCTGGTACTCGGTCTGCTTGAGCCGGATCTCCTCCTGTCGGTTGGACTTAGCCTCTTCCGAGAGCATAGACTGCTGCTGGTCGTACCGGTCGATGAGGCCCTGCAACTCCTGGCCGATCTGGTCGACCTCCGCACGGTAGTTGGCCAGATCGGTCTCGAACTGCGCCTGCGCCTGCTGGGCCGCCGGATCCTCGTTGAGGATCTGCTGAGAATCGATGTAGCCGATCCGAATCGTCGTCTGCGCCCGGGCTGACGGCGCCAGGGCCAGGATGGTCAGAGCGGGCAGAAGGTACTTCATCGAACGCATTGGAGTTCTCCACGTTTCAGACGGGATCAAGGCTGACATCCACCCTCGGTCCCGGACCGTACTCAATATCCCTGTCCCATTCGGAAATGGAGCTGCCATCCCGGCTCGGTCTTGTCGAAGCCGTACGCATAATCCAGGCCGATGGGCCCAAAGGGGGTCACCAATTGTACACCGATTCCGGCTCCGCGGTAGAGCCTGGAAATATCCGCGTCCCGGGGGTCGGCCCACAGATTACCAGCTTCGAAGAACGTCGAGAGGGAGAGGTTGTCGTTGAACCGGATCGCGTACTCGGAAGTGAAGCTGACGAAAGCATTTCCCAGCCGCTGAATGTCGGACAGGTCCCGGGAGCGCTCCGGATAATACCCGTACGGCGTGATGGAGGTCTCGTCGTACCCTCTCAACTGCTGGCCGAATTGCACACCACCCATCCAGAATCGGTCGAAAGGAAACCGGTCCACGTTCCCGAAGATGGCCCCACCCCTGACGGTGAGGCCCAACGCGAGCTGGATGGGGCGGGACCCCGGATCATGCCCGCCCAGCTGTCCCGCAGGCACATACCACACGGCCTCGACCGTGTGTTTCGTAAACTGTCCATCCCCTCCCAGGATTCCCCCGTTGAAGTCCGTGTTCAGGCTCTGCCTGGACCCGGAGGTGGGAAAGAGGGGGTGGTTCAACGTGTTCCGCGTGATCCCGAGTGAGAACGTGCTCTGGGTTCCAGGGGGGAGGCCGAAGAGTGAGGTGTCGTCCACGTCCTGATACAGACGATAGTCCGTCTTGGACAGGGAGTATCCGGCAAACACCCGGGTCCGGAGGGACCAGGGGATCGGGAACCCGAAGCGGAGGGAGAATCCCGTTCGCTTTCTGCGCCCGGTCCTGAACTGGAAGAAGCGATCTCGGGTACTGAAGAGGGATATCGTACCACTCACCAGCGACTCCCACAGGGAAGGATCCGTATAGGTGAGCGTGAAGGAGTTGATGTATTTCCCGAAGTCCCAGCGCAGATGCCCCTCCTTCGCCTGACCGAAGAGGTTGGGCTGATCGTACCCCAGAAATCCCGAGACTCCGGTCCCACCTCCCACAGCCGTGCCGAAGTTGACAGAGCCGGTCTGGCGCTCCTCGACCTTGAAGGTGACGTCCACGTCACCTGTGGCCTCATCCGGAACGATCTCCGGCTCGGGGAGCGGAGTCTCGAAGAATCCCAGGGAACCGATGCTCTGCCAGGAATAGATCAGTTGCTGCATACTGTAGACGTCGCCCGGGAGAATGTAGATCTTCTCACGGATCACACGTTCGTGCGTGAAGTCGTTCCCCTCGATGTTGACCCGGTTGACGTACGCGGGATTGCCCTCCACGATCTGCCAGCCCACGTTCACCGAGGGCGGCTCCCCTTCCTCGCCGGGCTGCTCCTCCATCCAGGGATCCACGCGGGCATACAGATATCCCTCGTTGCTGTAGGCTTGCTGGACCTGGATCATGGCGTCTTCAAAGGCCTGGGCATCGAAATACTCCCCCTCCTCTCCTCCCCCACCACCCAGCCCGAGGGACCGCAAGAGACCCCCACCGCCGGTCCGGAAATAGGCCTCGATCTCCTCCGTCGAGAAGTGGCGGTTGCCCTCCACGGAGAAGCTCGCCAGCCGGTAACGGGGGCCCTCATCCACCTGGAGCTCCACCCGGGTCTTGCCCGTCTGGGGATCCACGATGAGCGTGTCGGAGAGAATCTGGAAATCCAGGTATCCCTTCGACCGGTAGAGGGCAGGAACGGCCTCCGCCAGGTCGGCCCGGTACTGATCGGCATCGTACGTGCCGCTCCGGAACCACCAGAATCCCTCCCGTTTCGTGCTCATGGCCCCCCGGATCTCCTCATCGGTGATGCCGGAGTTCCCGTCCACCTCCAACTGAGCGACGGTGATACGATTCCCTTCCCTGACGTCGAGGAACAGGTGGACCGTGCCTGGCTGATCCGGGATCTCCTCCGTCCGCTCCTCGATACGAGCGAAGGGGATCCCGTCCCTCGCCAACTCCGTTCGGATGAATTCCTTGGCGGCCAGGATCTTTGGAGGAGAATAGGGTTGCCCGGCCTGGAGCCCTGTCGTATCCCGGACCGTCTCCTCGTCCACGTGCTCGAGGCCGCTGATGGTGATCCGCTGGATGACGTCCCTTTCTTTGACCTCCAACCGGAGAACCACTGGCTCGCTCGGCTGCCCCTCCGCGTAGACCGCTACGTCCTCGAACTGTCCGGTGGAATAGAGGTTCTTTATCCCTTCCTGGATCTCTCGATAGGTAACCTCGGATCCGGCCTGAAAGCCGAGCGTTCCGATGATCGTGACCGCAGCGAGCCGGACGTTCCCCTCAACCGCGATGGAATCCACGTGGACCAGGGGGACGCTCCCTTCCTGGGCCAGGAGTATGCTACCGCTGGGCCCCGGAAGAAACAGCGCGGCCAGCGTGGAAACACTGGTCGCCAGAGCCAATCGAAGACGGGTTGTCGTGTTCCTGATCACCCTCAGGTCTTTGTTGGGGATGCCGCACCCAGGGAAAGGTCCTCCCCACCGGCATCGACGTCTACCTCGATTTCGTCGCCTGGCGCAAACTCAGCCAGGAGGATCTTCTCGGAAAGGGGGTCCTCCAGATACCTCTGAATCGCCCTCCTCAGCGGCCGGGCACCGAATTTGACGTCGAAACCCCGCTCCACCAGGAACTGGATGGCCGCGTCCGTGAGACGGAGCGTGAGATCTTCCTCCGCCAGCCGGTCCCGAACGTCCCTCAAGAGGATGTGCACGATCTGGCCGATCTCCTCCTGACTGAGGGGGTGGAAGACAATGGTATCGTCCACCCGGTTCAGGAACTCCGGATTGAATGCCCGTTCCACCTCTTCCTTCACCTTGTCACGCATCACCACGTAGCTGGACTTGGGGTCCTGGCTGTGGAATCCCAACCCACCACCTTTTGTGATGTCACGAGCACCCAAATTGGATGTCATGATGAGGACGGTATTCTTGAAATCGATGACCCTGCCGTAGTTGTCCGTCAGATGTCCCTCGTCCAGAACCTGGAGAAGGATGTTGAAGACGTCCGGGTGGGCCTTCTCGATTTCGTCCAGGAGGACGACGGAGTAGGGACGGCGTCGCACGGCCTTTGTGAGGGCCCCGGAGTCCTCGTATCCGACGTATCCGGGAGGGGCACCGATGAGACGGGACACGGAGAACTTCTCCATGTATTCGCTCATGTCCACCCGGATCAGGGCGTCCCGGTCCGCGAACAGGAATTCCGCCAGCGCTCGGGCCAGCTCCGTCTTGCCGACGCCGGTAGGGCCGCAGAAGATGAAAGACCCGATGGGACGCCTGGGGTCCTTGAGCCCCGCTCTGCTACGGCGAATGGCCCTGGAGATGGCCTCGATGGCGTCGTCCTGTCCCACGACGCGCTCATGCAGCTCGTCTTCCATATGCACCAGACGGTCGCTCTCGGCCTGCTGCAGGCGCGTCACGGGGATCCCGGTCCAGCGGCTCACGATGAAGGCGACCTCCTCGGCGGCGATCTCCGGCCGATGTCTGCGGCGCTCCTCCTCCCAGGCGTCCTGCTTTCTCCGAATCTCTTCCTGCAGCTCCCGCTCCTGGTCCCGCAGCTCAGCGGCCCGCTCGAAGTCCTGGTCCCGGATGGCCTCCTCCTTCTTGTCGGCGATCCGGGAGAGGGATTCCTTCAACTCCTCCACCTCGGGAGGGGGCACCTGGCTGGCGATGCGGGCCCGGGCGCCGGCCTCGTCGATGACGTCGATGGCCTTGTCCGGGAGGAACCGGTCGGTGATGTAGCGATCCGATAGCCTGGCCGAATGCTCCAGCGCATCGTCGGGAATGACCACCCGGTGGTGGTCCTCGTAATGGGTCCGGAGACCCTTGAGGATATCCACGGTCTCATCGACGGTGGGGGGTTCGACGATCACGGGCTGGAAACGCCTCTCCAGAGCACCATCCTTCTCGATGTACTTACGGTATTCGTTGAGGGTGGACGCTCCGATGCACTGAAGCTCGCCCCGGGCCAGGGCAGGCTTGAGCATGTTGGAGGCATCGATGGCCCCCTCGGCCGCCCCGGCACCCACCAGAGTATGGAGCTCGTCGATGAAGAGGACCACGTTGCGGTTCTGGGAGATCTCGTTCATCACGGCCTTGAGCCGCTCCTCGAACTGTCCCCGGTACTTGGTGCCCGCGATGACGGCCGCCATGTCCAGTGCCAGGACCCGGTGCTCTCTCAGAGCCTCCGTCACCTCTCCCCGTGAGATCAACTGGGCCAGCCCCTCGACAATGGCCGTCTTCCCCACCCCGGGCTCACCGATGAGGACCGGGTTGTTCTTCTTCCGCCGACAGAGGATTTCGATCACCCGCTCGATCTCTGTCTCCCTGCCGATGGTGGGATCCAACTCTCCCTGCCTGGCCAGATCGGTGAGATCCCTGCAGAAGTGGTCCAGGGCCGGGGTCTTCGACTTCTTCTCCCCCTTCGCTCCGGGAGTGGAGGTCGGGACGGCTCCGCCGATCCCGGCAGTCTCACCCGGCTCCACATCGGACCCCAGGACCTTCAGAGTTTCGGAGCGCGCCGTCTCCAGAGTCACGCCCAGGCTGTTGAGGACCTGGGCCGCAATCCCCTTCTCCTCCCTGAGGAGCCCCAACAGGAGATGCTCCGTCCCGACATAGGAGTGATTCATCTCCCGGGCTTCCGCCATGGCGTATTCCAGGACCTTCTTGGCCCGAGACGTATACGGGAGCTCTCCGAGGGCGATGGTGGCCTTCCCCTTTCGGACGGACTCCTCCACACCCTCGTGGACGGCGTCCAGGTCCACGTTGAGGTTGGTGAGGACGGCGGCGGCCACCCCCTCCCCCTCCCGAATCAGCCCCAGGAGGATGTGCTCCGTCCCCACATAATCGTGCTGGAGACGGATGGCCTCTTCCCGGGCCATGGCCAGGACCTTTCGGACGCGGTCAGTGAAGTTGTAGTTCATCGGTGCTCAGGTGATCCTTCACCCTCTGAAGTGACAACCCCCTCACTCGCGAGGATCTTCCGCACGAAGCTGGCTCGGTGCGCGTCACGCTCGGGAGGAGGGAGGTCCCGACCCGCAGCCTGCTCGAGGTGAGCTTTCTGCGAGTAGATCATGATCTTGTTGACGGTATATACTCGAAGCCCCGGGAGAAGTTTCAAGCCCGCCCCCAGTCTGACGCCGCTGAGCAGGTTGATCAACTCCTCGAACGAGAGGGACCTGGCGTATCTCAGCAGACCGTAGGCACGCCAGATCTTGTCCTCGGTCTCCGCCGGCGCCTCCTTCATGAGAACCTGGCGGGCCTGCTTCTCATACTGGATCACCTGACGGACGATCCGGTCCAGGTGGTCCACCAGGTCTTCCTCTGATTTGCCCAGGGTCGTTTGATTCGACACCTGGAAGAAGTTTCCCACGACCTCGGAGCCCTCCCCGTAGAGCCCCCGAAAAGTGAGGCCCACCTGGTTCAGCCCTCGGAGGACCTGGCCTATCTCCTTCGTGAGAACCAGTCCCGGGAGATGCACCAGGACAGAGGCCCTGAGGCCGGTGCCCACGTTGGTGGGACAGCTCGTCAGGAACCCGAACTCATGGTGGAAGGCCAGGGGCAGCTCCTGCCCGAGCTCCTCATCCGTCCGGTCCACGATTCCCCAGGCGTCGTGCAACCGCAACCCCGAGAGAAGGGACTGAAGGCGAAGGTGATCCTCCTCGTTGACCATGATGCTGAGGGGATCTCTCGCCGAAAGGACCACCCCTGCCCCCCGGAGAGGCTCTCCCTTCTCTCCCCCAAGGAGCTCCTGGGAGACCAACCGGCGCTCCAGGAGAATCTTCCTGGTCCGGGCCTCCACCTTGTACAACTCCCAGAGGGTAGCTCCCGAAAGAGAAGCCGATTTTCCGATGGCCTCTCTCACTCGCTTCAACACGATTTCCCGGTCGTTGACCCGCGCCCGGGGACCAAACGCGTTTCCCTGAAGATTCCGGGCCAGTCGGACTCTGGTGGATAGCACGATATCCGAGGACGGACCGCTGGCGTCCAGCCAGCCCAGGCCATAGTCGGGAATCGTGGCGAGGTCGTCCATCATCGGCTCACGACGCGGGCTCGAGCATTCGGATCTGGTCCCGGAGCTCGGCGGCTCTCTCGAAATCCTCGGCGTCAATCGCCCGCTGAAGCTTCCGTCTCAGGCCCTCGAGGCGCTTCCCGACCTCCGTGACGCTGGGGTCGGGTGGCAGGTAGACCTTCCCCACGTGATGGGTGCCGCCGTGGATGCGTCGGAGGAGGCCTCGAAGGGATTGTTCGAAGGTGTTGTAACACTGGGGGCAACCCAGGCGGCCCACCTCTTTGAAAGCGGACGCTGTGAGTCCGCAAAAGGCGCAGGTGAGGTTGCTTCCCTCGGCCCCCTCCTCGCTGGTCTGGTCACCTCCCAGCTTCGCGAGGAAATCGGCCAGGGGGAGATTCCCCTGGGTGGTCGGGGTGTACAACCCCCTCTCCGCGGCGCACTGCTCACACAGGTGGTACGTGGTGGTCTCGTTGTCCACCACCTGGGTGAGTTGCATCACCGACGGGTTCTTCCCGCAGACGTCGCAGACTTTCTCAGGCCCTTCCTTCATGCCCGATCGAACCTCCTGAGTGGGAAATCACGCCGACTCCATCCCACGGCTGGAGGGTCCCCTCCTTGAGAAGGAGCACCCGGTCACAGCGTTGAGCCAGCTCCAGGTTATGGGTCACCAGAACCATGGAGGTCCCCTCCTCTTTCCGAAGCTGGAAGAGCAGGTCATGCAAATCCCTGCTGGTGGGCCCGTCCAGATTCCCCGAGGGCTCGTCGGCAAGGACAACCAGAGGGTCGTTGGACAGCGCCCGGGCCACGGCCACCCTTTGTTGCTCTCCCCCGGAAAGCTGGGTGGAAAGATGGTTCTTTCGCTCGCTCAAGCCCACGGCGTCCAACAGTTGGTGCGCCCTGTTCATGGCATCCTCCTGGGATCGCCCTGCGATCCGGCGGGGTAGCGCCACGTTCTCCAGGGCCGAAAACTCCCGCAGGAGATGATGAAACTGGAAGACGAAGCCCACGTACTCGTTTCGGACTTCCGCCCGCCTCAGCGCATCCATGCTCGCCAGGGGCAGTCCCCCCAGGAGCACGTCGCCGCCTGTCGCCCGGTCCAGGGCCCCCAGGAGGTGGAGGAGGGTGGACTTACCGACCCCGCTGGCGCCGATGACCGCCACCACTTCCCCCTTCTCCACTCGTAGCTCTACACCCCGCAGAATGCGGAGTTCACTGCCGTCCCCCGCCGTGTAACTCTTCTGGAGGTTCCGGGCCTCGAGGGCTGGGACTTCCCCCTCTTGACCCTCTGCCAGGACACCGGCGGAGCTATTCATGTCGGATTGCCTCCACCGGTTCCAGACGAGAGGCCTGGACCGCCGGGTAGATCGTGGCGGCATACGCCACCGCCACGGTGGCCAGAAAGATGAGGACCACGTCCATCGTGTGGAGAGCCACCGGGAGGCGGTCCACGAAATACACGTTGGGGGGGAGGGAGATGATCTCGTACGTGTCCAGAAGCCAGCAGATGCCGCTTCCCAGGGCTGTCCCGGCCATCGCTCCGATGAGCCCGATCCAGAGCCCCTGGAGCACGAAGACGTGGAGGATCCTCCTGTTCGTCATCCCCATGGATTTCAGAATCCCGATCTCACGGGTCCGGTCCACCACCACCATCACCAGGGTACTGACGATGTTGAACGCGGCCACGACGACGATGAGGAAGAGGATGATCCACATCACCAGCTTCTCGAGCTTCAAGGCCGAGAAGAGCTCCCGGTTGGTGACGTCCCAACCCTCAGCGTAGTAGGGATAGCCCAGCACGGAGTCGATGGCCTGGGCGATGGCCGAGGCCCGCCACGGAGCGTTGGTGCGAACACCGAGCCCGGTGATCACGTCGTCCGCCTCCAGGCCGAGAAACTCCTGTACGTCCTCGATCCGGGCGTAGAGGTTCTCCATGTCGTAGTCGTAGAGGCCCGTAGAGAAGGTTCCCGTGACCTCGAACTGCCGGATCGCCGGGTAGAAGTCACCCATGGGACCCTGCCGCAGAGCCTCCATGGAGTAGAGAACCACCGTGTCTTGAGGGAAGAGGACCATCCGGTCGGCCAGGCGGCTTCCCACCAGGATCGGGGGATAGCCCGAATCCGTGTCCTGGAGGCTCAGGAATCCCTCCTGGATCTTCTCCTGGATCCCAGTGGTGGCCTCACCCAGATCCTCCACCGAGACCCCATAGAGGTCTGCCGCCTGGGCGAAGTCAGTCCGGGCCATCCCCACCTTCGTAAGAAGGAAGGGAGTGACCGTCTCCACACCTTCCACCGTCTTCACCGAGTCCCGGATCGGGCGCCAGTTCGCCATTCTCAGGGACTCGGAATACTCCAGGACGATGATGTGGGGGTTCGCCTCCAGGATCTTGGTCTGGAAGTCTTCCTGGGCCCCGGTCATCACCGCGATGACCACGATCAGAGCGGTCACCCCCACGGTGACCCCTCCAAGGGAGATCCAGGTGATGAACGAGAGAAAGGCCCCTCCCTTCCGGGGGGCGAGATACCGGCGGGCGATTTCCCAGGCGAGCTTCATTGCACGGCCCCGGGGGCGCGGCCCCCTACTCCTCGGTTCGGAGAACGGGGAAGAGGATCACGTCCCGGATGGAGGCCTGGTCCGTGAGGATCATCGTGAGGCGGTCGAGACCCATCCCGACCCCGCCCGTCGGGGGGAGCCCATACTCCAGGGCCCTGATGTAGTCTTCATCCACCTGCTGGGCCTCGTCGTCCCCGCGGGCTCTGAGCCCGGCCTGCTCCTGAAAGCGGGCCCTCTGGTCCAGGGGATCGTTCAGCTCGGAGAAGGCGTTCGCCACCTCCTGGCCCGCCACGAACAGCTCGAACCGCTCCGTCAGCTCCGGGTCTTCCCGGTGGGGCTTGGCCAGGGGGCTGAGCTCCCTCGGGTAATCCGTCACGAAGGTTGGCTGCTGAAGCCCGTCCTGCACCAGCGCCTCGAAGAGCTTGTCCAGAAGCTTCCCTCTTCCCGCCCCTTCCAGCTCCGGAAGACGGAGCCTGTAAGCCCTGTCCCGGAGCTCTTCCTCCGAGAGGGCCCCGGCATCTTCCTGCATGGCGTCCGCCAACGCCCCCATGAGGCGGACCCGCCGGAAGGGGGGGGCGAAGTGGATCTCCTGTCCCTGAAAGGTGACCGTCCTGGAGCCCACGGCCCGATCCACCAGATGCACCATGAGGCGCTCCACCAACTCCATCATGTCGTTGTAGTCGGCGAACGCCTGGTAGAACTCCAGCATGGTGAATTCGGGATTGTGGGTACGGTCGATCCCCTCGTTCCGGAAATCCTTGGCGATCTCATAGACCCGCTCGAACCCGCCCACCACGAGACGCTTGAGGTAGAGCTCGTCGGCGATCCGGAGGTACATGGTCCGATCCAATGCGTTGTGCCTGGTGACGAAGGGACGTGCCGACGCCCCCCCGTAGAGGGGCTGCAGAGCCGGGGTCTCCACCTCCAGGAAACCCTCACCATCCATGAATTCCCGGATGGCCGTGATGATCTTGGCTCGAGCCCGGAAGACCTCCCGGACGTGAGGATGCACGGCCAGGTCGGCGTAGCGCTGCCGGTATCGAGACTCGACGTCGGCAAACCCGCCATGGATGATGGTCTCCCCTGTCTCAGGGTCTTCCTCCGCCTTGCCGAGGGGAAGCGGGCGGAGAGACTTGGAGAGCAGCTCCCAGCGTTCGGCGCGCACCGTGACCTCGCCCGTACGGGTCCGGAAGAGGGGACCTTCGATGCCCAACCAGTCTCCGAGATCCACCAGCTCCATGACGTTCCGGAAAGATTCCTCCCCGAGGACGTCTTTTCGAAAGTAGATCTGGATTGCCCCCGATCCATCCTCCAGATGTCCGAAGGCACTCTTTCCGTGACCTCGGAAGCTTCTCAGCCGACCTCCCACCCGAACGCCGCTCCCGTGGGCCTTCTCGTCCAATCTCCCCGCCGCCTCATCCTCTTCGAACTGCTTGGCCGCTTCCTCCATCCGATGAGTCCGATCGAAGCGATAGCCGAAGGGAAGGATTCCTCTGGCGTGGAGGAGATCCAGCTTCTCTCGCCGGATCCGCATTACCTGGTTCAGGTCCTCGCTCATGCCGCTGCGGCCCCGCCGAATTTCTTGAGGAAGGACTCGATGAACGGGTCGAGCTTTCCGTCCATCACTCCATAGACGTCTCCTACCTTCAGCTCCGTCCGATGGTCCGACACCATCGTATAGGGGGCAAAGACGTAGGAGCGGATCTGGCTACCCCATGCGATATCCAGCTTCGTCGCCTCCATCGCTTCCTTTTCGGCCTCTTTCTCCCGTAGGGCGTGCTCGTAGAGGGCGGCCCGGAGCATCTTCATCGCGGTGTTCCGGTTCTTGTGCTGTGAGCGCTCCTGCTGGCAGGATACAACGATACCCGTTGGCTCGTGTGTGATGCGGACGGCTGAGTCGGTCTTGTTGACATGCTGGCCTCCGGCGCCGGAAGCCCGATACGTGTCGATCCGAAGGTCTGCCTCGTCGATTTCGACCTCGATATCATCGTCGATGGCCGGATAGACGAACACCGACGCGAAGGAAGTGTGTCTCCGGGATTGGGAGTCAAAAGGGGAAATCCGCACCAGGCGGTGCACTCCCTTTTCAGCCTTCAGATAGCCGTATACGTGATCTCCTGTGATCTCCAGGGTAGCGCTCTTGATCCCGGCCTCCTCCGCCGGTTGGAGATCAAGGACCGTGACGGTGAAGCCCCGCCGTTCACCCCACCTGGTGTACATCCTCAGAAGCATCTCCGCCCAATCCTGGGATTCCAGCCCCCCTGCACCGGGGTGGACGGTGAGGATCGCGTCTCGGTGGTCGTCAGCACCCTGCAGCATCGTCCGGAGCTCGAGATCTTCCGCTTCCCGGATGGCCGCCTCCAGCTCGGTCCCCAGCTCCCTCTCCAGGCCCTCATCGGACTCCATTTCCAGGAGATCCCCCAACTCTCGGAGCTCCTTCGTGCGCGCCGACAGGGTCTTCCACGGCTCGACCCAACCCTTCAGGCCATTGGCCTCCTCGATGACGCTCCTGGCTTTGTCCTGATTGTCCCAGAACCCGGGCGAGGCCATGGACTCCTCCAACTCCCTGAGGCGGGCCTCGCGGCTTTCGACGTCAAAGATACCCCCGGAGCTCGGCGACCCGGGCTTCCAGCTCTTCGAGTTGATCCCACTGCTCGTTCGTCATGACTCAAGTCGATTTCTTCTCGGGAGCTATGCAGAAGAGGGGCCGCCACTGCGGACGGCCCCTCCGGAACCCACCCAAAATATACCGGCCCCACCGAGGGGCATCAACCTGGCATTCCCGGGACCTCCTGCCCTACCCACCCACTCGGAGGACTCCAGGCACAGATTCCTTCAGAACAGCTGCTCACCCTTGCAGAGAATCTCGTTCAGGGCCTCGTTGAAGAAGTTGGTGGAGTTCGCGACTTCTTCACCCACCTGGTCGACGTATTCATTCCAGGATTTCTGGATCTCGTCCTCGAACTCCTCCTGTAGGTTCCCGAATTCGAGGGCGCGCTGGTGCCGGTCAGGGTTGTACAGAATGATGTCGGATACCAGTACACGAGCCAGGCGCCTTGCCTTCTCCTTGGGGTCCCGCCGACCGAAATGAGGCGTCGGAAGGGGCTGCGTAGGGGCCGCCTCCGGGGTCTCCATCACCGGAGGCGGAGGCTCCATCACGGGGGCTTCGGGGGTCTCCGTAGCCGCGAGGGGCTCCTCCACCTCGGGCTCAAGGGGCTCTGAAGGTGGTTCCGCCCCCGGCGCTTCAGCTTCGTCGACCTCTGCCGGCGTGAGAGTGTCATCAGCACCGAACCCCGTCAGGTCGATGGTGGGGCTGGGGTCGCCGAAGGTGGGAGCGACTTCTTCATCGATCTCGAGGGGAGTATCGAAGGCCGGGGAATCCATGGAGAAGGTTTTCTCACCATCCCCGAATGAGGGGGCCTCGAGTCCGAAGGTTCTCTCTTCACGCTCGATTTCGGGGAAGTCGAAGGGGGCCTCCTTTCCCCCAGGTGGGGAGCCAGGTTTTTCGGCCGCCACCGGAGGAAGCTCGAACGGATGCTCGGGCTCCTCATGGACGGGCTCTGGGCCCTCCACCGTCGGCTCCGGTTCCGGCTCCTCCCCCACCGCCCCCCAGGCTTCCACCACCGGCTCCGGCTCCTCTTCCTCCTCCATCGCCGGCTCAGGCGCCTCCACTTCCGGCTCCAGCCCCACATCCTCCTCTACGGCCCCCCATGTCTCCACCAACGGCTCGAGCCCCGCCGCCTCCGCCTCCGCCTCGAGGACCTCTTCTACCGGCTCCGGCTCCTCTTCTTCCTCTACGGCCTCAGAGACATCCACCACCGGCTCCGGTTCGAATTCCTCCTCCATCGCCTTGGGGACATCCTCCACCGCCCCCCAGGCCTCGACCACCGGCTCAAGCCCGGACTCCCCCTCCGCCGCCTCGAGGACCTCCTCTACTGCCTCCGGGGCCTCTATTACAGGCTCCGGTTCCACTACCTCCTCCATCGCTGGCTCAGGGGCCTCCACCATCGGCTCCGGTTCCATTTCCTCGTCCACCGCCTCGGGGACACCCTCCACCGCCCCCCAGACCTCCGCCACCGGCTCCGGCTCCTCTTCTTCCTCCATCGGCGGCTCGAGCCCCGGCTCCGGTTCCACTTCTTCCTCTACGGCCTCAGAGACCTCCACCACCGGCTCCGGCTCCCGAACCTCCTCTTCACCCTCCAAGGCTTCTTCGTCGGCGGCCGCCTCCTCCTCGAGGACCTCAGCCTCCGGAAGCTCCGAATCAACCAACTCGGGCACTTCGGCCGCGACGGCTGCCGGAGCCGCCTCGACCTCCGGAGACGGGACGTCCACGAAGAAGACCTCACTGCAAACGCTGCATCGGGCATGGACGCCTCCCTCGGGGATCTTCCTGGCATCCACGGGGAAGCGGGTATTACAGGACGGACACTCAACGGTCATGTTACTGGTCGCTCTGAAGAATGGAGGTTCTCTGACTCGTCGCTCTCAGTCGGGGCCCGGAACCGCCGGCTGGACGGCAGGCGACGTAGCCTGCACCGGGTGGCGGATGCTGGGGCCTGTCAGACCCCGGCGATCCACAACGTAGACCGAACCCGGGAGGGTCTTGGCGTAGGTCTTCATCTCCGCAGCCAGCTCACTGATCTGAGCCGTGTGGGAGAAGTCCTGCATGAAATTCGTCACGATCCCGATGGAGAGGGTCATGAGCGGAATACGATGAACCGTTCCTCTCCGGTCCTTTCCAAGGAAATAGCCTGCCTTCCGATCCTCCGGCGTGTACTGGTAGGGAATCAGCTCGTCGAAGAGCTGGATGATCTCGTCGCACACGGGCTCCAGGTACTCAATGGGCAGATTGAAGATGAAGTCGTCTCCGCCGATGTGGCCGACGAATCCTCCCGGAGCAAGGGCTCTCACCACATCCCGGAGGATCCTGGATGTGAGGTAGATTACGGAATCCCCACAGTTGTACCCATAGCGATCGTTGAACTCCTTGAAGTGATCCAGGTCTGCGTAGCACACCGCGAAGGACCCGCCAGCCGACATTCTCTCCGACAGGTCACGCTCAATCTGTGCCGTTCCCGGAAGTCGGGTGGTAGGGTGTACGTTCACGTCCCGGAGAGCTCTTCGGAGGACAAGCTCCAACCTCAGGGATTTTTCTCGATCCGAGACCAGGTCGCTGACAACCTCGTCTGCTCCGGCCTGGAGGGCGGCAGCCGGAAGCTCTCCGATTTCTTTCCCGCGGTCGGACACCAGAACGACCGTGGGAACGATGGAGGTGAACGCGTCGCCTTTCACCGTGGCGCAAAGCTCCAGGACCTCCTCCGAGCTCCAGGACGCGTCCAGCACCAGACAGGCCGGAAAGGAGCGGTTCAGCAACGAGGAGACGTCCTCCTGGGATCCCACTACCAGGAGGTCCAAACCATGAGCCTCGCCGAAGCGGCGAATCAGCCCGGGGGGCGTGCTCTTCCCGGACCCGAAGTAGACCAGAGTTTTTCCCGAAGCCATACGAATCCGACGAAGACGGGGGTTTAGGAGAACTCACGTTAATCCCCCCAGCGGTCGAGTGTCAAACCCCGTTCGACTCTGGGTTGGAGGCGAGGATGAAGTCGATCTTCCTTTCCAGCCGGTCCACCCGGGCCACCTGGACTCTGACCGGGTCTCCGAGGCGGAATCTCCTGCCCCTTCGCTCCCCCACGAGGGCGTACTCCTCCTCCCGCAAGATGTAGTAATCGTCGGTAAGGGAATTCACATGGATCAGCCCCTCCACAAAATAATCGTCCAGCAGCACGAAGGTCCCGAAAGTCGTTACGCCACTTATAGTTCCGGTGAATTCCTCCCCCAGATGCCCTTCCATGAACTCGGCCTTCTTCAAAGCCACGCTGTCACGCTCGGCATCGGCTGCCAAAGCCTCTCTCAGCGACGATCGCTCTGAGATCCTTGCCAGGGCTTCGCCCCCCCAGTCATCGGGGATTGGTCCTTCCTCGATGAGCGCCCTCACCACGACTCTGTGCACCACGAGATCCGGATATCGTCTGATGGGGGATGTGAAATGGGTGTAGGTGCCGGCCCCGAGTCCGAAGTGCCCCACGTTTTCGGCTTGATACCGGGCACGCGCCATGGACCGCAGAATGACGGTGGAGACGAGTCCAGCCTCCGGTCGTCCCTCCACCATCTTAAGAACCTTCTGCAGGTCTTTTGGTTTAAGTCCCCTATTCGGAAGATTATACCCGATAGTGCTGAGGAACCGCTTCAGCTCCTCCGCCCGATCTGGGGAGGGGGATTCGTGGACCCGGAATGGTATGGGTAGCGCCCTTCTTTCGCATTCTCGGGCCACCAACTCATTGGCCAGGAGCATGAAGTCCTCAATTAGGCGATGGCTCTCGAGCTGCACGGTCTTCTGAATGTCCACCGGCACCCCTCCGGGCCCGAGGATCACCCTGGCTTCCGGAAGATCAAAATCGATGGAGCCTCTCCGAATCCGATTCTCCCGCAGGGCTCGGGCGATTCTGGCCAGGGTCCTGAGGTCCTCATCAGTCTGGGGATGGATGGTTCCCTCCCCCGAGAGAACCCTCTGAACCTCCTCATAATCAAGGCGATGTCGACTCCTGATCCGGGTTCGCTCAAAGCGGTGGGTCCGGATCTGCCCTTTCGCGTCCAGGGTCACGAAGAGGGAGATGGCGGCTCGGTCCAGGTCCGGTCTCAGGGAGCAGATATCGGAGGAGAGAAGGTGCGGGAGCATGGGTACGACGCGGTCCACGAGATACACGCTCGTCCCTCGCCGAAGGGCCTCGAGGTCCAGGGCCGACCCCTTGGCCACGTAATGGGACACATCGGCGATATGGACGCCCACCTCCCAGAGGCCATCTCCGGCGGCGGTGAGGGACAGCGCATCGTCGTGATCCTTGGCGTCCGACGGATCGATGGTGAAGATGCGGAGATCGGTCCGGTCCACCCGGCCTTTCCATCCCTCCCGCTCCTTCTTTCGGACGACCTCTCGGGCGGCCTCTTCCACCTGGGATGGGAACTCCAGCTCCAGCCCGTATCCGAAGAGAATGGAGAGAACGTCTACTCCAGGTGCGGAGATTGGCCCCAGAACACGCTCCACCTCTCCCAGGGGATTCAACTTTCGATCCCCATATGCAGTGATGCGGGCCACCACGATGTCCCCCGTTGCAGCTCCTCCGTGCTCTCCCTGGGGAATCAGGACATCGCGAAAGAGACGGTCGTCCAAAGGAATCACGTAGCCGAACCGGCGAGCTTCTCTGAAGGTTCCAACCACGGTGGGATGGGCGCGCTGGAGGATCTTGATGATCCGACCCTCTGGATTTCTGCCACGGGGTCTACCCTCGATCCGTACCACTACCTGGTCCCCGTCCATGGCGGACTCGAGGAGGGCACCGGCAACGAAGATGTCCTTCCCTCCCCCTTCGGCGGTCACGAAACCGTCCCCATTCCGGGTCACGGAGAGGAGGCCTACCTTCAGGTTGATCTTCTCCGGGAGAGCGTACCGCTGGCCCTTGACCCGGTAGACGCTTCCCCTGCGCTCCATCTCCCGGAGGAGCGCCTTGAATCCCCTGTAGTCCTGCGTAGGAAGGTCCAGGGAACGCGCGAGGTCCTTTGCCTTCAGGGGCCCCCTCTTCGAATGGCGGAGAGCCGATTTGACTCTCCCTTCAAGCTCTCTGGAGTCCATTGGGCTCATCGGGTAGGCACGCGCACCGTGAGTGCGATGGCATCCTGAAGGACAGGACTGGGGAGGAGTGTCAGGTCCACGACGGGCTCCGCCATCTCCCCTTGAAGCAGACGACCCGTCACGAGGGCGTCCACGGCGCTCAAGAGGTGATTCGCGAGGATGATACCGATCATGGTGGTCCCCCGACGCAGATTCTCGTCACTCTCACGAATCAGGTCGGCGAACTCTGCCTGTTGAAGGGTGTTGCTGCTCCAGTTCCAGGCGAAGGAAGGGGCAATGGCCCTTCCCATGTAGTACCGGAGAGCCTTTTCGTATTGATCAGACCCCTCATCCGCCGGGAAATCCGGATCTTCGAGGAAGTAGATCTCCCGGGCCAGGAGCCAGATGGATCCATTGAACGTTTCGGGGTTTCTCTCCGGCTGAACCCCCGGCCTTCCGGGGTCGACGTCGAAGGCCCCGGAAGCCTGGTATTGAGTCATGGATTCATAGTACTCGAAGTTCCCGTCGACTCGGGGACCGCTGCTCACCCGCCGTGCCACCAGCCAGGCCAGGTCGCGGTAGCGTTCCTGCAACCGGCGTCCGTCTCGCCGCCTTCCCAGGTATTGGGTCCAGGCCCACACTTCGCTAGCCATGTAGGCGATCCACCGGTCCTGGCCCAGGGTACGCTGTCCGACACCGGGAAACAGGGCTGAAAGGAGAAATGCCCGCCCAGGAGTCGGAGTTCTCTCCTCGATTGCCTGCGGGGCGGCGCTGGCGGCCCCCGGGACCAGAAGGATCTGACAGAGGCGACCGTCCGAAGTGGAGAACAGGCCCGGGTTACCCTTCCCTGGCGGCGTCACCTGTTCCATGGGGCCGCTGTAGAAGGGGAGCTGGAGGGGCTGCAGACATGGCTCGGGATTCTGCGCGACCATGCTGGCCTCCGGGAAGAGCAGGCACGCACCCAGAAGGGGAAGCAGGGAAGACCGAGGGGACCACATCTCAGAAGATCACACCGAAAGTCACCGTTACTGGCTCGGATTCATCCACCAGACTCGTCCCAGAGAGGGCTTTCCCGATGCCGATCTCGAACTGTTGATACTTGATTCCGAGACCGACCGCCAGGCCTGCGGGCTGTCCGGTCTGACCCTGGCCGTATCCGGTCCTCACGAAGATCTGGTCGTCCTGCCCAGCCGCGAACTCGGCGCCCAGATAGAGCACGGGGGAGCCCAGCTCCAAGAGCCGATCCTCCAGCTCCGCCGTGGTCCAGATCTGCATGTCATTCTGGTCCAGGAAGTGGTGCAGGACCTCGTACGCTGCCGCCACTCTCAGCCGGGTCGGAGGGGGATCGGCCTGCTCAACGTTGATGAGTTGGAGGTCTGGTCCGGCATGTGCCACCATCAATCCCAGGCGGATCGTCTGGCTCGGCAGCGGGAACGCCAGGAGGCCGGCATCCAGGAGGTAGGTCGTACCGGTAGGTCCGGACGTGGTGCATTGGCCCTGACAAGAGGCCCGGGTCTGGAAGACTTTGAAGTTCAGGCCTGTATCCAACCACGGCAGGATCTGGCTGGCGAAAGAGACGATCCCCAGGTGATCCCGGAAGGACACCGTTCCCAGGACATTCCCGTCTTTGTCCACGTAATCCTGATCCCCCAGGTCCAGGAGCTGATAGGAAAGGGTAAGCGTCCCCAGGGGTTGGCGAGGCAAGATCAGCGAAAAGGCGGTGGCCTCTCCCGCCAGAGAATTGCCACGCAAGACAACGAACCGACCTTGGTCTATCCGGGCCAGACCCGCAGGGTTCCAGAAAGCCGATTCGTTTCCCTGGAACGCCGTGACGGCCCTCCCCATGGCCACGGCCCTGGCACCCATGGGCAGGAGGAGAGTGAGCGCACCTTCGGTGGAGCTCGGCTCGGCGGAGAAGATACCATCGGCGTGGGCCCCTATACCGCCCGGGGGAACGCCGGTCCCGGAGGCCTGGGCGTGCACGCTGGAGAAACCAAGCCCCAACCCCCAGACCACAGCAAGGGGAAGCCCGAGCCGCAGGCGAGAGTCAACCGGGGTCATGACCCGGAACCTCGTCCGGCACGGGGAAGCCCAACCTCTTCAAATGACCTCTCCTCCTGCGCCAATCGGGAAGGACCTTCACCCAGAGGTCCAAGTATACGGCACGACCCAGGAATTCCTCCATCTTCTCACGTGCTCGAGCACCCAAGGAACGGATTGCAGCGCCCCCTTTTCCGATCAAGATCCGCTTCTGCGAGCTGCGTTCCACGAAGACATTGACCTGGATGTAGATGGGGTCTTCTCCCTCCCTGAACTCCTCCACCTGGCAGAATACCGAGTAGGGAACCTCCTGATAGTACGTCTCAAAGACCGTTTCTCTGACCATTTCCGCCACGAAGAGCCGAACCGGGTCCCGGGCGATCTCGTCCGCCGGGTAGAGAAATGGTCCTGCCGGGAGCACCTCTTCGAGGCGAGAGAGCATCGCGTCCACTCCGTGGCCCGTGAGCGCAGAGAGGGGGAATGCCTCTCCCCTGAGCTCACTGACGACCCATTCGGAGATCTCCTGGACGTCGGAGACGGAGGCCACGTCCGTCTTGTTGATGGCCCCAAGAAGGGGTAGATGGCCGGACACGGAGAGAGTCTGGCTCACCACCCCCCGTTCCGCCGGCTTCGGAGGGCTCGCAGCGTCGAGGACCAATAGAATCACGTCGCTTTCCGAAAGAGCCTGCAGAGCCGCCCCGAGCATCGCGCGCTGAAGAAGATCTCGTGGCTGAAGCAGTCCGGGAGTGTCCAGGAAGATCATCTGAGCACGATCGGTCGTCAGGATCCCCGTCACCCGCCGCCAGGTCGTCTGCGCCCTGGGGGTGACGATACTGAGACGCTCGCCGACCAGAGCGTTCATCAGGGTCGACTTTCCCGCGTTCGGCCGCCCAACCAGGGTCACGTACCCGCAACGCACGTCCGTGTGCGGATCAGAATCCGAAGTGCCCGAGAAACACATGACGGGAAAGATGACCGAAGCGGGTATCCAGGCGCAACGAAAAGGTGTGGGCCGAACCGGAGCCGGGGAAGAATAGGGACCCCCCGAGCGCCGGGGCTCCTAGGGCTTCCGGCCCTCTCCCTGCGGCTCCGACTACGGCTCACTTTCCTGCTGGGGTATCGCAGCATCCACCGGCCGCCGCAGAGTCGCCTCGGGAGAGGGCCAGGAGCCCCACCTTGTGCCTGGTGGGGTCCGCTTTCTCCATCTCCCATACAGGTCAGGAGCGCACTTCGGCCTGGAAGTCTCCTCCGTGCTCACGCGTCTTCCACCTTCCCACCGGGCGACTCCGGCCATCGTCGTGTCCTTCCTCGAAGATCGTTCTGAGGGTGTGTCCCGGGCGCGGCTGGGCTGGCTCTAGCGAGGCGACTCTGCGGCGATGGGAGGAA
>Ga0316577_10000057_pt1 | contig 26563 bp, 19 predicted proteins | sample S5NA_FD_203073 | JGI IMG/M metagenome (GOLD analysis project Ga0316577, IMG submission 203073) | Rhizosphere microbial communities from salt marsh grasses in Alabama, United States - S5-7_050615r2r1 | ecosystem: Host-associated > Plants > Roots > Rhizosphere | place: USA: Alabama | collected... | reverse complement strand
CGAATTCGTCTATTAGTAAGAGGCAGGTTTTTAAAACGTTTTCGTAATTTTGGGCGTCGACTTCATACCATTGATCGGCTACGGGAATGCCATATTGACGGCACAGGTATTTACAGGCGATCTTGTCCCCCTCAATAAATGCACCTTCTCGACTAAATCCGATGATTCGATCAAGAAAACCGGCTGCTTCGAGCTCATCAACCAGGCCGTCTAAGAGTAAATCTTCCGGCATCGGCATGACGCAGTCGATGGTTCCATTCTTCAGAGCTTCGATAATCGCGGCGGCATACCCCTTTTTAGAATTGTCCGCTGTTGAAATGAAATTCACCGGCCATTTCATGGTTTCTGAAAATGGCTGCATGGCCGGCATTCCTCGAATAACTACGCCCTGAAAATCATCCTGATAATGGTCACTTGTGGCTGTGGAGGCAACCAATGCACTGAGTAGGGTCCTTCCGTCGGTTCCTGCAAATCCAATTTTGTAACTCACTTTATCTCCTTTGGTTTTAGGCAAAAAGTGTTTGTCGGGGCATAAACGCCGGTTGCACTATGATAGGAATTGGGCTATACCCTAACCGAGCGTATACAAGATGAAAAACATTTTAAGCATCTGATTTTATAAGTAATTTGATGAGTTAAGGTGGTTTTTTAAACGATTCCATGTTTGAGATATAAATTATTAAAAACGCTTTCCATTTTGTTTACGATTAATTAGGGTTAGCGATTTGAAGAAAATACCTAATAGAATCCATCTCAAAAAGGTCTTTTGTTCCAATCCGCCAGAGACGGACAAGTCTCTGTGTTGGGTCCTCGTTTCAACTCCTCGACATACTAAAGTATGTCGAGGAGTTGAAACTCGGTTCCGCCTTGAACTTGAACCAAAATCCTATTTTTGAGATGGTTTCTAGTAAAGGCAAGAAATAAAAAGGACTCCCAAAATAAATGATGAAAATCCCTCAAAAGGTGGAGCCGACGGGCGGATTCGAACCGCCTACCTGCTGATTACGAATCAGCTGCTCTACCAACTGAGCTACGCCGGCACAATTAAAAGATAACTACTTTGTTTATGGATCAAAATCAAGAAAAAATATCACTAAAATATCTTTTTGATACGAGTCCTTACAAGGATTACCATGTTATTTGCACAGGGCTCTCAGGTTCAGAAAAAGCATATTTTGTGAATCGCTTGTATCTGAAATACAGGGCACCGGTCGTCGTGATTGCCCCTTCAGTCAAAGAAGCGGAAATATATTTAGAAGATATTGATTTTTTTTCTCAAAAATCTTCTCCCCCTCTGATTTATTTCCCGCCGTATAATATTACACCCTTTAAATATCTTTCATATCACAACGAAATAGCAGCCAACCGGATAAGGGCACTTTATAGGCTCATTGTTGATGATATGCCGCCCATGGTCGTAACGACCATATCGGCATTGATGCAAAGACTTTTACCAAAGCAGGAACTCTGTGACTATGCAGAACTCATAATGACGGATGAGGGTGTCGATCGGGATCGGTTGGTGGACAAACTTATTTCCAGTGGTTATGAACGAACATCGATGGTTGAAGAGCTTGGCGATTTCAGTATAAGAGGAGGTATTCTCGACATATTTTCGCCTCTTTATGAAGATCCGATACGAATTGAGCTCTTTGGTGATACCGTAGAGTCAATTCGATTTTTTTCAGCAGTCACCCAGCGAACCATCAAAAACATTTCAGAAGCCGTCATACTGCCGGCCAGGGAAACAATTCTCAAATCAACCCATCTAAACCAGGTCGTCAATCGAATAAGAAAGCAATCATCGCGCTTGAGTATTCCTGTAAGCAGAACAAGAGACTTGATCTATCGAATCAGAAATGATGGCGTTTTCCCTGGAATTGAAAGTCTGATCCCCTTGATTTATCCTGATCTGGATTCTTTTTTCGACTATGTTCCAAAAAATGCAATTTTTATTTTGGTTGAACCAGCTGAATTGGAGAATGTCGCAGACCATACGCTGTTGCAGGCATTAAAAAGTTTTGATGTCGCGCAAAAGGAATCACGGCTTTGTATTGAACCTGAGCGTCTTTATCTCACATGGCAGGAGGCTCAAGCGTTATTTGAGCAGAAAAAGACGTTCTCCGTGAAAAAGCTCCATGTATCAAAAGGAACCCTATCCGAGAGACCGCCTTTAAAGCAATTTCATTGCTCAGTGAAAAATAATATGGACATCAGCATGGAACTCGAGCGTCAACGGGAAAAGGACCTTTTTTCTCCTCTGGCAAACTGGATCAACCAACAAAGGACATCTGGGTTTGATACGCTTGTGGTTTGCCGAACCCGGACACAGGCCAAGAGATTGGTGTCGCTATTGACCCCATATGGCATTCATCTAAAAGGTATTGAGCAATTTCCTGATGCTGAACAAAGCAATGGCCAGGTTTTCATCTGTCTGGGGCGGATTTCTTCGGGATTTGTGTGGCCGGCTGAATCTTTGGCGATCATCACAGAGGATGAAATCTTTGGATCAAAGCGCCGGCCAAAAATTAAACCAGAGCAGCAAATTCGAACCCAACTTTTAGAATTTGAAGATTTAAAAACAGGGGATCTTGTAGTTCACATTGATCACGGGATAGGACAATATGGGGGCTTGGTTGAATTGACATTAAACGGATCAAGCAATGATTTCCTTCTTATCGTCTATAAAGATGACGATAAACTTTATTTGCCTGTGGATCGTATGGGCATGGTTCAAAAATACATGGGCGTGGACGGCATCGAACCGGCTCTCGACAAGATGGGCGGAAAATCATGGGAACGGGTTAAGGAAAGGGTAAAAAGATCGACAGAAAAAATTGCCGGAGAACTCTTAAAACTCTATGCTGAACGTAAAGTCAGGCGAGGACATGCTTTCAGAGAATTGGACGTTGATTTTAAAACTTTTGATTTGGGCTTTCCTTATGAAGAGACCCAAGATCAGCTTTTGGCTATCGAAGACGTATACAATGACATGAAGGCACAAATTTCAATGGACCGGCTGGTATGCGGTGATGTTGGATACGGAAAAACTGAGGTTGCTCTGCGCGCTTCATTGATGGCCGTCAATGATGGTAAACAGGTTGCATTGCTTGTTCCAACGACTGTACTTGCAGAACAGCATTTTACGACGTTTTCAGAGCGTTTCCAAAGGTATCCGATTAACATTGCATGCTTGAGCAGGTTTCGGCCTTTAAAAGCACAGCGCAACATCGTAAATGATCTTAAAACCGGAAAGATAGATATTGTCATTGGAACACATCGCCTGATTCAAAAAGATGTAATGTTTAGAGATCTTGGACTCTTAATCCTTGATGAAGAACAGCGCTTTGGGGTTAAACATAAAGAAAAGTTGAAAAGGATTAAACGTTCGGTGGATGTTCTTGCTTTAACCGCTACACCCATACCAAGAACCCTTCATATGTCGCTGATGGGAGTAAGGGATATCAGCATCATTTCAACACCACCTGAGCATCGTAAGTCTATTATTACCTACATTTCTGAATTTGATGACGCCGTCATTTCCGATGCCATACAAAAGGAACTCGATAGAAATGGGCAGATCTTTTTCGTTCATAATAATATTCATACGATAAAGGCAATGGCAAAGCACCTGCAGGAATTGGTGCCCAATGTCAGACTCGATGTGGCGCACGGGCGTCTGGATGAGGAGGAATTAGAAGTTGTCATGTTGCGTTTTATGAATAAAGAGATAGACTTGTTGGTGTGCACGACTATCATAGAGTCAGGACTTGATATTCCCTCCGCCAACACCATCCTGATCAACCGGGCTGACAGATTCGGGCTTGCTCAAATTTATCAGTTGCGCGGTCGTGTCGGACGTCTGGATGAGCAAGCCTATGCCTATCTTTTTATACCTAAGGAAAGTTCGCTGGGCAAAGATGCTAAAAAACGTCTTAAGGTTTTAATGGAACACAGTGATCTTGGATCAGGCTTTCAAATTGCCATGAGTGATCTAAAAATCAGAGGCGGTGGAACGATTTTAGGTGCGTCCCAATCCGGCCATATTGCTGCAGTGGGTTACGACATGTTTCTCAAGTTGATGGAAAACTCAATGGCGAAACTGAAAGGGGAAAAAGTTCAGGAAAGTCTTGAACCGGAGATCAACATTAATATGCTTGCGTTAATACCTGAGTTCTATATTACCGATATTGATCAGCGCCTAAGCGCATATCGTCGACTTGCTAGAATGACAGAGCTCAAAGAAATAGCTGATTTCAAGGAGGAGTTGACGGATAGGTTTGGAGATTTGAACATGGAAACGGAAAATCTTCTTTTAAAAATCATGCTCAGGGTTTTAGCCATAAAGGCTGGTGTCAACAGAGTTGATCTTAAAGGACACCTGCTTTTACTCTCATTTTCACAAGCACATCAGAAAAATCCTTCCGGTATAATAAACATGGTTCTTTCAGAACGAGATCAATATGAAATCACACCGGATCATATTTTGAAGGTCAAACTGAAAAAAGGAAATACATCCTTTCTCTTGTCTCAAACCAAAAACATCTTGAAAGAAATTATACGACGTGTTAATAGCTAAAAATTTAAACGATTTAGGAGTTACTAATAAGCAAATGGGATGTTCGACACGTCTGTGCTCCCGGGAGTGCTCCCCGTTTCGCTCCTTCAATGCCGCTATACGATGAAGCTCGCCCATAAGCACAGACAAAAATGTCGAGGAGGAGTTGTAGCTTTTAGAAACTTGGATTTAGATATGAACTATTACAGATTCTGATGATAAGATATTCAATTACATTTGTTTTATTAAGTTGTTTTCTGTGGGTTGGATATACATTGGTCGGGTGTTCTGATTTCGAACACAAACAAAAAGATGAATATTTTATCAAAGTTGGGAACAGAACAATAACCGTTGCGGATTTCAACAAGGCTTTTGAAATCGCCAAGAATGCATATTCGAATAATAGAATACGGAAAGCTGACATCGCCCGGGAAGCTCGACTTCGGCTTATCCAACAGATGACTGAGGAGATGATTCTCCTTCAAAGGGCTGAAGAACTCGGTATTACGGTTACAGATTCTCAGGTGGAAAAGGCCTTAAAAGATATAAAAAAGGATTATCCCGATAATGTGTTCCAAGAAACGCTGCTTGAGTATGCCGTTCCTTATCAGTCCTTTACAGAGGGATTAAAGACACGTTTGATTATGGAGAAAGTGATTACACAAGAGTTGGGGGATAAGATCATCGTAACGAATGATGATATATCAAAATATTATGAGGAACACTTCAAGGATGATGGCACGGTACCTGATAAAGAGCACATCAAGGACAAGGATACGTCACCTGGTGGGAAAAATGAGTCAAAGGAATCAAGGGATATCAACAACAAGATCATTATTAAAATATTGCGCAAAGAGAAGTTGGAAAAAGCATATGCATCGTGGATAAAACAACTTAAAAACAAATACCCAGTTGAAATAAACAAAGAAGAATTTAAAAAAATGGCTGGGTTGTAAAGTGATTTATGCCTGAGTTGAGCTTAGGCTGTGGTTTCTCAGAATGAAAAGCAGGTACTTTAAAAATATTCGTATCAATTTAATATATTGTATAATATATACGTTGTTTTTTTATGGGCTTGGTTATCCATTAATTTTAAACTCCACGAGTGCGGAAATTGTTGATCGTATTGTTGCCGTGGTTAATGATGATGTCATTACACTTACCGAACTCAACAGTTCATTTAAGCCTTACGCGGAAAAAATTCGATCCCTTGGATATCCACGGGAGAAAGAACAACAACTTTTCTTTAAAGTCAGAAAGGAAATACTTGACCATCTTATTGATCAGAAAATTGAAGATCAGGAGATAAAGCGTTCAAAGGTTGAAATCAGCGAAGAACAGATTGATCGAACCATTGAGCGGATCAAAGAGACAAATTTTCTCACAGATGAACAGCTAAGAGCGGGAATAGCCAAAGAAGGAATGACCATGGAAGAGTATCGCGAAAAAATAAAAAATCAGATACTCAGGGAAAGGCTTGTCAATCTTAAAGTCAAATCGAAGATCGTGATTACCAAAGAAGACATTAAAGCCTATTATGAAAAACATATAGATGAATATGTCGGAAAACCAAAATACCATCTTCGCAATATCATTTTAAAAGTTCCTTTGTTTACGGATGATACAAAGAAACTTGAGATTAAAACGAAAATGGATGAGATCTTGGAAAAATTAAAGTCCGGAGAATCTTTTGAAGCTTTGGCGGCAAAGTATTCAGAATCACCTGCGGCTTCTGATGGCGGAGATCTGGGTGAGTTCGAATTCGATTCTCTATCACCACAACTTCAAAAGGCCATCGAAAAATTAAAGCCCGGTGAATTTACTCCCGTACTCGATACAGATTTGGGTTATCAGATTTTATTTCTGGAAAATATAGTAAGTGATGAAGGAAAGACACTTGAGGAGGTTACACCGGAAATTGAAAGTAAGCTTTATAATGAAACCATTGATAAAAAATATGGGGCATGGATTGGAGAATTGCGAAAACAGTCCGTTATTAAAATCATCCAGTAGCGTTTTTTAGGTTCTACCTGAAGAATCGCTGAAAGAATTTAAAGTGAACTAAAATTGTAAGTGAGCTAAAGTTAGAAAAAGTTGGGCCAGTTGGCCCGTTATGCCCGTTCGCCCGTTGTTTAAAACCGGCCAACCGGTTAACTGGTGAACTGGTGAACTTGATTTTATTGTGAAATATGCATAGTGAATCCAACAAAATACTCGTTGAAAGCATAAAAAGACTGTTCAGAAGAGATGCCACCAGCCATCTTGTTAAGATTGTCAAAAAAACCCACGCTGCGGATTTGGCCCTGGTATTCGAGTCTTTGTCAAATTATAATCAACGAAGACTATTTGATCTCATCGATGATGTTGGGATGAAGGGTGAGGTTTTCAGTAACCTCGAAGAAGACACACTTTTGGGCATCGTGGAAGGAATGAATGTAGACGATATCGTCGAAGTCCTTGACCTCATGCCAAAAGATGATGTTGCCGACCTCTTGGGACGGTTGCCTGTTGAAAAATCCGATGACATCCTTGAGAAAATGAAAAAGGAAGGTTCCGAAGAGGTCGAGGGGCTGCTTCACTATGAGGATGATACAGCGGGCGGTATCATGGTCCCTGAGTTTATTGCTTTGGAAGAAGGCATAACCGCTGGTGAGGCCATTCGTTCGCTTCAAAAAGAGCATTTGGATGTTGAAATGCCGTTTTATCTTTATGTGGTTGATGCGAACGGCAAATTGATCGGCGTCAGTTCTTTGAGACAGTTGGTCGTGGTTCCGCCCAATACACCTTTAAAGAATTTCATGACCACAGATGTTTTTGCGGTTAAAACGGATATGGATCAGGAAGAGGTGGCAAAAATCGTTGCCCGTTATGACATCCTTGCCGTGCCGGTGGTGGATGACACCAACAAGTTGGTCGGTATTGTTACCGTAGATGATGTTATCGATATCATCAGAGAAGAGGCTACGGAAGACATATTGAAAATGGTGGGTGTCGGCGAAGAATTCGTTGAGACCAAATCCATATTCAGCAATATCAAAATGCGCATGCCCTGGCTGTTTGCGAGCTGCGTCGGCGGAATTATTGCATCGTTTATTATCGGTTATTTTCAGTCAAGTTTAACTAAATTGGCCTATCTGGCGGCGTTTATTCCGGTGATTATGGGCATGGGCGGCAATATTGGCGTTCAATCCTCTACCATTACAGTTCGTGGACTGGCCACTGGGCGCCTAAGCATCCGTGACTTATGGACAGTAGTTTCCAAGCAGCTTTTGGTTGGGCTGATGCTGGGTCTTTTTTACGGATTTGCTGTTGGTGTGGTGGCACAGCTGAAGTACAGCCGGGAATTGTTTGCCCTGTCTGTGGGACTGGGTGTGCTTTCTTCCATGACCATGGCAGCTCTTGCCGGATCTTTGGTGCCGATGACCTTGGCTAAAATCAATATCGACCCGGCCATTGCGTCGGGTCCTTTTGTTACCACGGCCATTGATATCATCAGCGTGTCCTTCTATTTTATCATTGCCACGACCCTCCTTGGTATATGAAAAGATGTCGAGTTATTCTACGCCTGCAATTGTGCTGCGTAAGATTGATTATGGAGAATATGATTTTGTCATTACGCTTTTTGCACTAAAAAAGGGCAAAGTTTCAGTCATTGCAAAATCTGCAAAAAAAAGCAAAAAACGGTTTGCAGGAATACTTGAACTTTTTTCAGAAATTGACGTGGTATGCAATGTTGGCCGGAGAAAAGGGCTTCCTGTTTTACAGGAGGCTGCATTAAAGTATCCGTTTTTTCATATCAGATCCAGCGCATTAAAGACGGCCTATGCCAGTTACTGGGCGGAACTCATCAACGAGTGGATGGAAAGCGGTCAAAAACAGGTTCAGCTATACCAGCTCTTTCAGTATGTTTTAAGAAAACTCGATTCAAGTCAGGTATCGGAAGCATCACTTTCTATTTTGTTTCAGATAAAATTTTTGACCATAGCGGGTCTTTCACCAAATTTAATACAATGTAGCGTCTGCCGCACCGAAGTAGAGAAGATAAAGGAAACCAGAGTCCGATTTGATTTTGCAAAGGGGGGCATCTTATGTGACGAATGTGCCTCCAAAACTTTGCAGAAACCGCTTCTTTCAAAGGGCGTCATTAAACAGCTTTTGTGGATAGAAAAGGGGGATTTGGTCAAAGCGGTGAGGGTCAGGTTTTCTTCTGATGCATTGAAGGAAGGTTCGGAATTTTTGGAGACCTTTGTGCCCTATCATTTGGGTAAAGAGCCCCGGAGTTTGAAATTTTTGAAGCAAATACGGAAGTGGTAGATATTGAACAACTAAAAACTTCCTGATCTCTCAAATAGTTGACTTGAACGTATTCACGTTATGGGTTTTCCCGTTTCACTCAGGTGTCTGCGTGACTGGTCATTTCAATAACTTAGCAGCGGTGGCATTCCTGCCCTCTCCGCGTTCTCCCGCGAAAAGCTTGCGGGAGCCGCGGTTTCCCCCACTGCTAAGCCATTGAAATGACGAAGCCACTTCGCCAATATCGTTAAACGGAAAACCCAAAACGTAAATACTAACAACAAGTTAGGCTGAGCTTGTACTCCTTGACAAGTCAAAATTGAATCAAGACGAGTGAATTTAGAAAAGATGCGTAAAATCATTGAATCCAATAAAATTGAAGCGTCGGCGCCATGCAGGATCGACATGGGGGGCACTCTGGATATCAGCACCTTTTATTATCCCCTAAGACATCTTTTTCCATGCACTGTCAATATTGCGATAAATCTAAGAACAAAGATCCGACTCCTTCCATATGACAAAAACAAAATAAAAGTAACGTCAAAAGGATTTAAAAGCGCTGAATATCCTCTGGATAAGGCGCCTTTTGATCACCCGCTGGGGCTCATCTTTGCCATAGCTGCATATTTCAGAGCTGAAGGAATCCATATTGATATCGAATCATCATCTCCTCCCCGGAGTGCTTTGGGCGGGTCTTCCGTGGCTGCGGTTGCTCTTGTCGGGGCTTTTTCAAAGATTAAAGAAAAAAAGGGGGAAGCCCCAATTTCCAGAAAAAACATCGCTTTTCTATCCCAGACCATTGAGGCCAGTGTGGCACGAGTGCCGTGCGGATTTCAGGATCAACTGGCGGCGGTTTTCGGCGGTGCAAATGTATGGTATTGGCCGGGGGATTGCCAACGTCCCCTTTTTAAGAAAAAAACCATTGTTCCAAAGTCATACTTGCCCAAATTCGAGGAGCATTTGTTGCTGGCATACTGCGGGATACCCCATGAATCGAAAGATGTGAATCAAAAGTGGGTGAATCAATTTCTTTCTGGAAAGCACCATGGACTTTGGGCTGAAATTATAGTATGTACACAAAAATTTGCTGAAGCGCTCATGAAAAAAGATCTCAATACCGCCTGTCAGCAGATGAATAAAGAGACCGCCATCAGGAGGAAGATGACGCCTGAAGTACTTGATGATATCGGAAAGGCACTTGTTGAATCCGCCAAAAAAAAGAGTTGCGGTGCGAGATTCACAGGAGCGGGTGGCGGAGGCTGTATATGGGCGCTGGGGCAAGTTGAGGATATTGATAAGCTCAAGGGCACATGGGAAGGTATTCTTTCTGCAAGAAAGGATGCCCGCTTGCTTAGCACGAAGATCGATTCACAAGGTCTTTTGTAGTCCTTTTGAGCCAAACAGTTGATTGATACTCGAAATAATTTTTGTCAAAGAAATTTTTGTAGAAATTCTCCAAAAAGTGCCTAAAATGATCTAAAGTGATCTAAAATGATCTAAAGTTTAAAAGATGTTTTAACCAATTATATATTAATGACAACGCGAAAGCGTTACCACAACTTTAGGCACTTTAGATCACTTCAAACTTTAGGCACTTCTAATTGTCTCAAAGTAAGCGTATGAGAATAAAGTGTCTAGTAGGGTTTGTAGTTCTAATATAACAAAAGATATAATGACCGCTGGTAAGAACATCCAGCATAAATAACTAATCACAAAAAGATTGATAAGGAAGGGAAAATGAATTTTCAGGATGTAATCATGTCGCTAGAGAAATTCTGGGCACAAAAAGGATGTGTGGTGGCCCAGCCGTATGATATTGAAGTCGGTGCCGGGACATTCCATCCCACCACACTTCTAAAAGCGCTCGGCCCCGAACCCTGGAATGTTGCTTATGTTCAGCCGTCGAGGCGGCCCACCGACGGTCGATACGGTGAAAACCCGAACCGGTTGCAACATTACTACCAGTATCAGGTGATTTTAAAACCTTCTCCTTATGACGTTCAGCAACAGTATCTTCAGAGCTTAAAAGTGCTGGGGATTGATCCTTTGGAGCACGACATCCGGTTTGTGGAGGATGACTGGGAATCCCCCACTCTGGGGGCGGCCGGTCTTGGATGGGAAGTGTGGTTGGATGGAATGGAGATAACCCAGTTCACCTATTTTCAATTATGTGGCAGTGTCGAGTTGGCTCCCATTTCAGTAGAGCTTACATACGGGCTTGAACGTATCGCCATGTATCTACAAAAAGTGGACAGTGTGTTCGATTTGAAATGGACCGATTCGGTAACGTACGGCCATGTTCACCACCAGCAGGAGGTCGAACAGTCGACTTACAATTTTGAAAAGGCGAATGTGAAGATGCTGTTAGAGTTTTTTAATCAGTATGAGGCCGAATCCGCACGAATGATCAAAGAAGAATTGGTGCTTCCGGCCTATGAATACTGCCTGAAATGTTCGCATACATTTAACCTTCTCGATGCTCGAGGCGCCATCAGTGTTGCCGAAAGAACCGGTTATATCGGCCGAATAAGGAATCTGGCCAGAGCGTGTGCGGAAGGATATCTGAAACAAAGAGAAGCCATGGGGTATCCCCTGTTGAAAATCGGAAATTGAAGATTGCATATTAAGTCAAAAAACCAATCACGAAAACGAGAAAGAACGAAAGAACGAAAAAAATATTCTTTTTCGTGTTTTTACCATTTCGTGCTTTCGTGATAAAATTTCATTTTGTTTCCACAATAAATCGGATTGTGCGGAATAAAACCCATATTGATATACTGAGAAGACAGAGGTGATTATGAAAAGTTTATTGCTTGAGATAGGAACGGAGGAAATTCCGGCGGGTTATATCGAACCGGCGCTTGAATTCTTGTCGTCGGTGCTCCTGCAGAAAATGACCGACGCTCGCATCGAACATGGCGGTGCGCGAGTCTTTGGTACGCCGAGACGGCTTTCGGTAGAAGTTCAACAGGTGGCGAACAAACAGAAATCTTTAACCTCAGAAATATTGGGGCCTCCTGAAAAAGTCGGTTTTGATAAAGACGGTAACCCTACAACAGCTGCGTTGAAATTTGCCGAAAAGGTCAAGGTTTCCGTAAATACCTTAAAAATAAAAGAGACCAGCAAAGGCCGTTATGTCTGCGCTCGGGTTGCAGAAAGAGGACTGGCAACCCGGACGCTTCTTAAAACCTTACTGCCGGGTGTGATTTTGTCAACACCCTTTCCAAAAACCATGAAATGGGCGGAACTCAATATCACTTTTGCCAGACCGATTCATTATATCGTGGCCCTGTTGGGAAACCAGGTCATTCCTTTTGAGGTGGGGGATACAAAGAGCGGACGGTATTCATTCGGGCACTATTTTATGCAGCCCAAGAAAGTGAAAATCGATTCTCCGGAAAATTATGTAAAAACCCTGAAAGACGCCCACGTGTTTATCGATTTCAAAGAACGGCGAAAACTGGTTGAAAATGAAATTAATAAAGCTGCCAAAAAAGTCGGCGGCAAAGTATTACCGGATGAAGAGCTCATTGATATCAATAAGAACCTGGTCGAACTTCCCATTGCCACGGCAGGAAAGTTTGATAAAGAGTTTTTGGAGATACCCGGCGAGATTCTGATCACCGCCATGCGTCATCATCAGAAATATTTTGCCGTGGTCGATGACAACGGCAATCTCATGCCAAGCTTCATCGCCGTGAACAACACCCGTACAAAGGATATGAGCCTTGTTGCCACCGGACATGAAAGGGTGCTAAGAGCCCGTCTTTCGGATGCGCAATTCTTTTTCAAAAGCGATGTTCAGGAATCTATGGATGAATGGGTTGAGAGACTCAAGGGCGTTCTTTTCCAAGCCAAGCTGGGAAGTATGTATGAAAAGGTTCAGCGGATCCAAAAAATTGCAGCGTATCTGGCAAAAGCCACGGGGCAGAAAGAGAATGTCAAAAAACAGTTGTTAAGGGCTTCCTGGCTGTGCAAGGCAGACTTGGTTAGCCAAGTGGTATACGAATTCCCGAATTTGCAAGGCGTTATGGGAAGAAATTATGCTTTGGTAAAGAAGGAACCCAAAGCAGTGGCAGCAGCCATAGAGGAGCATTACCGGCCGACCTATTCCGGAGGCCCCCTGCCGGAGACCGGAATCGGCGGTCTTCTCGGTATTGCCGATAAAATAGATTCTATCTGTGGATTTTTTTCCGTAGGGCTTGTGCCCACCGGCGCGTCTGATCCCTATGCGCTTCGACGGCAGGGAATCGGTATTATCCAGATCATGAATGATCGGGGTTTTACATTCTCCCTGAGGGAATTGATTGAAAAGACCTTAAGTATTTACGGCATAAAAGGCGCAAAAAATATTAAAAAGATCGCCGATCCAATATACACGTTTATACAAAACCGCACGACCTACCAGCTGGTGGAGGAAGGATTTTCCAAAGATGTCATTGCGGCGGTAGCTGATGTTGATGCGGATAACGTGCCAAATGTATGGAATCGCGTGCGAGCGCTCCAGGATCTGAAAGCAGCCGCGGATTTTGAACCGTTGGCCATCGCTTTCAAACGCGTGGTCAATATTATTAAAAAGGCAGACCTTCCAGCTCGCAGGAAAGTTGATGAAAAACTCTTTGAACACGAATCCGAATCCAAATTATATTCTGCCTATCAGGATCTCATAGGAAAGGTGTCGAATCATGTTGACAAAGGAAATTTTGATAAAGCGCTTCGGGAGATTGCCCGGCTGCGCGATCCTGTCGATGCCTTTTTCGATGGCGTCATGGTCATGAGCAAAGAGAAAAAAATACGGAACAACAGGCTGAGCTTGCTGGCACAAATCGCGGATCTGTTTGAAACCATCGCAGACTTTTCAAAAATATCGACTTGATGCTAAAATCAGAAAAGAGGAAAGAGCAAAGGGCAAAGAGCAAGAAGGTGAGAAGGTGCGAAGATAAGAAGTTTTGGTAGGTCTGAGAATCTCCGACCCCTGGTCGCCTCTGGCGCCGCCGTAGGCGGGTAAACTTCTAATTTTCTAACCTTCTCATCTTCTAATTAAATTAACGTTTTTTTGCATTTATCTATTTCCTATTTCCTGTTTTCTAAACGACTAGAGGAGTCGTTCAAATGAAAGCCATGGTATTAAATGAGATCTGCGATCTCAAAAAAAACAGAAGTCCCCTTCAACTGACAACCCTGCCGGACCCTACCCCCAAAGAAACAGATATATTGGTAAAAGTTTCAACCTGCGGGGTTTGCCACACCGAACTGGATGAAATTGAGGGAAGAACCCCTCCGTCTCGATTTCCCATGGTCCTGGGGCACCAGGTTGTGGGAAGAGTAGAAGAGATCGGGTCCCATACCGGCCGATATAAAACAGGAGACCGGGTGGGGATTGCATGGATTTATTCAGCTTGCGGCCATTGCAATTTTTGCAAACAAGGCAATGAGAATCTTTGTGACGCATTCAGAGCTACCGGCCGGGATGCAAATGGCGGATATGCAGAATATATGACGGTACCTGAGGACTTTGCGTTTAGAATTCCTGATGATTTTTCAGACTCCCAGGCAGCGCCTCTTTTATGTGCCGGTGCCATCGGTTACCGGTCTTTGCGGCTGGCCGACATCAAAGATGGCCAGAACCTTGGTCTTACCGGTTTTGGAGCATCCGCCCATCTTGTGCTTAAAATGGTCAAGTATCAGCATTCCGATGTAAAGACGTTTGTTTTTGCAAGAAGTGAGAAGGAAAGGGATTTTGCCAAAGAGCTTGGCGCGGTCTGGGCCGGTGATACAGAGGACAAAGCACCTGAGCTTTTGGATGCCATCATAGACACCACACCGGCATGGAAGCCGGTTGTCGAAGCAATGAACAATTTGGGACCCGGCGGAAGACTGGTGATCAATGCCATTCGAAAGGAAGACAGAGACAAAGATTATCTGCTAAGACTCAATTATCATGAGCATCTCTGGATGGAAAAAGAGATAAAAAGTGTGGCCAATGTCGCCAGGAATGATGTCAGCGAATTCATTGATCTGGCAGCCCAAATCCCCATCATACCGGAATTCGAGGAATATCCCCTGGAATCGGCCAATGAAGCCTTGATGGAACTAAAAGAGAGAAAGATAAGAGGGGCAAAAGTCCTAACCCTAAGATGAGCGTTTCAAATTTTTGAAATGGTTAATTTAATTATATTTTAAGGTATTTTGATATTTTGAATTTCAATAATTTGAAACCCTTTGGGATTTCCGATTTCACCGCACCTACTGCGTCAGATGCCGTTCCGCATAGACGACTATAGCGAAACAACATCTTCCTTGTATCTACGGTAAACTTGAAAATCGCTAAACTTAGGTTACAAATCACATAGTGTCCATCCATAAATGGTCTTTTTGCCCAATATCTGCGTTATGTTCAAAAAATAATCCTCCTGAGGCGGATAAATCCTCGGAATATTACATATATGCCTGTGGTTATTTTTTTCACATGCCTTGATCTTGGATAAAAATCCTCATTTCTGAATGAACACTAGCTACAAAACCGCTATCCATTTCATGTCTTCGTAATTTTATCCAAAATGCTCTATTGAGAAATGTGCTTGGTCACACCATCTCAGACAGTATTCATTATCTGGGACGAATATTGTCCCGAATAAGCGAGATTGATGATTTTCTTTTGCTGCTGACTCACAGCAAAAGAAAGAACTCTGTGTTCTCTGAGACTCTGTGGTGAATAAATTAGAGGTATGGACAAGAAAAATATTTTGTTTACCGGTCCTCCGCGATGCGGCAAATCGACCTTGATTGAAAAGATTGTCAAAAAAGTCGATACACCGGCAACCGGATTTTTTACCCGTGAAATCCTGGAATCGGGAAAACGGGTGGGATTTTCCATCAACACGCTGGATCATCACACAGGGGTGCTGGCGCATCAGGATCTCCACAGCCGTTTCAGGGTTGGACGATACGGCGTCAACATTAGGGATATTGATAAGATTGCAGTGCCGTCAATGACGCCGGATCGGCCGGACATGCTGATCGTGATCGATGAAATCGGTAAGATGGAATGCTTTTCCGAGCTTTTTAAAAAAACCCTTGTTTGCGCTCTCGATTCGGAGCATCGGGTTCTCGGATCGATCACCATGAAAGGAGACCGGTTTATCCGTCGGATCAAGGCACGAGATGATGTTCTGCTGGTTACGGTGACGCCAAAAGATCGAGATAAACTGGTAAGTCTGTATTTGACCAACCAATTGACCCCGATGTACGACCTCTGATCTCTGACTTCTGGTTTTCAAGCCCTTAAACTTCGTTTTCGGGTTCCTGTATGCACATTTTTCTGTGCAATCTATCCTTCCGCTTGCTTTATAGTCCTCCTTGAAATAGAATTTTTCTAACGCCACCGTATCGATTATTTCCTCTAACTTTAAGATTTAAAAGGATTTTTATTATTTAATAAAGATTCTATGGAATAAAATGAAAAATATATTGGTTTGGCATATAATTTGAACCCAAATTGGCCGGGGGTTGGAAAAGATCTGTAATTATTTCAACTTTCATGACGATTCAAAGGAGAAACTAATGAGAAAAACAATTGTTATGTCAATTGTGATGTGTTGGTTGCTTATCCCTGGATTGGCAATGTCCCAATCAAGTTCGAACCCAGACGATTGGACCGGTAATGTGAATATTTTCTTGGGTGCGAAAATGCTCGACAAAGACGATTGGGAGCCTGTGGACGAACATTTTGAAGCAGGCGTTTTGATAGACTTCAAACAGAAAAGCTGGCCCGTCAGCATTGCCATGGACTTTCTGCGTTCTTCGGATAAAGAGGACATTAGCGTTGCTGTGTTAAATTTTGGCACATTTGGCATTGACCTGGAAGGCAACACCACTGAATTTAACTTAGGGGTCCGAAAAATATGGGATAATCTAACAATGGTTCATCCTTTTGTTGGAGGTGGCCTTGCTGTGATAAATGCAGAAGTTAAAGGAACAGCTTTGGGGGTTTCTGTTTCCGACGATGATACCGGAGTCGGGGTATGGCTTGAGGGCGGCGCATATGTCACCTTGAGCGAGCACTTTAACATCGGAGCTGAAGCAAGATGGTCAAAGGCTGAAGTCACTTTGTTCAATGTAGATGGTGAAGCCGGGGGGTTCCATGTCGGGGCGTTGTTAGGATTTCGTTGGTAGGACCCTGATGGGATTGATAATTGTTGATTGAAAATTGAGGATGTCGCTTTCAGCTTTTGTAGCTGGCACGCTCTCTCGGAGTTGTGGGCTATATTATCCTGAAACAGGGGATTTAATTTTTTGTTTTTCCCCTTAACGAAAAGGAAATTCAAAAAGATGGCACGCATTCTTATTATAGACGATGAACCCATCATACGAGATGTGCTTAAAGACATATTAGAGCGGGAAGGGTGCGAAATAGTCGCTGCTTCTGATGGAAAAGATGGAATAAAAATCCATCAGGAGAATCCGGCAGATCTTATCATCACCGATCTTATTATGCCGGAAAAAGAGGGGATAGAAACCATTATGGAACTTCGTCGGGATTCCCAGGATGTCAAAATCATTGCCATGTCCGGAGGCGGGAAGATTGATCCCAATACTTACCTCCAAATCGCCAAAACCGTTGGCGCCGTGGAAACCCTTGCAAAACCTTTTGATCTAAAAAAGTTATTGAAAACAGTCCAGGAGGTTTTGGAATAAATATAAAAATCGATGGGAATATCTTAACTCCTGACTTCTGGCTTTATCCCCTGACACCCGACCTCTGACACCTGAATCTTTTTATTGAATTCATTTAATATTTTTGCTTAATGAATAACTATTGATGATTTCTTTCTGATACCGCAAAAATTTGCTCATCTCCTGCTGCAAAATAACAAATTGATATGAAACCGTTTATTTCATATCCGCCTGATGGATTAAAAGTGTCCCAATTTGTAGGAGCTTATCAAAAAGAAGAATTCCACATAATATTAATGTTGGAACACCAATGGGAACGAACACACTTAGCAAAGAAAAAGACATTTCACATAATCGCCGGTTTGCTCCAGACGATGGAGCTATTTGGGTCGTCCTTGCCGTTCTTGTTGGAATCGGTGTCAGAGGGTACTTTTTGGCGCAACCGATGAGATACGATGAATCGTTTACATTTCTCAATTTTATTAGCCGTGATTTCAAATACCTTTTCTTTTATCCACTACCAAACAATCATGTCCTATATAGTATCTTAGCAAAAGTATCGATACTCATTTGGGGAAGCCATCCCGTATCGATAAGACTTACAGCCTTTTTGGCTGGTATCGCATTAATACCACTGGTCTATGTTCTTTGTCGCAGACTAAACAATCAGCAATCGGGAATTTTTGCACCAATTGCAATCGCCATTTTTCCATATTTCATCTTCTATTCCACCAATGCTAGAGGATATACGCTTCTTGTCTTATTCACATTGATTCTCGCCTTGGTGGGAGCGAAAATTGCTAAGCAACCGTCAATATTACAGACTGCCTTGTTCTCCCTAATAGCTGCTTTTGGCATGCTAACAATACCAACCATGCTATTCCCAATCGCAGGCATATTCTCTTGGGTGTTTTTGCTGCTCTTTATTAACGGCCACACTCAAAATGTTGTCTTATCTAAATTTGCAATTCCTGGCGTATTGATAACTAGCGCATTAACAGCTCTATTTTACACACCGGTGATATTGGTTTCGAACGGAATTGAACCCATTATTGCGAATCGATTTGTGAAGGCACAGCCGTGGCATGAATTTAGTGTCCAGGTGTACCCCCACTTTAAACAAACATTTATTGACTTCACGAGGGATATACCAGAGATACTTGTTTTAATCACAATGGTACTTGTTGCTATCGGGATGTACAGTGCCGTTAAACAACGAAACTGGCATATTATTCTTATCTTGCCGTCGCTATTGGCCACATCCGCAATCATTTTCATATTTAAGCAAAAAATCCCGTTCGAAAGGACGTGGATCTATATTATTCCTTTTATTATCCTTGTTGCAGACTTCGGATTCACATATTTGATTACTATAGTTTCTGTTAGAATGAAGCTGCTTTTAAAGATAACCGTATTTTGCATCTCTTGTTTTATCTCTATATCTATAATGACCAAGAATGCAATCGCAAGCTATGAAGAAAAAGGTGTATTTGCTGAAGCTAAGATAGTTGCTATGTACCTTAAGCCGATAATGTCGACGAACGACATAATTCATATTCAAGTCCCTGCGGATTGGCCATTATATTTCTATCTATGGTATTACAATGTGCCGCAAATCAAAGCATCTGACAACTCTGAATCAAGAAAAGAGTACTTCGTCGTCAAGAAAAGCAGTTACTCCATCAAGGAAATGACTAAAAAACCGCATTTCACTTTATTGAATATAGGAGATATGGCCTTATATCAGGCCGTTAGCACTAGTGATCAATAGATTGTTCCAACATAACGCTGCACCGGACAGCAATTCCGCTTCACTCTCTTGCTGCAGGTGAGCTTGACATTATACAATATGAAAATTACAATCCGTCAGTTAAGCACAGATGATATTAAAATTGTTCAGCAATTGATGCATGAACTTGGATATCCACTTAATGAAGAAGAACTTCTCTTTAATATTGATATAATCAATCAGAGAAATGGAATTATATTGGTTGCTGAATTAGGCGGAAATGTCGTTGGATGCCTGAGTGCTGTTATAAATGTAAGTTTGGCTGAAGGGGTGTTTGGAGAAATAGTCAGCCTTGTCGTATCAAGCAGATATAGAAGATTAGGAATCGGTAAGTGCTTAATGAAGCAAGCAGAAAATTGGTTAAAACCACAGGTGGAAAAAATAAGGATAAGAGCAAATAGTATTCGTTTAGAAGCTCATAAGTTTTATAAATCGTTAGGCTACAAAGAGGTTAAGACCCAAATATCATTTATAAAAAATGTATAACAAGTCATTCCAGCAGTCATTTGCACTGCGCACAAAATGCTGCTGAATTCAATGTTAACAATTCATTTAAAAAACACACCAAGAAATAGTAAATAGTAAACAGTGAAGAGTGAACAGTAAACAGTAAATTCTAAATAGTGAGGAGTGAACAGTAAGTCGTAAACAGTGATCTTTAGATCAGAGATTCAAGATGAGGGGGATTTTTTCCATCTTCGTGACGCAAAGATTCCTTACAATAGATGGATGGTGTCAAATCTTGAATAGTTAATAAAATTTTTTTAACATTAATTCCAATATGTTCAATCTAAATTAAGCTTATTGATTATGATGGAAATGGATAGGTTAAAAGCATAAAAATATACTTATTCATCAGTCTCCAAATACATAGTAGCTTTCCCGAGAACCCGGATCATTCTAAACAAGTAAACAACTTGACAGATATCGGCCTTTGCTTTAATTAACTTTTCTGATCTAATGTACTGTGTATAATATTGCTGGTTGTTAAATGTGTAAAATTTTATTGATAAAGATTTAATAAGGAAAAAAATGAATTCTAAAAAATTCCCCCGTAAAAAAATTGTCATTCGTCTGCTCTATACCATATTATTTTTCATTATTTTTGAAATTTTGAAAACTATCATTCAGGTTTCGGTTTTGTTTCAATATGCTTATCTTCTCATTTCAAAAACATATAGCGAACCGGTTAGAAATTTTACAAACAAGGTTTCGGTTTATGCTTATAAGGTCCTGCGTTATGTAACTTTGAATGAAAATAACAAACCGTATCCGTTCCAAGATTTTCCTCAGATCATGGAGTTACCCGAAGCTGAAGTATTTTTCGAATAACTGTTTAAGAATAAAGGGTGATTCCTTAATATAGCCTGCGGAATCATTGAGCGCACATATCCGAAAACGGATGTATATATGGAATAGATGAATGGTGTCAAATCTTGAAAAATAACGAGGTCAGGTTTTCATTCTTGACAGATTTTCAGGAATGGAGGTTGGGCCGCGGTAACGATGTGACGTACTACAAAATACATGAAAAACACACCAAGAAACAGTAAGCAGTAAATAGTGAAGAGTGAACAGTAAGTCGCAAACAGTGATCTGGGATTAGATTATCAAACGAAGACGAAAGGATGGTAGAGAAACTCACGGATTAGTTAAAACCTCGATATATGCTCTGTGCTTCAAAAAGTACGACGAACCATCATTGATGCTTTTGCTCGTTAGTAGAGGAACTCATCGGATGTCTTTCCTCTGAACACATAATAGCAGTATGCGACATAACAGAGAATCACGGGAAGCAGTACTGCAGTGCCCACCAGTAGCAGCGACTGGGATTCCGGAGCGGCCGCGGCCTCACGAAAAGACACCGTGAACGGAACCAGCCAGGGAAACAAACTGATTCCCAATCCCAGGTAACCCGTCAAGAATATACCCATACTCAAGAAAAAGGGAGAATATTCCCGTCCTTTGTGCAGGTTTCGCCAGTTCATCACAAACATCACCAGGGTGGATACAGGGATCGGCAAGAGATAAAAAATATTCGGTATGCTGAACCACAGCGTTTTGACATCGGCGTTCATCACGGGCATGCTGATACTGACAATTCCTATAAATATGGCCACATAACCCAACACATATTCTGCGCATTTTCGTGCCCAGTCCTGGGTGATACCGTCCGTCTTCATGATCACCCAGGTGGCCCCCAAAAGCGCATATCCAAAAACCAGCGCCATACCCACCATGACACTGTAGGCATCGAGCCAGTCAAAGGCCCCGCCGGCAAAACTGCGACCCTGAACCTTTATCCCCTGGACAAATGCGCCCAGGACCATGCCCTGCATGAACGTCGCCACAAGAGAACCGAAATGAAAAGAATAATCCCAGAATCTTCGCGATCTACCGGTGGCCTTGAACCGGAACTCAAATGCAACACCTCTGAAGATCAACCCAAGCAACATCAGGATGACGGGCATGTAGAGTGCCGGCATTATGATCGAGTAGGCCAGGGGAAAGGCGGCAAACAGGCCGCCTCCGCCGAGAACCAGCCAGGTTTCGTTACCGTCCCAGAAAGGGGCAACGGAGTTCATCATGCGATCCCGGCAACTGTCCGAGGGTGCAAAAGGAAACAGGATGCCCACCCCCAGGTCAAATCCATCCAGCAGAACATACAGAAAAATGGCTGTGGCGATAAGGCCGTACCATATTAGCGGCAAATCCAAGAACCCGCCCAAATTAAACATGCTTTCCTCCTTCTTCGAAAGCCGGATCTTTAGACATTGTCGGTTTTTTTGTGCCGTGAATGCCGTGTGTTTTCTCCGAATCGTCCGGTCCCTTTCCGATCAGCCGGATGATGTAATAACTTCCCGCACCAAACACAAACACATACGTGAAGATAAACGCAAAAAGAGAGAGGACCAACTGGGATCCTATCACCGGAGATGCTGATTTCGCGGTGCGGATAACGCCATAGACGACATACGGTTGCCGGCCGATTTCCGTGACAATCCAGCCGGCAAGCACGGCAGCAAATCCCGCCGGTGTCATGGCCATACACCATCGTTGAAACCATGGTTTGCTGAAAAGTTGTTTGCGAAAGAAAAGGATTGCAGCCGTAACACCCGTAAAAACCATCAATATGCCGAGGCCGACCATGACCCGGAATGACCAGAATACCCAGGCAGCGGGCGGGCGATCATCTTTTGGCCATTCTTTTAAGCCCTTTACCTCACCGTTTAGGCTATGGGTTAAAATCAGACTCGACAATTTGGGAATCTCAACGGCGTATTTGGTTTTTTCTTCTGCTTGATCAGGCCATCCAAACAGTCTCAATGCAGCGCCTTTTTCTGTATTCCAGATACCTTCGATGGCAGATACTTTGGCCGGCTGGTGTTTCAATGTATTCAGGCCGTGTAAATCGCCCAGCATCACCTGTATGGGGGTGACAAAAATTGCCATAATCATTGCCATTCCCAGCATAACTCTGGCGTGTTTGACATGCCGACTTCTCCGGAGGTAATACGCGGCGATCCCGCCGACCGCAAAGGCCGTGGTTAAGTAGGATGCTATGACCATGTGGGAAAAACGATACGGAAAAGACGGATTGAAGATGACTTTAATCCAGTTGGTGGGATACAATAGACCGTTGTTTCCCACTCGGAATCCCTGTGGCGTCTGCATCCAGCTGTTGGCAGAGAGTATCCAGAAAGCAGAAAACAGAGTCCCGACAGCAACGATAAGGGTAGCGGCAAAATGCATTTTCGGCCCCACGCGATTCCAGCCAAAGAGCATCACCCCCAAGAACGAGGCCTCGAGAAAAAAAGCGGTGAGCACTTCGTACCCCAAAAGCGGCCCCAACAGATTACCGGCCCGATCGGAAAAGACCGACCAGTTGGTGCCGAATTGAAAGGACATCACGACACCGGACACAACACCCATGCCGAATGTTACGGCAAATATTTTGACCCACATGCGGTATATCTCTTGATATACCGTATTGTGAGTGCTTAACCATCGCCATTCCAGTACCGCCAGCCAACTTGCCAGGCCGATGGTAAAGGACGGAAAGATAATATGAAACGAAATGGTAAAGGCAAACTGGATACGGGCCAACAGGACAGGATCAAATGTTGCAAACATGACGGCAACCTCTTGTTTAGGTGTGTTCTATTACTTTAATATTAGTAAATCGCTCACGTTTGTCAACATTACTATTGATCATGAAGGGAATAATGAAGGCAACCGTATAAAATACGACAATAAATGGATTAAGTTGTGATTTTGAACGACAAAAATACAGGTTTATGGATTCGGAGAATTTTGGTATTAAAACCTGAGGGTACTAAACGAGTGTTAACTATCACCTAAGTTGAGCGTTTCAAATTTTTTAAACGCTCGGCTTAGGTATCAGAAACATGGAGCAATAAATATGGCGCATAAGGTTTGCCCCTTTTGGGTAGGATATTTATTGATCAATCCCTTTCGGAAACTGTTTGAAAGCCCGAATAAGATTTTAGGGCCGTATGTCCAAGAGGGTATGACCGTATTCGAACCAGGTTGCGGCATGGGGTATTTTACCCTTCCTTTGGCACGAATGGCCGGTCCAACGGGTAGGATCATCGCAGCGGACATCCAACCTAAAATGCTGTCAACACTGAGGCGCAGGGCTCGAAAAGCCGGACTTTCGGACAGAATCGAATTGCGGTTTATTCAAGAGAATGGACTTGGTGTAGCGGACCTGTCAGGTCAGGTGGATTTTGCCGTTGCCCTTCATATGGTTCATGAGGTGCCAGACCAGGTCTCTTTTTTTACCGAGATCCGGCAGAGTCTCAAACAAGGTGGCAAACTTCTTTTTGTTGAACCCAAAGGTCATGTTTCCCAGGATCAGTTTGCAGCATCTGTAACGATTGCAGAGGAAGCCGGTTTTGTATCTGAGGAACTGCCGGGGAAAATGGGCGACAGGGTTGCCTTGCTAAAACGCTGACTCAAGGCAACAATGTCAGAGTTTGACGGGCCGTTGCCTAAATCATTTTTTGCTGGCTCTGAAACATTTTTAATATAGAATCAAACGGAGTATGCCAATATTGTAAAGGAGAAAAACAATGGTTGCGGGTTTCAAAGAATATCCTCGCGTTATTTATATTGTCGGCGCCGGCAATGTCGGTGTGTGGACGGCCTATCGAATGACCAGGCTTTATGAGGCTGAGGGGTTGACACTTCCGGAAATTCACATCTTTGACAAAAACACTGAAGCGGCACGGCAAATCAGTGCACAGATAGGGGCGCATTTGCAGCCTGATGAAACATTGCATGATTTTGAGCATGAAATTCACCGGCTGAATCTACGGTTAACCTTTATGGATGGGGGCCGGATGCTTGGGGCTCCGGACACAAGACTGGAAGACCGCTTGGAAGGTTTTTCAAACCGTGGGCTGGAATGGCTGTTGCAGTATGTTGCTGCCGATCAGGGAGTTGAAGCGGATGAATTTGAAAAGCGTTTGGGGAAACAGATCCAGATTGGTACCCGAAGTATGCAGCTCTGGCAGGAAACCATGGCTGAGTTGGATGGACCGATACCGGATTTTAAACTGAGGTGCAATTTTACTTACGGTTATGAAAGCGATAGTTGTGGTATTCTCAAATTCATGGACGGAAAGCTACCGCCGAGCTATGTAACCGGCGGACTTGAGATATGTAATGCAAATGGTTTGAATTCTCGGACGATATCCTATGACAACATCGCCAGTCTGTGTGGCAATGCTTATGGACTGGATGAAGTCAAAGGCGAATTGGCAGGCGGAACCTGTGTGCTTCAAGATGGGGGAGCGTTTCAGTCTGAGATTGCGGCCCGGCTGTTACTCCATCACATGGTAGCGCATTCCGGCTTCAATGTAACGTTCCACCTGGAAACAAAAATTTCCAACATACGATTTGCCGAAGACGGCCGCATTGAAGCACTGGAAACGGCAGACGGCACGGTGGTGGCAGGGGATGGGACATTTGTGTTTGCTGCGGGCAATCTGTTAAACCTTTTCGAAACATCGCAGATGCGCGATGCCGTTTCCATTATGGGAATTTGCGGCGTGACGCAGAATATTGATCCGGGCTTAAAGTTTTGGAAAGGGAAAAGAATGCCGCGACGACCGATTAAATCCGTAACAGCAGGTGACATCGGCGGTATTACCAAATGTGTTATTACGCCGGACTTTACGTATGAGCAATATGCGGACGGTTCTGTCAAGCGGGACAATAACGGCGAGCCGATTGTAAAATCGATGTATATCCGTGTCGGCGGACAATTCGGCTTTCGAGATCACGGGCTGGAGAAATTAGGGTTCCTTAGCAAGATCGGCAACCTTGACCCGGATTTACAAGCCTTTGCCCAGGAAGCGCTCCAAAGAGAGCTGGAAGTGATGGAAGCGCTGTGGCCGGGCATTGTAGATGCTGCCAGGGTGAATTATCGTGAAACACATAAGATTCCCGACAGCCGGCAAGTCAGTGATGCCGATACTTTCCAGCAGTGGTTGCAAGCTCGCCCGGGTAGTCCGGACCACTGCGCCATGGTCGGCCGATTGTACAGAGATGTCAAGGGTGGGAAAATGGCTGTACCCAATGCGTGGTCCATTATGGGCCGAGGCTCCGGAGGGGTGAGCTTTGTTCAAGCAGACGCGGAAATGCTTTTTCAGCAGATGGTGCTGGGTCGCAAACCCGAGGAAACGATACTTGTCAATGCCGCTGGAGATATCATTTCAGGTGCCGGTGAATCAGCCGATCCTCGCCGTTTTGCCGATGACGAGGGGCTGTTTGCATACCCGGACAGAAACGGCAATCGGGTATCCATTTCCGGAAGCATCAAAGCACATAAAGACCGTGCATACGCTATTGCGCGTATTGCTGCTGCAGCCAAAACGGTTACCCCGTGAAAGAAAAAACAATATAGGGGTATAGTGCCAAATCCTGCATAGTGGATTAAGATATTTATCAATATATCAACATAATTTTTATTTGGAATAATTGTTAGTAAACTACCAAAGGCATATTAAGTCCCATCTGTTATTTACTTCTATTCAACGGTTTGCATAAATTTATTGAAAACTTATTATCTGCACCAAGTTTATTTTCAAAGGCCCCCGTAATAACATCGATTTCCACCACCATATATTGTGTTATTTAGTTCTTGACATACAAAATACATAATCTTATACGGATATTAAATGGATATTAATTTAACATTGTTCGATAACGGAGGGAGG
>Ga0316577_10000055_pt1 | contig 26682 bp, 22 predicted proteins | sample S5NA_FD_203073 | JGI IMG/M metagenome (GOLD analysis project Ga0316577, IMG submission 203073) | Rhizosphere microbial communities from salt marsh grasses in Alabama, United States - S5-7_050615r2r1 | ecosystem: Host-associated > Plants > Roots > Rhizosphere | place: USA: Alabama | collected... | reverse complement strand
CAAGGAGCAATTAGGGAGGCGACGCTGACGCGTCGCGGCGTACACGCGGGGTGACGCGCGCTTCGCAGGCTCAGCCGCGCGTCCCCGCGGCACCGGAATCGTCGGGCAAGGCAGCGATTCCGGTGCGAGTCAGGGCTGCTCACCGGGCAGGAGAGGCCGGAGCGTCACCACGTACCGCCGGCCCTCGTGGCACACCGAGGCGGGATCGGCACCGGCGGGCCAGCGCTTGGCTTCGTCCGCGGGAAGACGCTGGGGTCCGGCGAGGACGCTTTCGAACGGGAGCGGGAGAAGCCACTGACGGCACCCGCCCACGAGGACGCCCTCCCGCGCGGCGACAGCGTACTCGGCCGGCGCAAGGGGATGCAGGGTCGGGTGGTCGAAGCGCAGGAGGTCAGAGACGAGTGAGGCGAGCGGCCGCAGCGCGGGAGGTGCGGTGGCCGGGTCCCCGGTGATCACCACGTCGAGGGCGCCGTCTTTCAGCAGCCGCAGTCGGTGTCTCTTCGAGGTGTCGTCGCCGAACGACACCGCTGGGGTGAGCAGGCCCGACTTGCGCAGCTTCTTGACGCGGTTCTCGATGGCCTTGACCTCGTCCTTGTCGAGCTGGCCCACCCAGACCGCCGAGCTGCCCCCGACAAAGACCTGGCGATCGCGCTTCAGGACGAAGCGCGGCGGGGCGGCGGCGGGGATGCTCCCGGGCAGGCCGACCGCGGCCTCGAGGACGAGGGTCGCCTCCGGGATCTCGCCGCCCCCGGATGGCAGGGCGCCGAGCACCAGCAGGGCGAGCAGGGTCACGGCCCCTCTCACGGCCCGATCTCCTCCGGTCCAACAGTGCGGTTTCGGCCTTCGTCCTTGGCCCGATAGAGGCGGGTGTCGGCGGACTTGATCAGGGTGAGGTCGTCCTGCCCGTCGTTGGGGAACGTGGCCAGGCCTCCGCTCACCGTGATGTGGTCGGGCGGCTTCCCCGCCTCCGCGGTGAACGACTGGGCCGACACCGCGCTGCGGAAGGTCTCGGCGAGTCGCCAGGCGTCGGGCGCCCCTGCCCCATAGAGCAGCGCCACGAACTCCTCGCCCCCGTAGCGCGCTACCACGTCGCCCCTTCGTCCGGTCTTCCTGAGGATCTCCGCCACCTTGACCAGGACCCTGTTCCCTTCCTGGTGTCCGTGCGTGTCGTTGTATCCCTTGAAGTGATCAATGTCGAACATGACGAGGGCCAGGGGGTCCCCGGTCAGCTGGGCCCGCTCGAGCTCCATCGCCAGCCGCTCGCGGAAGAAACCGTAGTTGTAGAGACCGGTGAGCGGGTCGGTGATCGCACGGTGGTGGGTCCGACTCACCCTCCAGGTCAGGCTGCGGACACGCTCGAGCTGGAGCCAGAACAGCTGCTCGAGCACGTCGGGGCGCTCCCGCAGGAACTGCCGGAAGCGGGAGGCGGGGACCAGGAGCACCCTGGAGGCGCTCCGGGCCCGGACCGTGGCCGAGCGAGCCTGCCCGTCGAGCGCGGCCATCTCCCCGGCCACCGCCCCGGGGTACAGGTGCCGGAGGATGATGTCCTCGCCGTCCGGGGTCTGGTGGGAGACCTCGAGACGCCCTTCCAGCAACAGGACCACGTGGTCTCCGGGATCGCCCTCCTGCCAGAGCGTGGCCCCGGGCTCGAGGGCCTGCTCCCGCCCGAGCGGGCCCAGGTCGCCAAAGGACCCGGGCAGCGTCTGGACGAAGAGGGGGGAGTCGTCCTTAGTCACAGTAGCCCATGATACCGCCGGTGGACGGCTAGGGAGCGGGCCGGGTGTACAGGTCGATCACGCGCTCGAGGGCCCGCCGACAGACCTCGCAGAAGCCGAGTCGTCGCGTGAACATCATGCAGTTGGCCTGGGGCCGGTAATAGCCTCGCGACGCATACATCGCGCCCTCGAAGGCCCCCACGGCGTCGGCGTAACGCCCCTGTGCGAGCAGCTCGTTCACCCGCTGTTGCTCCTCGCGGAAGAGGGCCTCCATCTCCTCCTCGGGCCGTTCTTCGGCCCGGATCTGGCGGCGGCGGGCCTGGATCTCCTTCTGCGCCTCCTCGAAGGCCTCCTTGGCCCAGGGCGTCGGCAGCGGGACGCCCGGCGTCACGAGGTCCTTCCACTTGGGGGACGTGGCGCTCGCGGTTGCGTTCAGCTCCCAGGGCTCGGGGCGCTCCGACGTCGCCTCGTAGGCGACGTCCGACGTGTAGTACTCGTCGGCGAGGCCGGCGAAGTGATGCCCGAACTCGTGGACGAGGACGTAGGGCGTGAAGGCGTTGTCGGAGGCGGCGGTGGCGTAGAGATTGAAGATGCCTCCCCCGCCGTACTTGCGCTCGTTCACGACGAGGATCATGGCCTCGTAGGGAACGGCGGCCGCCGCCTCTCGGATGCGCCGGTTGTCGAAGGCGAGGACGTACCGCTCGGAGCCGAAGGCGTCGTAGGCGACGCGCAGCGCCGAGCGGCGATGAACGCCGTCCGAGGGGCGGGCGACGCCGCTCTCCCGGGAGGGCGTGTCCACCGCCCAGATGTTGAAATCGGCCCGGCGTTCCTTGAAGGGCGAGAGCGCGAAGAGGAGGTCGGCCATCCGGCGGGCGTCCCGGTGCCACTTGTCCATCTCCGTCTCGGCGTAGCCGTCGCCGAGGAGCACGACGTCGACCTTCCCCGCCGGAGGGCCGCTGTCCTGGACCGCCCACACGTTGTCGCCCGGGGGCGGACCGGTCCGGTCCACCCTCGGCCCCTTCGGGTCGACCGCCACCGCCCAGATCTCGCGGAAGAGCCCGTCGGCACATCGTTTCTTCACGATCACCTGGACCGGGACCGCGGGCTCCGGAAAGCGGAGCGACTCGTGGAACGTCCGGTAGACGCTACGGGCCTCCTCCGTCGTCTCCCACTCACCGTAGATGCTGGCGAAGCCGCGGGAGTAGAGGGGGCGCTGGGTGGCGCGATCGACGATCTCGAACCGGTACTTCCCCAGGTTCGTGTCGTCGAGGGGACGGTCGGGGTTTCCCCCCCACGGCCCTTCCTCGACCAGCGCGTCGAGGGCGAAGCGCTCCTCCTCGGCGCTGCCGGTGTGGAAGTAGTCCAGTCGAAGCGTGGGAGGCGTCTCGGCGGGCACGCTGGCGGGGAGGAGGACGGCGAATGCAGCAACGAAGATGGCGGGGCGGATCATCGGCTCACCTCTGGTCGGGTCGCATCACACCACAAAGCGGGCGGGACTGGAAGCGGCCGGCCCCGGGTGGTAGCGTCTTCGTTCGAGATGAAACGTCTTGCTCTCCTGCTCCTGCCGCTTCTGACCTCGACATGCCTGGCCGAGGCCGGCTCCGTGCCCGTTCGGGCCCGCAACAGCATGGTCGTCTCCCAGAACGCCATCGCCTCGCAGGTCGGTGCGTCCATGCTCATCGCCGAAGGAAACGCGATGGACGCGGCGGTGGCCACCGCCTTCGCACTCGCGGTCGTGATGCCGTCCGCCGGGAACATCGGCGGCGGCGGCTTCCTCGTCTATCGTCCGGCCCGGGGCGAGCCGGTGGCCTACGATTTCCGGGAGACGGCCCCGGCCCGCGCCAGCCCGACGATGTTCCTGCGGGAGGGCAAGTACGACCGCGTGCGGCACCACGACAGCCACCTCGCGGTCGGGGTCCCGGGCACGGTGGCGGGGCTGCACCGAGCCTGGAGCGAGCACGGGAACCTGCCCTGGGAGAGCCTCGTGGAACCGGCGATCGCCATCGCCCGTGAGGGTTTCATGGTGACCGACGGGCTCGCCCGCTCCCTGCAAAAGGTGCTCCCGGAGATGCAGGCCCACCCGGCTTCCCTGGCCCAGTTCTCCAGAGGGGGCGATCCCTACGAGATGGGCGACCTGCTGATACAGACGGACCTCGCCGACACCCTCGAGCGAATCGCCGAGAAGGGCGCGCAAGGCTTCTATGAGGGGACGACGGCCCGTCTCATCGAGAAGGAGATGGAGAGGGGGGGCGGGCTCATCACGCGCGAGGACCTGAAGGCCTACCGGGCGCTCCGACGAACGCCCCTCAGGGGCGAGTATCGCGGGATCGAGGTCCTCACCATGCCCCCGCCCACCTCGGGCGGCGTGGTCCTGCTGGAGGTGCTCAACGTCCTCGAGGAGTTCGATCTTCCCGGCATGGGCTTCGGGTCCGCGGCCTACCTCCACCACCTGGCCGAGGCCATGCGCCGGGCCTTCGCCGACCGGGCGCGCTACCTGGGAGACCCGGACTTCGTCAAGGACATGCCGGTGCTGCGGCTCGTCTCGAAGGAGTACGCGGCGACGCTCCGGGACACCATCCGCCCGCGGCGCGCCTCCGTCTCCAACCCGTCGACCTTCGAGTGGCCGGCCGAGAGCGCCGAGACGACCCATCTCTCGGTGGTGGACAGCGAACGCAACGCGGTGTCCCTCACCTACACCCTCGAGGCGGGCTACGGCTCGAAGATCGTGGTCCCGGGGGCAGGGTTCCTCCTGAACAACGAGATGGGCGACTTCAACGCCGGTCCCGGCCTGACCAACGCCGAAGGCCTCATCGGCACCGAGCCCAACCTCGCCGCCCCCCGGAAGCGCATGCTCTCCAGCATGACGCCCACCATCCTCGTGCGCGACGGCCGGCCCCTGCTGCTCCTGGGCAGCCCCGGCGCCCGGACCATCCCCAGCACGGTCGCGCAGACCATCATGAACGTGGTGGACTTCAAGATGAACGTCCAGGAGGCCATCGACGCGCCCCGGGTCCACCACCAATGGCTCCCCGACCTGCTCCGCTACGAGCGCAACGGCTTCTCCCCGGACACCCTGGACATCCTCCGCGAGTGGGGTCACGCCGTGGACGAGGTGGACTCCATGGGCGCGGTCGAGGCCGTCGCGGTGAGCGACGACGGCGGCTGGCTCGAAGGGGGGTCCGACCGACGGCGCCCGGACGGTGCGGCGATCGGGCGCTGAGCGGCCACGTGAGTGGAGCCGTGTGCGTTGCCCGCGCGGCCGCTCCGGCTGGGGGCACGGGCGAGCCACCCCGACTGCGGGCCCAGTAGCTGCGAAGTGCAGCAGGGTCCTCGTCGGGGGCCCCGGCCGCCGCGCCCTCCAACCGCGCCAGCGCACACCCGAACGAATGCGGCGGTGTTGCAGGGGCAGCTGCCAGCGCCCGGGGAGGGCCTTGGGGCAGGAATCAGGCCATGGAGGGCGGGGGGCCGGTGTGTGGAGGGCGCTCGGTCACGAGCTCGGGGTGGTCGCGCCGGAAGCTCTCGGCCAGATGACAGTCCCAGCAGACCGGCTTGTGGCTGGCCAGGACATCCATGACCTGCTCCGGCGCGAAGGACCTCCAGGTCGCCAGCGAGCCGTCGGGGGCGAGCAGTGCGGGCCTGTGATCGTGCCAGTGGATCTCGTCGAAGACGCGCCCGCAGAAGGCGCAGGCCTTCCCCGCGTACCAGTCGGTCAGGACAGCTCGCACCCGGCAGCCCTCGGGAGACGCCTCGATCTGGCTCAGGCAGGCCTGGCCGCAGCCGGCCTTCTCCGGCCATCTCGTGCAGTCCTCGAGCCGCAGGTGTGGCCGACCCTGGGGGGTGCTCCAGGCCGCGTGGGGGGCGTCGACCTCCACCGCCACGATCTCGTGGTTTTCCGGGCACTCCACGACCCGGGTGCCGCGGTACTTGAGCCAGGTGCCGACAGCCCGGCGGCCGAAGACGAAGAGCACGCCCAGTCCGACGAGGGCGGCAACGCCGAGAACGAGCTGGAATGGAGTCGGCATGAGAGTCTCCCTTGGTTCCGATTTACGCCTCGGGGGGCTCGAAGAAAATAGATCGTTTGTTTCACCACATGCCGACAGAGCCTAACCCGTTCCGGGAGAGAAGGTTCGCGCCGATCCGAAGCCGGAACCGGACCCGGCCACCGGATCGGGGTTAGAGTCTTCCCCGCACCACGTGCAGGGGGACACGATGAAGCTGGCGACCTGGAACGTGAACTCGGTCCGCGCCCGGGAGGCGCGCCTGCTCCGCTGGCTGGAGGCGGCCCGCCCGGACGTGGTGTGCCTCCAGGAGCTCAAGGTGACGACCGAGGCGTTTCCTTTCGAGGTGCTGCGGGCTGCCGGGTACTTCGCCGCCGTCCACGGGCAGAGGACGTACAACGGTGTCGCGATCCTGTCGCGTGTGGAGCCCCAGGACGTGGAACGGGGTTTTGGAGACGAGGGCGACGACACGCAGGCGCGGCTCGTCTCGGCGCAGGTCGGGGGCCTCCGGGTGGCCAGCGCCTACGTCCCCAACGGCGCCGAGGTCGGCTCGGAGAAATGGAGCTACAAGCTGGAGTGGCTGCGGCGCCTTCGCGCCTGGCTCGATCGCCGCTTCGCGCAGACCGACCCGCTCGCGCTGTGCGGCGACTTCAACGTGGCGCCCGAGGCGCGGGACGTCTGCGATCCCGCGGCCTGGGAGGGCAGCGTGCTCACCCACCCCGACGCCCGCCAGGCCCTGCAGGACGTGCGGGCCTGGGGCCTCGTCGACGCCTTCCGTCTACACCACGAGGAGCCCGGCTTCTTTTCGTGGTGGGACTACCGTATGCTGGCCTTTCCCAAGAACAAGGGTCTGCGGATCGACCACATCGACCTGAGCCCATCTCTGGCCGGACGCTGCTCCGCAGCGGCCATCGACCGCAACGAGCGGAAGGGCAAGCAGCCCTCCGATCATGTGCCGGTGGTCGTCGAGCTGGACGTTTGAGACGGCCCCGGGCCGGGAGGTCTTCGATGTTGCACGTCCACGCCGTCTTCCGTTTCTGCGCACTCGCCGCTGTCGTCGCCTTCATCGCACCTCGTGCGGCCACGGCGGGAGAATCCTCGGAACCCCGGCAGGCCGTGGGCCGCGCCCCGGGAGGCCTGGCCGCCCTCGACGCCCAGCTCGAGGCATTGACGCGGCGGGTGGCCCCGGCGGTCGTGCAGGTGGTGGCCTCGGGCTACGCCGCGGGGGGAGAGGCCCTCCTCACGCGTGCGCGCTCGTACGGCTCCGGGGCGATCGTGGACGGGGACGGCTGGATCGTGACGAACGCCCACGTCGTGGAAGGAGCGCGTGACGTGCAGGTCGAGCTGCTGCGCCTGCGCGAGCCGGGCGAGTCGGGATCGATCCTCCGGCCCCGCAGCCGCCACCTTTCCGCCCGGGTGGTGGGCTCCGATCTGGAGACGGATCTCGCGGTGCTGAAGATCGAGGCCACGGGCCTCCCCTCGCTGCCCCTGGGCGATTCCGACGATCTGCGTCAGGGGCAGCTCGTGCTCGCCTTCGGCAGCCCTCTCGGGCTCGAGAACTCGGCGAGTCTCGGCGTCGTCAGCGCGGTGGCTCGCCAGCTCGCGCCCGACTCGCCGATGATCTACGTGCAGACCGACGCCTCGATCAACCCCGGCAACAGCGGGGGCCCACTGGTGGACGTCGAGGGGCGCATCGTGGGGCTCAACACGCTCATCGCCTCGCAGTCGGGGGGCGACGATGGTATCGGCTTTGCCGCCCCGTCCAACATCGTCCGCTCGGTCTTCGCGCAGATCCTCGACCAGGGAAGGGTCCGCCGCGGAGTCATCGGGGTGCGTGCCCAGACCATCACCCCCGAGCTCGGCGACGGGCTGGGCCTGGGCGTCCACAGCGGCGTCGTGCTCTCCGACGTGCGGCCGGGAGGCCCGGCGGCGGCGGCGGGGCTTCGCGTGGGTGACATCGTGGTCGCCCTCGACGGCAAGCCCATGGAGAACGCGCGTCAGCTCGACGTGAACGTCTACCAGCGCGCGCTCGGGGACGTGGTGACACTCGACGTCGTCCGTAGCGGTGTGCACTTCAGCTTCGGCGTCACCGTCCTGGAGCGGCCGAAGGACCCGGACCGTTTCACCTCTCTGGTGACGCGCGAACGCAACCTCGTGCCGCGCCTCCAGGTCCTCGCCCTCGAGCTCGATGCCGATCTCCTGAAGATCGCCGGGCCCCTCCGCGGGAGCGAGGGCATCCTGGTGGCGGCGCGGGCGGGCGGAGGCCATGGCACGCAGGACGACCTACGGCCGGGAGACGTCATCTACGCCATCAACGGCGTCTCCGTGCGGGGCCTCACCGAGCTGCGTCAGGCGGTGGGGCGCCCCCCTGCGGGCGAGTCACTCGTCTTCCAGGTCGAGCGCGGAGGCGAGCTCCTCTTCGTGGTGGTCGAGCTCGAGTGACCCGCCGCGGGGCGGGTCGTCGGGCCACCTCAGGAGCGAAGGAGGCGCTTGAGGAGCTGAATCTGCCCCGCGTGGTAGAGATCGTGGGCGGCGACGCCCCGGACGAGATGTGCGACCGTGACCTTGCTGCCCCGTGCGCGGCGGCGCAGATCGGCGTCGGTCAGGCGCGCTACCGCGTCGCGCAGGAGACGGTGCGATTCCCGGAGGAGGCCAATGTCGTCGCGCCACTCGGCCTCGCCAGGCGACACCGGGCTCGGAAACCAGTCGCTGCCCTTGCGGGGAAAGGCGCCGCGCTTTTCGCCGGTGAGCCTCCTCCTCGCCGCGTACTTCCAGTAGGCGGCGTGAACGGCGATCTCCCAGACGTTGTGTCGACCCGGGGCCGGGCGCCACAGCGCCTGGTCGCTGCTCAGCCCGCGGAGCGAGCCCCGCAGGTTGGGGCCATGCCAGGACTGGCGATCGTACGCCTCGTCGAGCTGCTCCAGAAGTGAGCTCACGACCACCCGGCTTCCCCGCGCCATTTTCGCCATTCGCCGCCCTCCCTCCGGACTCACGCTCACGGCCACGGCTCGCCACGGCGAGCGGCCTCGCGCACTGCCTGTGCCGCCGGATGCCCCTCGAGCACCGCCGGATCGAGCCGCGTGGCCTCGTCGAACGAGGCCGACGCCGCTTCGTACCGACCCAGCGAGTGCTGGGCGATCGCGAGCAAGCTCAGAGTCGATGCGTCGGTCGGAGCGAGCCGAGCCGCCTCCTCGAGCGCGGCAAGGGCCTCTACCCTCTGGTTCAGGGCGAAGAGCAGCACCGAGCCGAGCCGGAACCAGGCCCCGGACTCTTCCGGATCGAGTCGCACGTCCTCCCGGTAGTGCTCGGCGAGGTCGTTCCACCGTTCGACATCAACCAGATGCTTCGCCAGGACCTCGCGAATCGCCTTTCGCCGCTCCGGTCGAAGCCCCAGGGCCAGCGCCGCCCGGCAGGCCTCGATTCCCGCATCTTTATCAAGTCTCTCGCAGAGACGCGCTTGCTCGCGAGCCTGCGGCGTCTCCGTGGTCGCAGCCGTCTGGGCAGCGGCCAGACCCGTTGCCATGAAGGTCGCGCTGATCGCGAAGGCGAGCTGAGCGGCACGCTGGGGCAGGGTCGGCTCGGCCATAGGGGGGGCTCCGCGTGGCAGGAGTCTAGCAGAACGCGCAAAGGTATGGTCCTTTTGCCTCATCATGACAGGGGTGCTCTGCGTTGAGAATGGGGTCGCACCGTGAAGCAACCTGAGGGCGCCCGCCGCCGCGTGCGCCGGGAGGATCGAGATGACCATCGCGTTCGGGCCGCGGCGTGCCGAGTGGACCGAGGTGGGCGAACCCGAGGCGCCACCCCTCGACCCTGAGGAGCTTGCCCGCTTCGAGGCCTACGACCTCGTCTACCGCTCGCTCTGTGCCCTCCTCTACAACTACGTGCCGCAGTCCGGACACCCTGGAGGGTCGATCTCCTCGGGCCGCATCGTGACCGGTGTGCTGTTTGACGCCATGGACTACGAGCTGGCACGCCCCGAGCGTGAGGACGCCGACATCGTCTCGTACGCCGCCGGACACAAAGCGATGGGCCTCTATGCGATGTGGGCCCTGCGGGACGAGGTGGCGCGCATCGCGAAGCCGGACCTCCTGCCATCCGACGCCACCCGGCGCCTGCGGCTCGAGGACCTGCTCGGCTTCCGGCGCAACCCCGAGACCACGACGCCGCTCTTCCGCAAACTCGGGGCCAAGCCCCTGGACGGTCACCCCACACCGGCGACGCCCTTCGTCCGGCTGTCGACGGGGGCCTCCGGCGTCGGCGTCGCGAGCTCGATCGGTCTGGGCCTCGGCGCACGTGAGTACTACGGCAAGGGCGCTCCGAAGGTCCACGTCATCGAGGGCGAGGGCGGGCTCACCCCGGGACGGGTGGCGGAGGCCCTCGCCGCCGCGGGCACCGCCCGTCTCGACAACCTCGTCTTCCACGTCGACTGGAACCAGGCGTCCATCGACACCAACCGCGTCTGCCGCGACGGGGCCGAACCCGGCGAGTACGTCCAGTGGACCCCGATGGAGCTGTTCTACCTTCACGACTGGAACGTGGTGGAGGTGGCGGACGGTCGCGACTTCCAGCAAGTCCTCGCCGGTCAGCGCCGGGCCGCCGCATTCGACAACGGTCAGCCGACGGCCGTCATCTACCGGACGACCAAGGGCTGGCTGTACGGCATCGAGGGCCGCGCCTCCCACGGCGCCGGCCACAAGCTGTGCTCCGACGCCTTCTACAGCGCCCTCGCGCCGCTCGCGCATTCGGCCGGCTTCACCCTGCCCTCGTGCGAGGCCACGGGCCACCGCTGCGAGATGGGCGGCGACAGCGCCGCCGTCATGGAGGAGTGCTTCTACGACGCGCTCCTCCTCGTGCGCAAGGCGCTCGAGGACGATCGCCCCACCGCCGAGGTCTTCGCCGGCCGTCTCGAATCCGCGAGGCTGCGTCTCGACAACCGCCACTTCCGCCCTCGCGACGGCGCGCCGAAGGTCGGGGCCGCCTACGAGCTCGCGGCCGAGAGCGCCACGCCGAGCGAGCTCCAGCTCGAGCCGGGCTCGCTGACCACCCTGCGCGCCCAGCTGGGCAAGGTCCTGCAGCGCTACAACCGGGCTTCGGACGGGGCCCTCCTGGTGGGCGCGGCCGACCTTCTCGGGTCCACGAGCGTCAACACGATCGCCGCCGGTCTCGGCGAGGGCTACTGGAACGCCTCCGACAACCCCACCGCGCGCACCCTCTCGATCGGCGGGATCTGCGAGGACGCGATGGCGGGGATCCTGTCCGGCCTCTCGTCCTTCGGCCACCACATCGGCGTCGGCTCGTCCTACGGCGCGTTCCTCGCCCCTCTGGGCCATGTCGCGGCCCGACTCCACGCCATCGGCTCCCAGGCCCGGGCCCCGCAGGGCCCCTGGTCCCCGATGATCCTCGTCTGCGCCCACGCGGGGCTCAAGACCGGCGAGGACGGACCCACCCACGCCGACCCCCAGGCCCTTCAGCTTCTCCAGGAGAACTTCCCTCGCGGCACGTGCATCACCCTCACCCCCTGGGATCCGCAGGAGATCTGGGCGGCGGTGGCCGCGGCGCTGCGACGCCGTCCGGCGGTCATCGCTCCCTTCGTCACCCGACCCGGCGAGACCGTGCCCGACCGCGCGGCCCTCGGGCTCGCCCCCCCGGAGGCGACGGTCGCCGGCGTCTACCTCTTGAAGACGCCGAAAGGAAAGGGCCAGGGAACGATCGTTCTCCAGGAGAGCGCCGTCACCTTCGCTTTCGTCGAGCAGGCCCTGCCCCTTCTCGAGAAGGAGGGGATCGATCTCTGGATCTACTCCGTGGCGAGCGCCGAGCTCTTCGACCTGCTCCCCGTCGAGGAGCAACAGCGGATCTTCCCCGAGGAGCGGGCACGCGAGGCCATGGGCATCACCGGCTTCACGCTGCCCACGATGTATCGGTGGATTCGCTCCGACCTCGGCCGGGCCCACACGCTCCATCCCTACCGGAAGGGCCACTACCTCGGGAGCGGCCAGGGCCCCATGGTCCTCGCCGAGGCGGGCCTGGACGGCGAGAGCCAGGCCCGGGCGATCAAGGAGTACGTGGAGGCGCTCCCCTGAACGCGCTGGTGCTCGTCGTCTTCCTCGTGGGCTTTGCCGCCCTCGTGTACTGGTATGCACGGAAGGGCGCGAGCAACGCGCCGGAGCAGCGCCTGCGGCTCATCTGCCGGGGGGACACCGCGCTGGCCGAACGGCTCATCGAATACGAGATGCAGCGCCGGCCCGGGATCTCGCGCCGGGAGGCCGCCCGGCGAGCCATTGAAGCCCACCTCCGCGACAACGCCTGACTTTGTCGAGGACAAGGCCAAGAACCTCCAGGCCACGGACGCCCTGAAGACGGAATACCGCCGGGTCTGCGACACGTGGTCCAAGAAGGCCCTGCCGGATTTCTAGTAGAGAGGACACGCGGGCGAGCGTGGGCCTGCTGCCCATGCGCAACCGTTCATCGACCCCCTACGAAAACGCTTCTTTGTTGACCACGAACGGCATCTGGCGGGGATCGCCGTCGTGGTTCCCGTCCAGGACATCGATGACCGCCTGGACGCAACGGCCGGCCATCCCCACGTTTGGGTCGGGTGAGAGCCGCGTGGCCCGGGCCGCGGAGGCGGCGTGCGGGAAGAGGCGCAGCTTGCCGCAGAGCTTCTCGTCGCGGAGCGGGCTGTCCGCGGGCAGCGGCTCCGTCTCGAAGACGTCGAGGGCGGCCCCCGCGATCTCCCCCTCGCGCAGGGCCCGGGCCAGCGCCTGCTCGTCCACCACCGGCCCTCGCGACGTGTTCACGAGGTAGGCCGTTCTCTTCATGAGGCGCAGCCGCTCCTCGTTGATGAGGTGATGCGTCGGCTCCTCGGCGGTCCCGGGCAGGGTGAGGGGCACGTGAAGCGACACGAAGTCGGCCCGGCGCAGCGCGTCGTCCAGGCTCACGTACTCGATGGTCTGCAGGCGTCGGCTGAGGCGTTCTCGGTGCCGCACCTCCATGAACCAGCGGATGGCCTCGATGAAGCTGTGCTCTTCGTAGGTGGGGTCATGACACAGGATGTCCATGTCGAAGCCCATCGCCTTGTTGACGACGCTCTTCCCGATGTGGCCCATGCCGATGACGGCGAGCGTGCGGCCCGAAACCTCGTCCCCGAGCCACGGGAGGTAGGGGTGCCAGGTGGTCCACTTGCCCTCGCGAACTTGGACCTCGGCCGGATAGAGCTTGCGGGCCACCGCCCCCAGCATGAAGAAGGCGAATTCGGCGGTGGCGTCGGTCAGGACCTCGGGCGTGTTGGTGAAGGGAATCCGGTGCCGGTTGGCGGCCTCGCGATCGATGTTGTCGAACCCGACCGCGTCCTGGGCCACGACCTTCAGCCCGGCGGCCGATCCAGCCGCGAAGACCTCCCGGTCGATCTTGTCCCTCAGGGTCGTGATGAGCGCGTCGATCCCGGAGCGCACCTTCTCGAGGATCACCCTCTTGGGCGGAGCGGGAAGGTGGTCGTAGACCTCGACCTCCCAGCCCTTCTCGCGGAGACGGTCGAGGGCCTCCTTGCCGATGTCGGTCGTCGCGAAGATGCGGAACGGCTTGCCCATGGGTCGTCGACTCTCCCGAAAGAACGCCCAGAATACACCCTCTTGTCGGCTCTGCGACGCCCTGCTAGGGTGCGCCCGTGAGACCGACCGACCTCCGTGGGATCCTCCAGTACGTCCCCCAGTTCCGGGAGAAGACCTTCGTCGTCGCCATGGACGGCGCCATCGTTGACCACGAGAACTTCGCGAACGTCCTGATGGACGTGGCGGTCCTGTGGTCGCTCAACATCCGGACGGTCCTGGTCCACGGTGCGTCTGTCCTCATCCGGGCTCTGGCCGAGGAAAGCGGCCTCACCCCCTCGGATCTCGAGGGCTCGGGGGTCACCGACGAGAAGACGCTGAAGCTCGCTCTCACGGCGTCGAACCGCCTCACCCACGAGATGCTCGAGGGACTCGCCGCCGCCGACCTGAGGGCGGCCTCGACCAACGCGGTGGTCGCTCACCCGGTGGGGATCCTGCGCGGGGTCGACCACCTCTTCACCGGGCGGGTGGAGCGGGTGGACACGAGGGTCCTGGACACACTCCTCTCGAGCGGGATCATCCCCGTCGCGCCCCCCCTGGGGGTGGACGGGGAGGGCGGGACGTACCGAGTGAACTCCGACGCGGTGGCGGTGGCCCTGGCCCGGGCTCTGGCGGCAGTGAAGCTCATCTTCATGACCACCGCCGACGGCCTGCTGGTGGACGGGGCCCTCGTGCGCCAGATCCCGGTGGCCGACCTCGACGCAGCGTTGCGGCGGGGAGCGGTGGACGAGGGGCTGCTCTCGAAGGCGCGCCACGCGGTGGAGGCGTGCAAGAGCGGCGTCCCCCGGGTGCACGTGATCAACGGACACGTCAACGACGGGCTGCTGGCCGAGGTCTTCTCCAACGAGGGGATCGGCACCCTGGTCTACGCCAACGAGTACCAGGAGATCAGGCCGGCTCGCCGGAGCGACGTGCGCATCATCGAGCTGCTCATCCACTCCTCCATCGAGAGCGAGGAGCTCGCACCCCGGAGCCAGGAGAGCATCGAGAAGCAGCTCGAGGACTTCTACATCCTGGAGCTCGACCGCAACCCCATCGCCTGCGTGGCGCTCCACGTCTACGCCAACGAGGGCCTGGGGGAGCTGGCCTGCCTCTACGTCCACCCCTCCCACGAGAACCGCGGCATCGGGCAGAAGATGATGCACTTCGTCGAGAGCCGGGCCCGAGAGAAGGGCCTCGGGCGCCTCCTGGCTCTCTCCACCCAGGCCTTCAACTTCTTCCGGATCAAGGGAGGCTTCGAGGAGGGGACGCCGGACGACCTGCCCCCGTCGCGGCGGGCCGCCTACGACGACAGCGGGCGCCGATCGAAGGTCCTGGTGAAGGACCTGGCCTCGCCCCCGCCCGCGCGCCGATCTACTTCTCGATGAGGGTGCGGATCCGCTCCACGGCCTCCTCGATGTTCTCGAGGCTGTTGGCGTAGCTGAAACGGAGGTGGCCCTCGCCCCACTCGCCGAAGGCGGTGCCCGAGAGACACGCCACCCCGGCCTCGTCGAGGAGGCGGTCGGCGAGCATCTTCGACGAGTATCCGGTGCGGGCAATGTTCGGGAAGACGTAGAACGCGCCCTTGGGCTCCGGACAGGTGAAGCTGGGGATGTCTCGGAGGCCCTTCACGATGGCGTCCCGCCGACGGCGGAACTCGTTTCGCATCTCGCGGACCGGCTTCTTGTCCCCCTTCAGGGCGGCCACCCCCGCCTTCTGGGTGAACGTGGCGGTGCAGGAGACCGCGTTCGTCTGCAGCTTGGCCACGACCTCGGCCAGGGGTGCGGGCATGACGCCGTAGCCGAGGCGCCAACCGGTCATTGCGTACGTCTTGGAGAAGCCGTCGAGAACGATCGCGTGGGGTTCCATACCTGGCAGCGAGGCGATCGAGACGTGCTTGCCCTCGTAGAGGAGCTCCGAGTAGATCTCGTCAGACATGACCGGGATGCCGTGCCGGACCGCGACCTCGGCGATGGCCCGCAGCCCCGCCTCGGGGATGGCCCCGCCGGTGGGGTTGTGGGGGGAGTTGATGACAATCAGCCGGGTCTTGGGCCCGACCCGGTCCACGAGCTGGTCCACGTCGAGCTCGAAGTCCCGGTCCTCCAGGAGGCGCACCGGAATCGGGATCCCCCCGATGTAGCGGATCATCGACTCGTAGATCGGGAAGCCGGGGTTCGGGTAGAGGACCTCGTCACCGGGGTCGATCAGGGCGAGGATCATGTAGAACATGATCGGCTTGCCGCCGGGGGTGACGACCACCATCTCCGGCGTGGCCTTGATCCCCCGCCGCGCCCGCGAGTCCTCGGCGATGGCCTGCCGCAGCTCGGGCAGCCCGGCCGAGGGCCCGTAGTGCGTGGCCCCGGCCTTCAGGGCCTCAATCGCGGCCTCGGTGATGTGCGCCGGGGTGTCGAAGTCGGGCTCGCCGATCTCCAGGTGAATGATGTTCTTGCCCTGCGCCTCGAGGGCGCGGGCGCGCACGAGCACCTCGAACGCGGTCTCGGTGCCGAGTCGAGCCAGCCTCTCCGAGAGCTTCATGCCGATCCTCCCGCAATCTGGGACTTTACCTCAGCACTGGAGAGGGCGTCACGCTCCACGTCATCCCCGCCCTGAGCCCGATGATCTATGGCCGATCGGTGATGCGCGGCCGTAGCGTAGTCGGCCCCCTACCGAGCCTCCGAGTCGAGACGATCCACCCCGTAGGCGGTTCGGATCCGCTCCGCGGACTCCTTTGCCTCCTCCACGTCGAGGACGAGGCGCTCGGGGGCCATCCCGGGCAGGAACTCCACGATGTGGAAGCGTCCTTCCGGGTGCGCAAAGGCCTCGCGCAGGTCGTCCATGCTGCCGATCGTCCGGCCGTTGACCCTCTCGACGATCACATCGCTCACACCCTCGTAGCCGAGATTGGCCGCGTCGGGGAGGACGCTCGAAAGCAGCACGATGCGCGGCCGCTCGGGGGACGGCATGTCGCCCTGACGGTCGTAGGCGATGAGCAGCCGGGGTGGCCCCCGCCGGTGCCAGTCCCCGAAGGTGGAGAGGTACGGAACCGTTAGCTCCTGGAAGATGAGCCCACCCACCACGGAGTAGTCCGGTCCGTGCCCGTACATGTACGGAGGGATCTTGTCCGCCTCGGCTCGGATCTGTCGGAGGGGCACGGCGACCTTCAGTCGCTCGCCGTCGCGCAGGATTCGGACGTCGACGGTGTCGCCCGGGTCACGCCCGTCGGAGAACAGAAGGGCGAAGAGCATGCGCCCGTAGAGGGGGTGCTCGTAATGCCCGGTGGAGTCGATTGGGACCCCCGCCACCTCGAGGATGACGTCCCCGACTCGAAGGGCGGTGGCCGCGGTGCCGTGGGGCAGGACACGGACGAGCCGCACCCCGCTCTCGTTCTCGGTCAGGCCGAGCGACTCCCGCAGCGCAGGGTTGGTCAGGTTTTGCCAGCCGAACCCACCCCGCGGGAAGCCGCGCCACTCCCCGCTGGCCGCCTCCTCCACGAAGTGGGACAGGACGGGCGAGGCGATGGCGGACCAGGCGTTCCCGGTTCGACCGGTGATGAGACCGACGACCGAGCCGTCGGCGACCACGACCTCCGAGGAACCCAGACCATCCGCCCCGGTGGCCACGTCGAGGGTCAGCAGGTGCGTCCGCGAAAGGCCGTGACGGCCCGCGCGCACCTGGCGCACGGTCCCCGGGTAGCTGTCGAGGAGCCCCGAGGCCTGCCAGCTCAGGACGGAGAGCTCGCCGTCACGGGGGACGGGATCGGCCAGGGGAAGCGGCTCGAGATCCTCCCAGAACCCGGGCTCGTCCACCTCGATCAGCGCAAGCGGTCCCTCGGGGTCGTTGAGTGTCACGCGGCCCGGCGTGCGCGCGTCCTCGCCGAGCTTCTGCACCTCGACGAGCAGGTGGTTGCCGAACGAGGTGGAGGCACAGAGGATCCTCCGCCCAGGGACCACGAGGCCGGTCGCCGGCCGCGTCCACGGGGGCTCCTTGGCCCAGGGTGTCTTCCAGTTCCACTCCTGCCCGGTCACGACCACCCGGACGATGCCGGAGCGCAGGTCAGGGTTGAGGACGGGGCTCGCCGCGGGCGCGGTGGCCGGGGCGGGGGTTGTTTCCCCTTGAGGGACCTCCGACTGGGCGAGCACCGGGTGGGCACCGGCCAGCGCGAAGAGCGCCACTGCGCCCAGCGCGGCTCGGCGAAGGCCGAGAGCGGAACGGGTCGGAACGGCCCTAGAGCTTGCGGTCGCGAGTGATCGCATACTGCTGGAGGATCTCCTCGTGGGCGGCCCTCGCCTTTTCCCGGTCGAGCGCCTCGATGCCGGCGTCTCCCTCGAAGGCGATCTCATCGAAGCGGCCCTCGCCGGAGTTGAAGGCCTCGACAACATCCTCGAGGGAACGGATGGGGAGACCGTTGATGGCCTCCACCGCCACCGGCCCGTTGAAGGTCATCTGTGAGTTGACGGGGTGGCGGAGCACTCGCAGGAGGACGATGACCTCGCGGTCCGCCTCCTCCGGCCGCTCGGCCTCGCGGAACAGCTGGTGCCACACGAGGTCGCGGTTGGCGGTCTGGGCCCAGTTGCGCCCGAACATCTTCAGGACCTCGGCGTCGAGAGGGACGAAGACGAGGCCGGCGTGCACAACGTACTTCGGTCCGACGTCGTACCGGTTGCGCAGGCGGTCGTAGCGCGGGATGCGGACGGCGGTGGCAGCGAGCTCGAGCTCGCGACGGTCGCGCCAGACCTTGAGGCGGACCTGCTCGCCGACCTGCCGATCGTCGAAGTGGGTCGCGAAGGTCACCCGCGCGTCCCCGATGGCGACGGTGCCGTCGTCGGCGATGGTGTGGCCGTCCACCTCGAGGAGGACGTCGCCGGGCTCGACGATGCCCTCGGCGGTCGCGCCCGGCACCACCCGGTTCACCACGACGCCGCTGCGCCCGTCGGGCAGCCCCCGCTCGCGGCGGTAGGCGGGCGACAGCAGCGGGCTCGTCTCGATGCCGGAATCCGGGAAGCCGTCGTAGGTCCCGTCCTCGAGGTCCTCGAGGAAGTGCCGGACCACGGGGATGGGGATGAAGAAGCCCATGTTGTCGAAGCCGGGGAAGCCCTGGAACGCGACGCCAACGACCCGGCCGTCCTGGACCACCGGCCCGCCGCTGTTCCCGGGGTTGATGGCGGCGTCGGTCTGGACCACGAGGTGGGCGTCGGCCCCGCTGTGCACGTAGCCCCGCATCTCGACGCGGGAGACGATGCCCGCGGTGGACGAGACGTCCTGGCCCCCGAGCGGAAAGCCGTAGGTGAGCACCTGGGAGCCGGTGCGGGGGAGCTCGCCGAGGGCCAGGGGTCGGAGGCCGTCGGCGAAGCCGCGGTCGTCCACCCTGAGCACCGCGAGGTCGCAGTCGTGGGCCACCGCCTCGACGGTGGCGATTCGGGGGTTGGCCTGGTCCGGTCGTCGGACCAGGATCTGCCGCGCGTCGGCCACGACGTGGGCGTTGGTGACGATCCGGCCGTCGCCGATCAGGAAGCCGCTGCCGAGAACCCCCTGCACCGCCTGCTGGCGCCAGGGCATCGACCAGTCGAAGCGCGAGCGGTAGACCTGCACGTGCACGACCGAGGCCGAGATTCCGTTGCCTCCGGCTCCCTCCGATGCTTCGGTCTCCCCGGGACCCAGGGTCATCGCCGCGAGGACCATGGTGAGGGTCACCACCCCGCGTGCCGTCACGGCATTCATGCAGCCTCCTCGGCAGCGACCTCGGCCACGCGCGTGGCATCCGCCACGGAGTCCGGGATCCCTGTGCTCCAGATGCCGGCGCCGGTCAGGTGGAGACCGGGCACCCTGGCCACCGCGTTTTCGAGCGCCCGCATCCGATCCAGGTGCCCCACCTCGAGCTGCGGGGTGCCGCCGGGCCAGCGGAAGACGCGGGTGAGCACCGGTTCCCCCTTCAGCCCGAGGACGGGCGTCATGTCGCGGCGCACCGTCTCCGCCATCTCGTCGTCCGACAGACCGAGCACCGCTCCGTCGCGCACCCCGCCCAGGAAGCCGCGGAGCAGCACGTGGCCCTCGGGGGCGCGGTGGGCGAACTTGGTCGAGACGAAGCTGAGGGCGGTGGTGCGCAGCCCCTCGGTCTGTGGGACCACCATGCCGTATCCGTCGAGGGGGTGCGCCACGTCCTCGCGGCGGTAGCCGAGCAGAACGGTGGCCGACGACGCGAAGGGAACCGCGGCCAGCGTTTGTGCGACCTCGGGGACGAGCCCCTCGAGCACCGGCGCGATCTTCGGACCGGGCGCGGCGACGATGACGCCCCCGGCGCCCACGGTCTCCCCACCTTCGAGGCCGATCATGTAGCCGTCGGCACCGCGGGCCAGCGACCGGACAACCGCCGCCGTCCTCACCGACGCCGGTTCGAGGCGACCGACGAGGGCCTCCACGAGCTCGCGCAGCCCGCCGCGCAGCGAGTAGAAGGCGGCCGGCGAGGGCGCCCCGGGTTTCGGCTTCGGCCGCGGGGCGGCCAGCATCCCGCGCACCAGGCTCCCGTGCTTTGCCTCGAGGTCCCGGAAGCGTGGGAAGGTGGCGAGGATGGAGAGCCGCTCGGGGTCGCCGGCGTGGATGCCGGCGAGGAGCGGCTCACCGAGCCGTTCGACCGCCTCCTGCCCGAACCGTCGCCTCAGGAAGCTCGCGATCGACTCGTCGCCGTTCTCCCGACGCCCGGGGCGGACGAGATCGAGCCCCATTCGGAGCTTGCCCGGCCAGGAGAAGAGTCCGCTGCGCGCGAACGGCAGGATCTTCGTCGGCACCGCCAGCATCATCCCCTCGGGAAGGGGGTGCAGCTTGCGGCGGTGGAGGATGTAGACGGCGCGCAGCTCGGGGTTCGTGGGGATCAGACGGTCGCCCAGACCCAGCTCACGGCACAGGGCGATCCCTTCCGGCTTCTGGGCGAGCATCGAGTCGGGCCCGCCCTCGAGCAGGAAGCCATCCTTCGCCTCCGTCCGGATGACGCCCCCCGGAGTCGGGCTCGCCTCGAGCAGAAGATACGGGATGCCGCGCTTCTGGAGCGTCCAGGCGGCAGAGAGGCCCGAGATGCCGCCCCCGATGATCGCGATCGCCGTGCTCGTCACAAAGAACCATGATACACGGGCGCTGCCGATTGCGTTGACAGGCCCCCTCGCCCGCTGTCAGACTGCCGCTATCGTCAGGGTGCCTCCCGATCCGGGAGGGCAAAAGGGAAGCAGGTCGAAATCCTGCGCGGTCCCGCCACTGTAGCCGGCGAGTCCGCTCCTTCAGGCGCCGGGAAGGCGCCGCCACTCGGGGAGACCCGGGGAAGGCGAGGGGCGGGACGACGAACCGGAAGCCAGGAAACCTGCCCTGACCGACCGAGACGCAAGAAAGGCTTCTCGCGTGAAGGAGCTTCTGGATTCCGGCCGGGCCAGGACCCCACTCCCCGCCGGTCATCCGACACCCGGACGCGAACGGCCTCCGTCAGGAGGTTCCATGCGTATCTTCTTCAGTCCAACAGTGGCCGTCATCCTGCTCCTTGCCGCGGGGGCGGTGGCGACCGCCGCCGAGGGATCGCTCGAAGGCACGGTCCGCACGAGCGACGGCGTCTTGCTCTCCCACATCGCGGTGACCGTGGCCGCCGCCTCGGACTCGCGGATCGTCACCTCCGGACCCGAGGGTGTCTACCGCGTGGCCGGCCTGGCCCCCGGCCAGTACGCGATCTCGGTCGATGCTCCCGGGCTCGTCCTCGACACCCCTGCGGGTGCCACCGTTGGCGTCGGCGACACGCGTCTCGATCTCGTGCTCTCCCCCGCCCCGGTGCGGGAGCACGTGCTGGTGACGGCCACCCGCGGGGAGGCCACGCACTCGAACCTCGGGGTGAGCACGAGCCTGCTCGACCGCGAGCGGATCGAGGAGCGTGCGGCCCCGGCGCTGCTGCCGCTTCTTCAGGAAGTGCCGGGGACCGCCAGCGCGCGCAACGGAGCCACCGGAGCGGTGGGCTCGGTCTTCCTGCGCGGCGGAGAGTCCCGCTTCGCCGCGGTCCTGATCGACGGCATCCCGGTGAACGAGCCAGGAGGGGCCTTCAACTGGGGTACGGCGCTGCCCTTCGAGCTCGAGCGCGTCGAGGTCGTCCGCGGCGCAGCGAGCAGCCTCTACGGCAACGACGCCCTCGCCGGCGTCATCCAGCTCGTCACGAGGCGGGCGCGGGACGGCGAGGCCCCCACCTTCCGCGGCGAGGCCGAGGCGGGGGGCTTCGACTGGCAGCGCTACCAGGCCGCCACCACCGGCGCGCGGGGGGGGTTCGACTGGAACGCGGGCGTGCAGCGGTTGACCACGGACAATGCGGAGCCAAACAGCCGTTTCGAGCAGACGGCGCTCGCCGCCTCGTTCGGCTTCGACCTTGACGCGCGCACCCGGGCGCAGGCTGTCGTCCGCTACGACGACAGCGGCGTCGGCACCCCCGGACCCACCGCCTTCGGCCGGCCCGACCTCGACGCGTCGTTCGAGCGGAACGACATAGTGGTCTCGGTCTCCGTCAACCGCGCGACCGGGCGCACGGCGCATCGCGCGAGCCTCGGCTACCTGCGCACGGACCAGCTGTCCCGGAACCCGGTCGATTCCGGCTGCTACGTGCCGGCATGGGACGGTCGGCAGGCCTCCTTCCCGAGCTGCGACTTCCCGAACCCCGATGGCTTCCAGAACCAGGTCTCCCGGCTCCAGGCCGGGTACCAGGCCGACGTCGCGCTCGGGACGCGTCACCTCCTGAGCGCGGGCGCGGACGGCGAGTACGAGACCGGAGAGCTGGGAAACCGCGGGGGCGAGCTCCTGAAGCCGGATCGGACGAACTTCGGCGCCTACGTGCAGGATCGTGTGCTCCTCGGTGAGCGCGCATACCTCACTCTCGGGGGGCGGGTCGAGAGGAACGGCAGCTACGGAACGAAGGCGGTCCCCCGGGCCGCGCTGGCACTGCGTCTCCGTGGGGGCGAGGACGCGACAACGCTGCGCACGAGTGCCGGGATGGGGATCAAGGCCCCGAACTTCTTCGAGGCCTATGGAGAGTCGTTCTTCGCCCGGGGCAACCCCGACCTCGCGCCCGAGCAGAGCCGGACGTTCGACCTCGGGGTCGAGCAGCGGCTTCTCGGAAGCCGGCTCCGTGCGGTCGCCACCGCCTTCTACCAGGACTACCGCGACCAGATCGCCTACACCGTCATCAACTACGACACCTACGAAGGGACCTACGTGAACCTCGGCCGGACGCGGGCCCGGGGTATCGAGATCGAGCTCGACGCGCAGCCTCGCCCGTGGTTCGCGCTCCGGGGCCAGTACACCTTCACCGGCACCGAGATCCTCGAGAGCGCGAACGACTTCGATCCCATCTACGCCGCGGGCGAGCCGCTCCTCAGAAGGCCTCGCAACCAGGCCTCGCTCACCGCGCAGCTCCTCTTTCCCCGCTGGAGTGCAGGGTCCACGGTCGTCCATGTCGGCCGGCGCGCGGACAGCGATTTCGTGGGCCTGGGCCTGACCGAGAACGCCGCTTACACGCGCCTCGACGCACGCCTCCACGTCAGGATCGTCGGACCGCTCCAGGCGTGGCTCGTCGGGGAGAACCTCACCGACGCCGACTATCAGGAGGTCCTCGGATTCCCCGCGCCCGGCCGATCGGTCCGCGGCGGGCTGCGGCTGACGCTGGGAGGGGGCGGGCGATGAGCCACCCCGGACACCTCCTCGGGGCGACATGAAACGGCGGCTCGCCCTCCTGTTTCTTCTCCTTGCCGTCGGCTGTGTGGGTGAGGAGCCCCGGAGCGATGGAGTCGAGCCCGAGGGCACGCGCATCGTGGTCATGGCGCCGGCGGCGGCCGAGGTCCTCGAGATCCTGGGGGTGACCGACCGGGTGGTGGGTCGAGGAGACTACGTGGTGTGGCCGCCGGCCCTCCAGGCGCTCCCTCGGGTGGGGGCGTATCACGCCCCCAACGTGGAAACGGTCCTGTCACTGAGAACGACCCTGCTCCTCACGACGTCGAGCCAGGCCGCCCAGGGGGCCCACGCGAAGCTGCGCGAGCTGGGGATCGAGGTTCTGGCCCTCGAGACCAACACCTACGACAGCATGCTCGACTCCATCGTTTCCATCGGGAGGGAGGTGGGCCGCGAGGGGGAGGCCCGCATGGCGGTCGAGGAGATTCGCCAGGAGATGGACGAGATCCGGGGGCTCGCCAGGGACGCCCCTGGGCGGCGGGTGGCCTTCGTCGTCGACCGTGATCCGCTCTACGTCGCCGGTCCCGGGTCCCATGTTGACGAGATGATCCGAGCGGTGGGCGGCGAGAATATCGCCGCCGACGCGGCCTCCGACTGGCAGCTGATGTCCATGGAGATCATCCTCGAGCGGGCCCCGGAGGTCATCATCGACACCTCCGACAACGGCGACGGCGCGCTGCGCGGTCGCGTGGTGGGGCCGTGGGGACGCTGGCCGTTCCTGCCGGCCGTCGAGAAGAAGCGCGTCTACTGGGTGGACCCCATCCGGCTCGTCATTCCCGGCCCCCGTCTGCCACAGATGACCCGCCTGATGGGCCGCCTCATCCATCCGGAGGTCTTCGGAGAGCCGTCTCTCGCGGACTTCGAGGCACTGGAGGGAGTCGAGCGTGCGCTCCAGTGAGCCGCTGACCCGGAAGCGGCTCCTCGCCTGGACCCTGGCGCTGGGGGCCACACTGGCGCTGAGCGTCCTGATGGGCGTGGGCTGGGGAACGGGCTCGCTGTCGCTGGTGGATCTGATGCCGGGAGGAACACCGCTCTCGGAGCAGGCCCGGGCCGTCTTCTTCGACGTGCGCCTCCCTCGCGTCCTCGCCGCCGCGGTCCTCGGGGGCGCCCTCACCGTGGCGGGCGTCGTCTTCCAGGCGCTCCTTCGGAACCCCCTGGCGGACCCCTACGTCCTCGGGGTCTCCGGCGGGGCCAGCATCGGCGGCGTGCTGGCGCTTCTCTTCGGCTTCGGGGGGGCCGCGAGTCTCCTGGGAGGGCTGGCGGTGCCGTCGTTCGCCTTTCTCGGGGCGCTGGGTGCCCTCTTCCTGATCGAGTGGGTGGCCACGGTCGGCGGCAAGCTGACGGTCTACACGATTCTCCTGACCGGGGCCATCTTCAACGCCTTCGCCGCCGCCCTCATCTACTTCATCCAGACCATCGCCTCTCTCGAGCAGCTCCACGCCATCGTCTTCTACCTGATGGGCTCGGTCCCCCTGCTGGGCTACCGGGCCGTGGGCTTCCTCGCCGCTTCCTGCATCCTGGCCACGGTGGCGTTGCTTTCCATGGCCCGCGACTACAACGCCCTCACCATCGGGGAAGAGGGTGCCGCGCAGCTGGGGGTGGACGTCGAGCGGATCAAGCGACGCACCTTCGTCCTGGGATCGCTGCTGACGGGTCTGGCGGTCTCCGTCGCGGGCCTGATCGGGTTCGTGGGTCTCGTGGTTCCCCATCTGCTGCGCCTGCTCCTGGGCCCAGATCACCGGCTGCTGCTGCCCGCGGCGTTTCTCGGAGGTGGCGCCTTCCTCGTGCTCGCCGATCTGACGGCGCGGGTGGCGGTGGCCCCCGGCGAGCTCCCGGTCGGTGTGGTCACCGCCCTCGTGGGCGGCCCGTTCTTTCTCTTCCTCCTGCGACGCAGGGGGTCTCGCTATGACTTCGCCTGAGACAAGGGGCGTCAGCCTCGAGACCGAGGCGGTGGGCTTCCGCTATGCCGGCGAGCCCGCCCTGGAAGAGGTCTCGCTCCGAGTGGAGCCGGGCGAGGTGGTGGGCCTGCTGGGACCCAACGGATCGGGCAAGAGCACGCTCATCAGGATCCTCTCGGGAGTGCTCCCCCGATACGAAGGCTCCGCCCGCGTGGACGGGGGGGAGGTCCGGACCGCGCGGCGCAAGGATCTTGCCGCGAAGCTGGCGGTCGTGCCCCAGGAGACCTCGTTCGGGTTTCCCTTCACCGTGCTCCAGATCGTCCTCATGGGTCGCCATCCCCACCTGGCGGGCCTCGCCTTCGAGACGCCTCAGGACGTGGATCTGGCCCGCGCCGCCCTCGACCGATGCGGGGCGGCCCACCTGGAGAATCGGACGATCCAGGACCTCTCCTCCGGGGAGCGGCAGCGAGTGGTGTTCGCCCGGGCCCTGGCCCAGGAGCCGCGAGCCCTGCTGCTGGACGAGCCGGCGAGCTTCCTGGACATCCGCCACCAGACCGAGCTCTACGACCTGGTCCGGGAGCTGGCGGTGACCGACGGCACCGCGGTGCTCACCGTCCTCCACGACCTGAATCTCGCCGCCGAGTACTGCGACCGGATCTACCTGCTTCGTGAGGGCCGGGTGGCCGCCGCGGGCCGGACGGACGAGGTCTTTACCTACGCGAATCTCACCACCGTGTTCGAGACCGAGGTCTACGTGGACACCAACGACCTGACCGGTCAGCTCCTGGTGGTGCCGCTCTCGGGCCGGGCACGCCGCGTGCTGGCGGAGAAGAAGCCGAGCTAGCGTCGCTGGCAAACGGACCCTGATCGCGAGGTCTGATCGTGCTCTTCGGCATCGAGACCGTCTTCGAGACGTGGCCGCAGTTTCTGCTCGCGTGCGTCGCCCTCGCGACGGCAGAGGCGGTCTACGTCCTCCTCGGTTTCGGATCGGGCCTCATCGCGGTGGGCTCGCTGGCGCTGCTGCTCCCGGAGCTGCGGGACGCCGTGGTGCTCCTGCTGCTCGTCAACCTGCCCGCGGAGCTGTACGTCGTCTGGTCCTCATGGTCACAGATCCAGTGGCGGGTGGTGCTGGTCCTGTTCGCCGGCGTCTCGGTCGGCATCCCGATCGGTGCCGCCATCCTCCGATGGGGTGAGCCGAGGGTCCTGCTGACGGCGCTGGGCCTCTGCCTCGTGGCCGCCGGGGGGGTCTCCTTCGCCAAACCCCGCCTCGAGCGGGAGCAGCATCCCCGGTGGGCCCCAGCGCCCGTGGGCCTGCTCTCCGGCGTGCTCGCCGGCCTCTTCGGCACCGGCGGCCCCCCGCTGATCCTCTACTACCGTCTCGTCGGGGTCGACAAGGCCGTCTTCCGCGGCAACCTGATGGCGATCTTCCTCCTGATGACCATCGTCCGAGTGCCCTCCTACGCCGCACTCGGCCTCCTGACGGCACCCCGCCTGATCTCCGCCCTCGCCGTGGCCCCCGCGGTGCTGGCCGGCGCGTACGTGGGTCAGCTCGTCCACATTCGGCTGGTGGAGGAACAGTTCAGGCGCCTCGTCAGCGCGGCGCTGATTGTCCTTGGTCTCCTCCTGATCGCGCCGGGCCGGTGAGAGAGTCGGCCGCCAGCGGCAGGGCCCGCTCGAGTGCTCGACGGGCGGCCCGCCGGGCCGCCGGGCGCGCTTGCGCCCGCCCGACGAGTCCTCTATCGTGAGTCTATTC
>Ga0316577_10000054_pt1 | contig 26858 bp, 22 predicted proteins | sample S5NA_FD_203073 | JGI IMG/M metagenome (GOLD analysis project Ga0316577, IMG submission 203073) | Rhizosphere microbial communities from salt marsh grasses in Alabama, United States - S5-7_050615r2r1 | ecosystem: Host-associated > Plants > Roots > Rhizosphere | place: USA: Alabama | collected... | reverse complement strand
TCGGGGCGATCAGCGAGGGGATCGGTGCGATCGTCGCGCATTTCGTGGGGATGATCATCACCATCCTCATCATCGTCCGCGGGGTCCAGAGGGGCATCGAGCGGGTCTCGGTGGTCCTGATGCCCACCCTGTTCTTCCTGATCGCCTCGCTCGCAGTCTGGGCCGCGACCCTGTCCGGCAGCGGGCCTGGCTACGCCTTCTACCTCCAGCCGGAGCTCTCGGAGCTCTTCGAGGCGCGGACGATCACCGGGGCCGCGGGGCAGGCCTTCTTCTCGCTGTCCCTGGGGATGGGGGCGATGATCACCTACGCCTCCTACCTTCCCGGGCGGGGGAGCCTGCCGGCCAAGGCCGGCCTCATTGCCCTCTCGGACACCCTTGTGGCCTTCGTCGGCGGGCTGGTCACGTTCCCGGTGATCTTCCACTTTGGCCTGCAGCAGGAGGTGAGCGACAGCGCCATCGGCGCCCTCTTCATCGCCGTTCCCCGCGGCCTCCTCTCGTTCGGGGCCGCCGGTCAGTACGTCGGTATCGTGTTCTTCTCCACCCTCTACATCGCGGCCCTGACCTCGGCCATCTCTCTGCTGGAGGTGGTCTCTTCCGCCGCCATCGACTCGCTGGGCTTCAGCCGCTCGCGCGCGGGCTGGCTCGGTGGCGCGGCGATCGCCCTGGCCGGGATCCCCGGGGCCCTCTCCAGCGACTGGGTGGGCTTTCTCTTCCAGCTCGTCGGCCAGGCCTGCCTCGTCCTGGGCGGCCTGCTCCTTGCCCTGATCGTCGGCTATGTCTGGAAGGACTCCGCCCGGGCCGAGCTCCTCGCCGGCTTCGATCACCCGGGCCTCGCCTCCGCCTGGATCTGGCTCCTGCGCACGGTGGTGCCGGTGATGCTGGCGGTGACGCTCTACTTCTCGGTTGTCGCCCTGGGGCCGGTCGCGCGGGCGCTCTTCGATTGAGGGGGACGCGGCGCGGACGGCGTGCGGCTCATCCCTCGGTGTCGGCCTCGTCCGCCTCGTCCTCCGGCTCCGGCAGGTCGGCCTTCGCGGCCAGGGAGCGCAGATTGCGGGCGAGGGCTTCCGCCTGGGGACGGGCGTCTCCCTTGTAGGCGAGGCTGAATTCCCGGTGAGCCTCACCCAGAACGAGGGCGAACCGCATCATGGTGGTCTCGCCTTCGCCCTCCGGCTCGGGGTCCGCCTCCACCCCGGTCTCCACCGAGTCGATGCGCACGACGACCACGCCCTCCTCGGGCGTTGACGCGAGGCTCAGGTCGCCGTGCCCTTCCTTCACCGCGGTCCGCAGCTCTTCCGCCCAGGCCGCAGCCTCCGGGCCCGCCTCTTCGGAGACCTGCACGTGGACGACGACCGGCGGTGCCGGCGTGGGCATCATGGCCGCCGGTGTGGCCCGGGTCGCGGGCGCGTCCGCAGGCGAGCAGGCCCCGGTCACGAGCAGCGCCACGGCGGGCAGTGCAAGCAGAATGCGACGTGTCATCGGATCCTCCGTGAGCCTGAGCTCCCCCGTGGGCGGGACGGCGGCACGGTAGCACGGAACCGCGCCCGGCTCACGCCGCCGTCTTCACCTGGTGTCTCTCGGCGCGCCTCTCCTCGATCATGCGGTAGGCGACGTAGTACTTGAGGATGTTGGTGACGTAGGTGACCGTCTCTCGTCCGATCTCCCGCGCGGCGACGAGCTCGACGTTTCCCCGCCACTTGTTCGGGTCGAGGCCCATCTGCTGGGCCTTGGCCCGAAGGCCGGCGATCCTCGCCGGGCCCGCGTTGTAGGACGCGAAGGCGAAGAGGTGGCGATCCACCTCGTCCATGTCGGCGTCCTTGTAGTAGCGGTTGATGATGAACCGCAGATACTTCACCCCGGCGTGAATGTTGTTCTCGAGGATGTCGATGTCCGGAATGCCCACGTTCTTGTCGCGGGCGGTGGACGGCAGCAGTTGCATCACGCCGATGGCGCCGGCGGGGCTGCGCACGCTCTGGTCGAGCCCCGATTCCTGGTAGGCCTGGGCGGTCACCAGCAGGGGATTGAGCTCGTAGCGATCACCGTACTTGCGGAACAGCTCCACCATGGACCGGAAGCGCTCGGCATCCTGCCCGGCGCCCGGATTCTTGATCCACTTGGCATTCTTGTAGTAGCGGTTGATCAGGATGTTGCCGGTCAGGGTGCCCTGCCGGTTCGCCCTGACGAACTCGTTGACGAGACCCTTCAGCTTGGGACTCCCCCTCCGAATCGCCCATCCGATCTGCGTGCCCGCCTTGATCGCGACGTCAGGGTGCACCTGGATGTCACTCAGTACCTGGGTCCAGAGGTTCGCGAGGTAATCGTCGGCGATGGTCGCGGGGTAGACGCCCGCGTTCACCATCTCGAGGATGTCCTCGGTCTCGAGTCGCTCGTCCACCGGGACGATCTCCACGGGGGCAAGGCCCTGGTTCGCGAAGGTGGCGTTCAGGCCCTGCAGGCTCTCGAAGTAGTTGCTGGAGGCCCGCACGTAGACCTTCTGCCCGGACAGGTCCTCGACCCGAGCCACCGGGGGCGCGCCGGGACCCGTCACCACGATCTCGCTCACTCCGCCCCGGGTCAGGGGCTCGGAGAAGTCCACCTGCTCGAGCCGACCCGGGGTGATCGTCAGGCTCGCGGCGGCGATGTCCCCCCGGCCCTCGACCAGCGCCGGGAGGAGGCGATCTCGGGTCACCGGGAGGAAGATCACGTCCAGGTGCAGGTTCCCCGTCTTGAAGCGCCGGTTGAGCTCTTTCTCCAGCAGGTGCCCCAGCTCGTACGTCAGGCCCCCCTGCCTTCCGAGGTCCACGTAGTAGTTGGTGGCGTTGGTGGTCACGAGCATGCGAAGGACGCGGCGCTCGACGACCCCGTCGAGATCGCCCTTCCACGGCTTCCAGCGCTCTGCGAACTCCTCGGGTTGGACGAGGGAAGGCTCCCCGGGCGGCGGGGAAGGCGCGTCCGGCTCCGTCGCGCCCACGTCCGCGGCGAGCCCCGCATCAGGCGACCCGCCTTCGGTGCCCGGGGCTTGCCCGTCCGAGCACGCGGAGGCGACCGCCAGGCCGAGAGCACAGGCCAGCGCCCGAAGATGCGTTCTCCTCATCTGTTCCATGGCACCCCTCTCCTACCGCGTTCCGCCCGTCGGTGCAAGACCGGGGATTCAGGTGACCAGCCGGTCCTGTGGAAGGGCGGTGTTCGCCGGGAGATCCTCGAGCGTCTCCAGCTCGCGGTAGAGGGGGGTGAAGTCGGGGGCAGTGGCCTCGAAGAGCTGATCGAAGCTCTCGATGACGAAGTACGTCTCCTGGAAGGCGTCGATGCGGTACAGGCTACGCATGATGCGCTTCAGGTCGAAGGCGACGCGCCGCGGCTCCGGGCTCCGGACGGCGTAGTCGATCTCGCCGGGGGAGGAGAGGATCCCCGCCCCGTAGTTGCGGGGGCCGTTGGCGGTGCGGATCAGACCGAACTCGACCGTGTACCAGTACAGCCGCGCGAGCCACTTCAGGGCGCCGAGGCCCTCGGCCTTCAGTCCACCCTTCCCGTAGGCCTCCATGTAGTCGGCGAACACGGGCGTGAAGAGCATGGGCACGTGCCCGAAGAAGTCGTGGAAGATGTCGGGCTCCACGATGTAGTCGAACTCGTGCTCCTCGCGAATCCACCACGTCACCGGGAACCGGCGGTTGGCGAGGTGCTCGAAGAAGACGAGGTCGGGAACCAGGCCCGGAACCGCGACCAGGCGCCACCCCGTCGCGGTCTGCAGCTGGGCGGTGACCGTCTCGAAGCGGGGGATGCCCCCCGCATAGTCGAGCCCGTCCAGCGCCGCGACGTACTCGTCGCAGGCCCGTCCGGGAACGAGCTCGATCTGCCGCCGGTAGAGCCGCCGCCAGCGGTCCTGGTCCGCCTCCGCGTAGGCCCCGTAGTCCTGCTCGACCGTGTAGTCGGGGCGAATGCGATGGTAATCGCCGCGCAGACCGTGGCTCGTCTGGCCGTAGTTGTCGGGCCCGTCCTCGGGATCTGACGCCTCGCCCGGGCGAGTGGACGTTCCCCGTGCCATGGGCTTCGGCCTCCTTGTTTCAGGTGTATCCCCTGCATGCTACCGCACGCCCCGACGAGCGGCCAGCCTGGCGAGGCCCGGGTCCTTCCCCCCGTCCTGGCGGACCTGGACCCGAAAGCCTTCTGAGCCCCGAGCGCCGCCGTGGCGACCGGCCACGAACAGACGCATTCTCGGCTCGGCGCCGGCTACGGCTTCCGATCGCGGATCCGGCAGACGCGCTCAGCGGTTCCGCTCACGGTACTCGTCGCTCTTCCGGAGCTCCCGGGCCACGTCCTCCTCGGTCCAGCGATCCCTCAGGACCTTGCTCACGTAGCTCCGGCTGCCGGCGTCGGGCTCGCGGCCGAGAACGTCGAGGTAGGCGCGCCGTACGATCTCCTTCGCCTGGTCCTCGGTGAGGCGGTCCTTCTCCCGGTACTCCGGGCTCTCTCTCAGCGCCTTCCGCACGTCCCTCTCGGTCCAGCCCTCGTTCATCACCTTCGCCCGGTAGGAGACGAACCCCCTCTGGTCCGGCTTCCGGTCGAGGACCTCCTCGTAGGCCTCGCGAACGATCTTCTCGGCCCTCTCCCGACGGTGCTTCGCGTACTCGGGGCTCTTCCGCAGCGCCTCGCGCACGTCGTCCTCCGTCCAGTCGTCGTCGATCATCCGGCTGCGATAGAGGCGCAGCCCATCCCGATCGGGCTCCCGATCCAGGATGTCCTCGTAGGCCCTCCGAATGACCTTTTCCGGGTCGTCGCGCCGCCGTGAGCGGCGGGCCTCCGCGCGATCCCGCAGGTCCTCCCGCACGTCGCGCTCGTTCCAGTGCTCGTCCTCCATCAGCTCCCGGTAGCGGTGGAGCTCGCCCTCGGTCGGCTCCCGGTCGAGAACATCCTCGAAGGCGCGCTCGATGGCCCGGTCGTGGTCGGAGGCCTCGATCGAGGGGCAAAGAACGCTCGGAGGGCCGGCGGGGGAACCATCGGGCCCGGACGCGCCGATCCACGACGCCAGGACTGTGACCGCCGCGAGTCCGATCAGACACCTTCTAGGCTTCATCATCACCCTCCAGCCTTCTTGCGCGAGCCGACCACGGTCAGCACCAGACCCAGGGCGGCGACGCCCCCCGCCGCCAGCGGCGGGATGGTGACCGTCTCCGTGGCCGTGCGCTCGATGTGGATGGGACCGGCGTCGAGGACCTTCTTCTGACGTGTGTACTGGAATGTCCCGAAGGCGAGGCCAATCAGGCCGACGACCAGCAGCACGATGCCAACGCGGCGCAGCATGAGGACTCCCCCCTCCGACCGACGTCGCGCGGTCTTCACCGCGCCAGGCCACTTCCCCCGCCGGGCACACAGCCTCCCTGCGAGGACACAGCCTACAGCCCCTCAGGCCGCGCCGGCAAGGAACCGCCCGTTTGCGGCTTGCGCGGCCGTCGCCCAGAATGGGCCGGCATGTCCCTCGCCGAGGGTCTGGAGAACATCGTGAACGTCAGCGGCGCCTTCATCCGGCCTCGTCGCGCGCGCCCCCGCAAGAGGAAGACCCGAAGCGGCCCCCCCGGGGAGCGGCGCTAGAATCGCGCATGGCCCGCATCGTGGTCGTCGGCTCGGTCGCGGAGGACGAGGTCCTCTCCTTGCCGGAGCCGCTCCGCGAGGGGAACCACCTCGAAGCGACGAGCCGGGAGCGGCGCCTCGGCGGCGGTGCGGCCAACACCGCCGTCCCGCTGCGTCACGCCGGCCACGAGGTCGTCGTCGTCTCCCCCCTGGGCACGGACGAGAGGGGCGACTGGCTGCTCGGCGAGCTTCAGGCCGTGGGCGTCGACACCTCGGGCATCGTCCGCGTCGCGGGCGAGAGTACCCGGTCGGTCGTGCTCGTCGATCCCGGGGGCGAGCGCACCGTGGTGAACGTTCACCGCGCCCGCGAAGAGCGCCTGCGCGAGCGGCTCGAGAAGATCGAGTGCGACGCGCTCTACGTCCGCAGCCGGGAGCCCGACCTGGCCGAGAGGATGGCAACGATCGCCCATCGCGCCACGGTGGTGGCCCACATGCCGCCCCTCGGCCGCGGGGCCCGGCCCGCGCACGTGCTGGTGGGCTCGGAGTCCGACCTGCCGGAGCCGTTCGTGGGTGACCCGTGGGACGCCGGCGAGGGCATTGCCGGGTCGCTCCTGCGCTGGGTCGTCATGACCATGGGTGCCCACGGAGCGGAGGCGGTCTCGGCCGAGGAGCGGATCGCGGCGCCGGCCCCGTCGGTGACCGCCGTCGACACCACCGGAGCGGGCGACGTGTTCGCCGCCGGCCTCGTGCACGCCCTCCTCGACGAGAGGCCGATGGCGCAGTCCCTCGACACCGCCGTGGCCTGGGGGGCCGCCGCCGCCGCCTGCCGCGGGCTGCCCGCGCGCGAGGCGATCCGCGGGCTGCTCTAGCCAACGCAGATCGGAAGCGCGCCCGGAACACCCGGAGGCCGACCTCGCCGAGCGGGAGCGACTGCTCGCCGGGGGGTGGGGCAGGGCGAGCTCGCGGGCCTCAGAAGCCCCAGGTCGCGGAGACGAAGGGTCCCCCGCCCTGCAGACCGCCGGTGACGAGGACCCCGCCCGGTCGGGGACCGGAACCCGCAGCCAGCACGACGCTGAAGACCGCGACTGGGGGGGGCGGTCGCACGGCGACGGCCTCGGCCGTCTCCTCCGGCCGGCGATCAAAGAGCCGCGGCACCGCCCACCCCACCGCGGTGCCGATCGCGGCGCCGGCGAGCACATCGGTGAGGTAGTGCTTGTCCGCCGCGACCCGGAGATAGGCGGTGGCCGCGGCACACGTGAGCCCGGCGGCCCAGACCCACTCCCTTCCCGGGTCGGCACGCAGGGATGCGAGACTGCCGGTGGAGACGGCGAGGGCGAAGGCCAGGCTGGAGTGGCCCGAGACGAACGACACGACGCTCTCCCGGGACCCCTTGTGTTGGCCCTCGGGGGGATCGTCGAAGTGGGCCCAGGGTCTCTCCCGCCGGAACAGGTACTTCGTGCCCTGCGTCACGGCCATGTTCAATGCTGAGGCCTCGAGCACGATCAGCATCTCCCTGCCGAAGCCGTTGCCGAACCCCCCGCGCCCCGCCGCGAAGGCGGCGGTCGGGGCCACCAGCGAGAGACCGAGCGTCACGTTGCTCCAGCTATGGGCCTTCTCGCGGTCGGACCATCGCCAGTGGCGGCGGGCCGCGGCGTCGAGACCGTTGAGCGTGTCCCGGCCGTGCTCGTCGCGATCGCACCACTTGCAGCTCCACGCCTTCGTCTCGTCGGTGAGGAGCCGGGGCCCCAGCGTTCCTGCGACCCCGGCCAGGGTCAGCGGGGCGTCCAGTGATGCCCGGTACTCGAGCCCCGCGCTCTTCGTGTCCTGGGCGTGCACGCCCGCCGGCACGAGCGCGACCGCGAGGACGAGCGCGGTGGCGTGAGGGCGCACGATGAGGTGGCGGCTCACAACCCGACCGCCGCCTTCTCCCGCGCCGCCTCGGCGCTCTGGATCGCCGAGTCCACCGCCCACTCGAACCAGTGACGGTCCTCGCCCTCGAGACGGTCCAGCATCCCCTCGCGCAGGTGGCGGTACCAGGCGATCTCCCGGTCGTAGGTCTCGCCTTCGTCCTCCAGGCCCTCGTGGTGCTGCAGCTCGTGAAGAAGCGTTCCGGCCAGGCGAATGGTCGTGAAGGTGCGTTGCGCCGGCTCGGGCACCTCCAGGTCGGGAAAGGGAAGCCCGGGATTGAGGAGCTCGTCTCGCCGCACGAAGACCCTCGAGACGAGCCCCAGAGACTGCACGCTGATCGCGCTCCGCTGCCCCGCCAGACGAGGGGCGACCCACAGAGCGCCCCTCTCCTGCAGCTGGCCGAGCGCCGCGGCGAGACCCGGCTCCTCCCACGCTCGGAGCTGATCCAGCAGTGCCCCGAACGCATCCCACTCCTCCGGGCTCTGGCGATTCAGGGCATAGGCGCCACCGCCGGCGAGGGCGGCGGCCTTCTCCTCCGCCACCCGGACGATGGCGAAGTACGTCGAGACGACGATGACGACCCCCAGCCCGATCCTCAGCAGCACCTTCACCCGCAAAGCGTACCTGATGTCGTGCGCCGGCGGCGATGGACGAGCGCCTCAGGGAGTCCCCCCGGCTCTGCCGGGGGAGACTTGCGGCAACACCTGACCTTTGAGGAAGAGAAACACCTCCTCCGCGGCGAGGCGGTTCCCCTCGTCGCTCAGGTGGAAGCGGCCCAGGAGAAACGGGCTCGCGGCCTCGTCCAGGGAGGTTCGTCCGGCTGCCGCTCTTCTGAACGTGGCCGTGAGATCGAGCAGGGCGATCCCCTGACTCTCGGCGATCGCGGCGAGCCGCCGGCGGGGGCGCTCACGGTCCAGCGACGAGCCCCCATCTCCCGTACGGGCCACCAGGGCCTTCCAGAGATCGTCGTGGACCTGCTCCGCGCAGGGGATGACCACCAGCGCGAAGCGACTGCCCCCGGCCTCCACCTCGGCCTTGAACCGTCCAAGGAGGGCGCCGAGCAGCGCCCAGGCGTGGGCGAGGTCGGGGTCGTCGGGACGTTCGAACACGCGCTGAACCGGCTCGAGGCCGCCCCGCCCCGCCCGACCCGAGCTCCGGAGGCGCCGAACCGCCTGCTTCTGCCAGACGTAGAAGCGGCTGTAGTGGTTGAGCCACCGGTTCAGCGCCCCCGGCGCGCCCGGTGCCGGTCCCTGGCGGAGGGTCCCGTCCGGGTCCAGATCGAAATAGATGCGCGGCGCCCAGGTGAGGCGGCGCGAGTTGTCGGCGAAGTCGTTCCCCACGAACAAGGCCAGCAGCACGACATCGGGCTCATACGCGGACACCAGCTCGCGGTAGAGCACGAGCTCCTGGCCCGTGCTCGAGCTCGACACCCCGAAGTTCAGGACCTCGAAGTCCCTCTCCGGCTGCCACCCCCGCAGAGACGCCTCCAGACGCCGGACGAGCGTGTGCGTCTCCTCGGTCGCGACCGCGGCGACCATCGAGTCGCCGATCACCGCGACACGGTGCGTCCCCGCCGGCTTGCGCCTCGGCCGATCCGGATCTCGGAATCCCTCGGCGTTGAACCGGAGCGCGACCTCGCGTCCGGCTTCGTCCACGAAGACACGGCCCTCGAACCCGGGGACGAAGCGCTTCCCCACGACCGGATCCGTCACCAGCAACGCCGGCCCGATCCTCGAGAAGAGACGGGTCCCCGCCTCGGCGACGAGCAGGACGACGATGACCGAGACGACGACCAGGCCGAGGTTTCCGGCGAGGCCCCTCAGCCGGCCTCGTCGGGCCTCGCGCGCGCTCACCGCGACCGATCCTCAGTGCCTCTCGCCATACGGCTCGGTAGGATATCTCGTCCGAATCCCCCGAGCGAAAACGATTGGCGCCGGCGCTCGCGCGGCACTAGACTGCGGTCCGGGTGTCCCGGAAGGGACCGTTGCCATGATCGGGCGGACCATCGACCGGTACGACGTCGTCGAGCGTCTTGGCGAGGGGGGGATGGGCGTCGTCTACAAGGCCCGCGACACCCTCCTCGATCGCCACGTCGCCCTCAAGGTCCTGCCCCCCGACAAGTCGGCCGACCCCGAACGCCGAAGACGCTTCCTTGGGGAGGCGAAGGCCGCCTCCGCCCTGAACCACCCCGGGATCGTGGCGGTGCACGACGTCCTCACCGTCGACGGGCAGGACGTCATCGTCATGGAGCTGGTCGAAGGGGAGACCCTCGAGCAGCGTCTGGCTCGGCGCCGCCTCCCCCTTGGGGAGGCGCTGGGTCTCGCCATGGACATCGCGGACGCGCTGGCGCGCGCCCACGCCGCCGGGATCGTCCACCGCGACCTGAAGCCCTCCAACGTCATGGTGACACCGGACGGCGGCGTCAAGATCCTCGACTTCGGTCTCGCGAAGCTCGTCGAGGCGCCCTTCCCGGGGGACGAATCCCCGACCCTCTCGCGCCACGAGTCGCTGACCGCACACCGCGTGGTGGTGGGCACGATCGCGTGGATGTCGCCGGAGCAGGCGGCGGGGCAGCCGGTGGACGCGCGAAGCGACATCTTCGCCTTCGGCCTCCTCCTCTATGAGATGCTGACGGGAGCGCACCCCTTTCGGCGCGGCACCGCAACCGAGACGCTCACTGCCATCCGGGAGGCCGATCCCGAGCCGCCCACCCGACGGTCGCCCGACCTTCCCCTGGAGGCGGAGCGGGCGGTCCTGCGGTGCCTGCGGAAGGACCCGTCCCGCCGCTGGCAGAGTGTCTCGGACCTGGGCGCGGTGCTGGCGGATATCAAGGAGGACTCCGAGTCGGGCCGGCAGGTCGTGTCCGCGGCGGCGGCGGGCCGTCGCCCGCTCCCCTGGGGTCTCGTCGGTGTGGCGGGCGTGCTCATCGCCGCGGTGGTGGCCGGGATTCTCCTGCTCCGCCGCGAGCCGGCCCCGGCCGCGCCCCTCGAGTTCCGGCGCCTGACCTACGACACCGCAATCAGCTTCACGCCGGCCATCTCTCCCGACGGCAACCTCGTGGCCTACGCCTCCGACCGTGGGGGCGACGGCGCCCTCGACATCTGGGTGCGCCACATCAACCGGCCGGAGCCGGTGCGCCTGACCCGGCACCCCGCCGACGACTGGATGCCGCGCTTCTCCCCCGACGGCTCGCTCATCGTGTTCCGCTCCGAGCGCGACGGTGCGGGGATCTACGTCGTCAACGCCCTCGGGGGCAGCGAGAGAAGGATTGCCCCGGACGGGCTCTTCGCCCGTTTCTCCCCGGACGGAGTCCAGGTCGCCTACGCCGAGCGCCCCGACTTCGCACCCCATGGCCTCCTCAGGATGTTCCAGGTCCCCGTGGAGGGAGGGGTGCCCGAGCCTCTCGTGCCCGGTTTCGGGGTGTGGACCCCGCCCGGGAGCACCGGCCCCATCTGGTCCCCGGACGGGCGGCTCATCCTCTTCGACGGCGCCCCCTTCGATGACCCGCGCCGGGGCGACTGGTGGGTGGCCCCGGCCGCGGGAGGCGAGCCCCGCTCGAGCGGGGCGATGGAGGCCCTGCCGCGGATGGACGTCGTCCAGGTCCCGGCGCTCTGGCTCCCGAGGGGGCGGCTTCTGTTTCTCGCCGGCACGACGATCGAAGGCGTCAACCTGCATCAGGCCCGCATCTCCGAAGAAGGAGAGATCACCGGCCCTCCGGAATCCCTCACCTCCGGTCCCGGCATGACCTGGTTCCCGTCAGCCTCGCATGACGGCCGCCTCGCCCTCTCGCGGTTCCAGTGGGTGGTCCACCTGTGGGAGGTCCCCCTCGATCCCACGAGCGGGGCATCTGCCGGTCCGCCGCGCCGGATCACCGACGATGCGGCCCCCAAGTTCTCGTTCTGGCTCACACGTGACGGCAACCGCCTCGTCTACTCCACGTTCGCAGGGTCGCCGGACAACCGTCGCGGCGAGGTGCGGCTGAAGGATCGCGGGAGCGGAGAGGAGACCGTCGCCGTCTCGATGGCGGCGACATCGACGTGGGTCAACACCCGTATCAGCCCCGACGGGACGCTCCTGACCTGGTGCCGGTTGGTCGACGGGCAGTGGGTCACGACGGTGAGAGCCGTGGGTGAGTCGGCGGGCCGTGAGCTCTGCCGGGACTGCGTGGCGCTGGCCTTCTTCTCCGATGGGGAAGAGGTCCTGGTCGCTCGGGGCCGGCGCCTGACCCGGCTCGACCTCGGGACCGGCGACGAGAAGACGGTGCTGGAGATCGAGGGCCGGACGCTCCTCGATGCCGACCTTTCGTGGGATGGCGCCTGGCTGGTGATGCGGACAGGTGAGGCCGAGGGTCGCGTCGCCCTGCACGTTCTTCCTCTCCGCGACCCACCGGTGCCCCCGGCGGAGTGGATCGAGATCGCCGGCCGAGACGAATGGGTGGGTGCCCCACGGTGGTCCCCGGATGGACGGCTCGTCTACTACCTCTCGGACCGGGACGACTTCGCCTGCGTGTGGGCGCGACGGCTCGACCCCGCCACCCACCGGCCGGTGGGCGAGCCCTTCGCCGTGGCCCATGCCCACGACTCGTCGATGAAGATGCTGCCGGTGCAGAGGGGCGTCTGGTCCCTCGCTGTGGGAGCCGACCGGGTCGTCTTCAACGCCGCCGAGGCGACGGGCGACGTCTACACCGCAATGCTGCCGCCCGAGTAGCCGCGGGCCGAGCGCCTCACGCCCGTCGCTGTTTCGTGGCATCCTGTTCCCGGAGGCTCCCCCCTATGTTCTTCTCTGCCGACAAGCTGAGGATCCCCACGCCCGAGCAGTCGCTGCCCGGCCGGCCCGAGAGGATGCCCGTCCCGAAGGCCCACTTCGTCAACGGCGCCCCGCTCGAGCCGCCCTTCCCGGAAGGCACCGCGCTCGCGCTGTTCGGGATGGGCTGCTTCTGGGGTGCGGAGCGCCTCTTCTGGCAGGCCCCGGGCGTCGTCTCCACCTCCGTGGGCTACGCGGGCGGCCACACCCCCAACGCCACCTACCAGGAGGTCTGCAGTGGCCGGACCGGCCACGCCGAGGTGGTGCGCGTCGTGTTCGACCCGGCAAGAATCACCTACGAGGAGCTCCTGCGTCTCTTCTGGGAGGGCCATGACCCCACGCAGGGGATGCGTCAGGGAAACGATGTCGGGACCCAGTACCGCTCGGCGATCTACACCCATGGAGAGGAGCAGCGCGCCCAGGCGGAAGCCTCGGCCGTGGTGTACCAGCAGGCCCTAACCCAGGCCGGGCGTGGCGAGATCACCACCGAGATCCGCGAGGCCCCCGACTACTTCTATGCGGAGGAGTACCACCAGCAGTACCTGGCCAAGAACCCCGGTGGCTACTGCGGCCTCGGCGGCACGGGTGTCGCCTGTCCGGCGGGGGTCTGACCCCGCGCGGCGGCTCGGCTTGAAGTCCGGGCCGAGGCGGGCTAGGTTTCGCACCGGCGGCCTGTGGTCCGCGAGGGGGTGGGGTGAAGATCCTCGTCGTCGACGTCGGCGGGAACAACGTCAAGCTGCTGGCCACCGGGCACCACGTGCCCCGCAAGGTCCGCTCCGGCCCCAAGCTCACGCCGGCGCGCATGATGTCCGGCATCAAGGAGACCGTTCCCGACTGGAAGTGGGACGTCGTCACCGTCGGCTACCCCGGGGTGGTCAAGAACGGCCGCCCCGCCCTCGAGCCCATGAACCTCGGGACCGGTTGGGTGCGCTACAACTTCCGCCGTGCCTTCGGCAAGCCCGTCCGCATCATCAACGACGCGGCCATGCAGGCGCTCGGTAGCTACGCCGGCGGGCGGATGCTCTTCCTCGGCCTCGGCACCGGGCTCGGGGCGGCTCTCGTGATCGAGGGGCTGGTCCAGCCGCTGGAGATCGCGCACCTCTCCTACCGCAGCGGCATGACCTACGAGGATTTCCTGGGCAAGCACGGCCAGCAGCGCATGGGGAAGAAGCGCTGGCGGCAGATGGTTCACGAGATCGTGGGCGTCCTCCTGCCCGCGTTCCAGGTCGACGAGGTGGTGATCGGCGGCGGCAACGCGAAGCAGCTCAAGGAGCTCCCCCCCGGGGCCCGCCTCGGCAGCAACAAGAACGCCTTCGCCGGGGGGTTCCGTCTCTGGAAGGACCCCCTGGCCGGCAAGCGCAGCCGCACGCAGGCCCGCAAGTAGTCGCCACCGTCTCCCGGCGCCCGATCCGGGTCGCGCTCCCGTCCATCCTGCCCCGGGGGCGCGTGCTAGTCTGAGGGGTCACGGCGTCAGAGGCGGCCCGGGCGGAATCCCCTCATGTTCATTCCCATCGCCGATGCCCCGAACCCGAAGGGGGCCTCGTTCGCGACGTGGACGCTGATCGCGCTCAACGTCGCGGCCTACCTCCTCATCAACGTCCCGCTGGGCTCTCAGCGAGCCGACGTGAACGACCCCGAGTTCCGAGAGTACGTGGAGTTCCTCGCGCAGAGGGTCACCAGCCGGGCGGAGCTCGCCCAGGCTGCCCGACAGACCTCCGCCTATGACCTCTTCGTCTTCAAGCACGGCTTCCGCCCCGCGAAGGGCTCGATCACGGATCTGCTGTTCGCGATGTTCCTACACGGGGGCTTCATGCACCTGTTCGGGAACATGCTGTTCCTCTGGATCTACGGGGACAACGTGGAGCGGCGTCTGGGGGCGGTGCCGTTCGTCTTCTGGTACCTGTTGACGGGGGCGGCGGCGACGCTGTTCCACGCCGCGGTCTTCTCGTCCTCGAACGCGCCGCTCGTGGGGGCCTCGGGGGCGATCTCGGGGGTCCTGGGCTTCTACTTCGTCTGGTTCCCGAAGAACGTGGTCCGGGTCCTCGTCCTCCTGCCGCCGTTCTTCCCGGTCATCCAGGTGCCTGCCCGGGTCGTGCTCGGCGTCTTCATCGTCCTTGAGAACATGCTTCCGTTCCTCTTCGCCGGGGAGGGCGGGGTGGCCCACGGGGCCCACATCGGGGGTTTCCTGGCCGGCGTGGCGGTGGCGTGGGTGATGGATCGTCGGGGGGCCGCGTCGCGGCCACGGGACATCGGCGCCCCCAGGGTCCGGCCCATCGGCGCCCAAATGGTCCGGGAGGCGCTCGCGCGAGGGGAATACGGCGAGGCGGCCGCGGAGTACTTCGAGCTGCCCGCACCCGCGGCCCGCGGGGCGCTCTCGCCGGAAGAGGCGGTGGCGCTCGCGGGCTGGCTGCGCGAGAAGGGCCACTCCGACGCGGCCCTCGTCATGCTGAGGCGCGTGGTGCGGGACACCCCCCGGGGCAGGGGGCTGGCCGAGGTGTACGCGCTCGCGGGATCCATCCTCCTGGACGAGAAGCAAGAGGCCACGGCCGCGTACCAGTACCTCCTGACCGCCCTCGAGCTGGGCCCGAATCCGGACACGGCCGCCGAGATCCGGCGGGAGCTGGCGGCCATCGAGACCCAGCAGAGGCGTCCCGTCGGACGGCTGCACCGACCGCCGAGCTGGTAGCGCTCAGAGACGTGATCGTTCCCGACCTGGCCTGACTCGAGCGGCAATCAAGGCCGGGCCGCGACCGATGACCCCAGGGCCTCCTCGAGGAAGCGGCGAGCTTCGTCCTGAATGCCGGGTTGCTGGCTCTCCCGGGGGCCGGCGATGTTGAGGATGGCGACCTCGCTCGTCTCCGTCCAGCGCTGAACCTCGGACGGGTCAGGGCCCTGCTCGAGATCGAGAACGAGGAGCGGGCGCCCGTGACGGCGCGCCAGGGCGATCGTGAAGGCCGTGCCCCCGCTCGGGCGCCCCCGGGTGAGGACGAGGGTGCCGTCGGAGTCACGCACGTTCCACTCGGTACGCTCGGGGTAGTCGGCCGACGGCGTCTCCCGCAAGGGGTAGCGCGCGTCGATCGGCCCGTCCTCGGCCTTGCGCCCACGCGGGCACCAGCCCCCGGAAGGGATGCCGAGGAGGAGGGCGGTGTCGAGGGCGGCGCGGTCCACGCCGGTCTGGCCTCCGGAGACGATACGCTCGACCACGGTCTGCTATTCTCACCCCGCTTCGGGACAGGGGATGTCACACGAGGACTTCATGCGCCGGGCGCTGGCCGAGGCCCATCGGGCCCGCGAGGCGGGCGAGGTGCCGGTGGGCGCGGTGGTCGTCGCCGGCGGCGCCATCGTGGGGACGGGCTTCAACCGGCCCATCGGGGCCCAGGATCCCACCGCCCATGCCGAGATCGTGGCCCTCGGAGCGGCGGGTCAGGCCCTCCAGAACTACCGTCTGAGCGGAGCCACCCTCTATGTGACCGTGGAGCCGTGTCTCATGTGTGTGGGAGCGATCGTCCACGCCCGGATCGGAACCGTGGTCTACGGGGTTCCGGATCCGAAGGGCGGGGCCGTCCGGTCGCTGCTGGATGTGAGCGCCCTGCCCCTGAACCACCACTTCGAGGTGGTGGACGGCGTCCTCGCGGAGGAGTGTGGGGAGCTCCTCCAAGGGTTCTTCCGGGAGAAACGCCAGCCCGAGAGCGGCTGATCCGACCCGAGGAAGCCCACGACAGGGCCCGCCAGGGGGGCCCCGGAAGGTCTGGTAGAATCACGGATTGTCTCGTACTCCCGGGTGTCTGGAGGGTGCGAGGTGTCGGATAGCCGGGCCCAGACAACCGCGAACGAAGCGGGATTCACTCCCGCGGAGTGAGCGCGGGGGCTTGGGGGACGTGACACAGGGACGTGCCGGAAGACTCAGGCGTCAGCGAGCAAAGCGCGATTCACTCGCGCGAAGCGAGCTGGGGGTCTGGGGGACGCGACGCAGCGTCCCCCAGCTCAATGACGGAGAGGTGCGAGAGTGGTTGAATCGGGCGGTCTCGAAAACCGTTGTGCCTTACAAGGTACCGTGGGTTCGAATCCCACCCTCTCCGCCAACCCGGCCGACGTCGCACCATGGTAGCCAGGGGGGTCTGGGGGACGCGACGCACGAACATGCCGGAAGACTCAGGAGTCAGCGAACGGAGCGCGATTCACTCGCGCGAAGTGAGCCGGGGGGCCTGGGGGGTGCGACGTAGCACCCCCCAGCTCAATAACGGAGAGATGCGAGAGTGGTTGAATCGGCGTGACTGGAAATCACGTGTAGGGGTAACCCCTCTACCGAGGGTTCGAATCCCTCTCTCTCCGCCACACCAGTAGCTTCCGGGCTTCGCTCCGTAGGCCTGCCGCACCGGACACGACGCGAGTTGAGGGGCGCTGCGTCGGCGATCCCTCTCCTTCAGCTCGGGCTACCGGCGAGACGCGTGAGCTCCTCGAACCAGCCGAGCACCAGGTGGAGGGGCGGCAGCGGCCCCTTCTCCTCCCCGCGGACGACCAGAAGGCCGGAGCCGGTGGAGGTGAGGGCCACAAGGCCGGGATCCGTGAGGAGCCGACGGGGTGTGCCCGCCTTGAAGCCAGGGACGGTGCTGATAGGCACCGCCATCACCGCTCCCTCGGTCATGTAGTAGAGCTCACGGCCGTCGCGCGACCAAGCCGGCGAGAACCCGCCGTCCACCGAGACCTGCCACTTCGGCGACATGGCCGGGAACGGGGCCACGTAGGTCTCGAAGCGGTTGGTCTCGTTCGAGACGTAGGCGAGAAAAAGGCCGTCGGGAGAGAACGACGATGACTCCTCGTCGAAGCGCGTGCGCAAGAGCGGCCGGGGCTCGCGCGCGCCGGTCAAGGGCAGTACCCAGAGGTCGGTGCCGGTCTCGAGACCACACTCCACGTAGGCGAGGAGACTGCCGTCGGGGGAAAACGCGTCCGGGTACTGGGTCAGCGGGCTCGAAAGCAGGTGCTCCACTGCGCCCCTCCCGTCTGTGTCGACGGCGTACAGGTTCATGGGACCGTTGCGGCTCGAGGCGAAGGCCACCCCCCGGCCGTCGGGCGAGATCGCGGGCTCGACGTTGTGCGCTTCAAACGTCAGACGGGTCAGGGCGTGACGGGGGAGATCGGCCACCCACACGTCGGAGCCGGTGCCTTCGTGGATCGTGAGGGCCAGCCGCGATCCGTCGGGGACCGCGTCGAGGTTCATGAACGGACGGGAGGGGAGTCGGACAGACTCCTCCTTCCCGTCCCTTCCGACCGCGACCACGGCGTGGGCCGGCACCTCGTGGGTCCCGGGGAGATACGCGAGGTCGCCGCTCTGGGAGAAGGCAAGCTGGGCCGCGCCCTTGAACCAGTCGACGGTGACGCCGTCGAGGACGCCGACCGCGGCCCCCTGGAGATCGCCGGTGCGGGGAGCAATCCGGACCGCCATCAGCCGGCTCTTGCGCAGAAACACGAGGTGCCCGGTGGGAGCGTACCGCCCGTAGCTCGCCCCCGCCAGGAGCGTCCGGGGCGAGCCCGCGCCCGGCCTCAAGGGTGCCGAAGCGAGACGTGCCTGGTCCAGGCCAGCGGTCGGCCAGACGGTGAAGACGACGATTCTGCTGCCGGGGAGAACCTCGGGCCACCAATGGCCGATCTCCCCCTTCGCGGTGTCGGGCTGGGTCAGCCGCTCGGGGGTCCCTCCGGTCGCCGGCACCCGCAAGAGCCCTCCCCTCTCCTCGTCGGCGAAGACGATCGTGCCGTCGTCCCCCCAGCTCGCGCCGAGGGGGACCTTCGCCTCGCACAGCGTGACGGGGGCTCCCCCTCCCACCGGCACCTTCTTGAGCTTCCCGTCGGCGAAGAAGCCGATCCATCGGCCGTCGGGGGAGACGAAAGGCTCGCTAGCGCCTTCCGTCCCGGCGAGCGGCACGGCGTCGAAGCGGTCGAGGCCGCGAGCGTAGAGCTGCGACCGGCCGCCGCGGGTGAGCACGACCACGAGCTCGGACCCGTCCGGGGTCATCGCAAGTGACGGTGCGGCCCCGAGGGCAGCTCCATCGCCCAGGCCGAGAGGGACCGTGGCGCGGGTCACCCGCGGGATGGGCGGTGGAAGAGCCTGTCGCACAGCGCCCGCGATCGCCAGCCCGATCGCCAGGCCGGCCGCGAGGAGCGGCCACCGAAGCCGCCCCGCGCCAGCCTCGGTACCGGACGCGGTTTCTACTTCGGGATCCAGGACTTGGAGGGACTGGCGGCCGCGGCGGGCGCCGTCGACGGTGACGGACGCCACGAATCGGTATCCACGCCGGTGGACGGTCTGGACGAACGCGGGCCGCTGGGGATCGTCGGCCAGGGCCTGCCGCAGCTGGCTCACCGCTTCCGTGAGCGAAGTCTCGGTGACGACGGCATCCTTCCACACCGCGTCCATCAGCGCCTGCTTGGAGACGAGGCGGCCCGGGCGTGTGACCAGGCATTCCAGGACGCCCAAGACGCGGGGAGGCAGTGGCAGTTCCACGTCCGCTCTGGAAAGGATGCGGTTCGTGCGATCGAAGCGGTAGGGGCCGAACGCGAGGACGTCGCCTGCGGGGTGCAGGACGACGGTGGCCGAAGAGGCCTCGCGGTCTTTCAATTACGCCTTCCTTAACCCGATCTTCAGGACTTTATAGCCCGCCGGCCGCACAACTCCGACATGGCCCTCTCCGATCGGCACTTCCCCCGGAGGCCATCTTACCGCCGGAACACCGGCTTCGTGCTGGCGGCGGTGATTCTCCTCGCCATGCCTCTCCGGGCCCAGACGGGCACTCCGGCGGGGGCCGCCCGCGAGGTGCCTCAGCGCCGGACGTTCCCCGTCACCCGTGCCACGAGCGCGATCAAGGTGAATGGCGTACTCGACGAGGAGGCGTGGGCCCACGCCACCGCGATCGAGCTCCCGTATGAGTTCTTCCCGGGCGACAACGTGGCTCCTCCAGTACGGACGGAGTGCCGCATCACGTTCGACGACGCCAGCGTCTACCTGGGCTGCACTGCGTTCGATCCCCAGCCGGGGAAGATCCGGGCCCACCTCGCCGATCGGGATGCCATCACGACCTTCCAGCAGGACGACCACATCGGGATCCAGTTCGACCCGTTCAACGACGAGCGGCGGGCCTTCCAGTTCCGGGTCAATCCGCTCGGCGTCCAGGCCGACGCGATCTTCAGCGAGCTGGACGGCATCGAGGACTGGGCGTGGGACGCGATCTGGCAGAGCGCGGGCCGGATCAACGGCGACGGCTACGTGGTCGAGGTGGCGGTGCCGTTCAACCAGCTCCGGTTTCCGCGAGCCGAGGGCGCCGAGACCTGGGGGCTCGACCTCTACCGCTCGTACCCGCGCAACGTGCGGCACCGCATCTCGGCCGCCTACATGGATCGCAACCGGAGCTGCCTCCTGTGCCAGATCCACAAGGTCGAGGGTTTCGCGGGAATCACCCCCGGACGCAACCTCGAGATCGACCCCACCGCCACCGCCCACCGAACCGATCGGCGCGACGAGCTCCCCGGGGGACCGTTTCGCGAGGCGGACAAGGGGGGGGAAGCGGGCGTCACCGCGAAGTGGGGGATCACCCCGAACCTGATCCTGAACGGCACCGTCAACCCGGACTTCTCGCAGGTCGAGGCGGACGTGGCCCAGCTGGAGGTGAACACGCGCTTCGCGCTCTTCTACGAAGAGAAGCGCCCCTTCTTCCTGGAAGGCACGGATTTCTTCGCAACCCCGCTCAAGACCGTATACACCCGGACGGTGGCGGACCCCAGGGGTGGGCTCAAGGTCACCGGCAAGGCGGGCCGGGACGCGCTCGGGGTGTTCGTGGCCCGGGACGCCGTCAACAACCTGGTACTGCCCGCGAACCAGGGGTCGGACTACGTATCGCTCGACCAGCGGGTGTGGAGCGGCGTGGTGCGCTACCGGCGCGACCTCGGCAAGGCCTCCACGGTGGGCGCGGTCTACGCGGGCCGCGAGGGCGACGGCTACCACAACCACCTCTACGGTGTCGACACCTTCGTGCGGCTGTCGAGCGCCGACACCGTGCGCGCGCAGTACACCCGGTCCAACACCCGCTACCCGGATCCCGTGGTGGAGGAGCACGGGCAGAGGGCGGGCGCGTTCGGCGGCGGCGGCTTCTTCGCCGACTACAACCACCAGAGCCAGAACTGGATGTGGTTCGCCCAGGTCCAGGACCTCGGGCGGGACTACCGGGCGGACAGCGGGTTCATCCCCCGGGTGGACGTCCGCACCGCACAGGGAGCGTTCGCCCGCGTCCTGCACGCCGAAGCCGACCACTGGTACTCGCAGCTCAACTTGCAGGTGATCGGCCTCCGCACCGAGGACCACGACCGTCGGCTCACCGATCAGAAGGCGGGAGCCGAGGTGGTCTACGCGGGGCCCCTGCAGTCCGTCCTCGACGTGACGGCCTCCACGAACAAGGAGCGCTTGGCCGGCGTCCTCTACGATCTCGATCGATTGGAGCTCACGGGCGAGATCCGCCCGACCGGCAACCTGCGGATCAACGTCGCCGGCACGTTCGGCGACTCCCTCGACGTGGACAACCACCGCAAGGGGAGCGGCCTCCGGATCGCCCCGAGCATCGAGTACCGACTCGGCCGGAGCCTCGAGCTGCGCCTCAGCCACGACCTCGAGACGCTCGACGTCGACGAGAGAAGGGTCTTCACCGCCCGGCTCACTCAGGGCCGTCTCGTCTACTACCTCGGCACGCGGGTGTTCGCCCGGCTCATCCTGCAGTACCTCGACCTCCGCCAGGACCCCGCGCTCTACATGGAGCCGGTCGAGCCGCGGACCCGGCGCCTGTTCTCGCAGTTCCTGTTCTCGTACAAGGTCAACCCGCAGACCGTGTTCTTCGTCGGCTACTCAGACAACTCGCGGAACGTGCCGTTGTCCGGCGGCCTGGCTCGCACCGACCGGACGTTCTTCGTCAAGCTCGGGTACGCCTGGGTCCCGTAGTCTCGTGGCCGCCGCGTGCGGAGCGGCCGGCGATGATCGAGTGGATGGGCGACGACGACGCCCAGTCGCCAGTCGTGCCGGCTCGAGCGGTGGCCGAGCTTGACGGTAGCTGCCGTCTCGAGAAAGGCGACCCGACGAACTGGGAGGAAGCATGCGCATGGGGAGCAGGAAGCGTGCAGGAGCCGCATGGGCGCTTGGGATGGTGCTGTGGATGCTGCCGCTGCCGCCGGAAGCCCCGGCGGCAGCGGCCGATGCCGCGGAGTGGCGAGGCACCGCCCAGCAGAAGGTCTGGGGCCTCATGCAGGTCTGGGGCACGGTGAAGTACAACTTCGCCTTCTTCGAGCGCCTGCCCGACCTCGACTGGGATGCCGCTGTTCACGCCGCGATCCCCCGCGTGCTCGACGCACCCGACCAGGAGGAGTACTACCGGCGCCTCAACGAGTTGACTGCGCTGCTGCACGACGGGCATACCCTCGTCGTCTCGCCGTCGATCCGTGGCGGCGGCTTCGACAACCCACCCGTCGAATTCCAGGTGGTCGAGGATCGCATCATCCTGGCACGGACCGGCGACACGGAAGAGATCCGGGCACAGGGGATTCGGCCTGGCATGGAGCTGGTTGCGGTCGGTGAGGGCGTCCCGGCGCGGCAGTGGCTCCGGGACAAGGCCCTGCGCTACTACCCGGGCAGCACGAAGCAGAACGGCGAGGCGCTCGGGATGTTCCTGTTTCTCCGCGGACCGAAGAACACGACGCTGAAGCTTACGCTGGAGAACGCTGCCGGCGCGACCCGGACGGTCACGCTCACCCGCAACAGCCAGAACCGCGACGGCACGGTGTTCCGACCACGCATCCGCGACTTCTCACGGTTGGTCGAGACGAGGATGCTGGACCCTCGAATCGCCTACCTCCGCCTGGCCACGTTCGATGACGAGAAGGTCGTCGAAGAAGTCGACGCCGAGCTCGACCGGCTCGACCTGGATCAGCTGCGGGGGATGATCCTCGACATCCGCTACAACATGGGCGGCGACGACCGGTTCGCCTACCCGATCGTCGCGCGCCTCGTGGATCACGCGGTGAGCGGGTCCACGTGGCGCACGCCCGAGTACCACCCGGCCTACGCCTCCTGGGGGAAGGCCGAGAAACCCCTCCAGGGTGACACTGTGCGGATCGAGCCCGACGCGCGCAAGCGTTACACGGGCCCGCTGGTCATCCTCACCGGCCCCAACACAATGAGCACCTCCGAGGACTTCCTGGTTCCGCTCGACTACTCAGGACGGGCGCTGATCGTCGGCGAGCCCACGGCCGGCACCACCGGCAATCCTGTCAACGTCCGCCTGCCGGGCGGCGCCATCCTGCGGGTCTGCTCGCTTTGGTCCACCTATCCGGATGGCCGCGAGTTCGTCGGCCGCGGCATCGAGCCCCATGTCGTGGTGCATCCGACCGTCGCGGGCATTCGGGCGAATCGGGACGAGGTGCTCCAAAAGGCGGTCGAAGTACTCGGCAATTGGGGCGCGTATCAGCGGGACAATCCAGACCGGTAGCGCTCGAGTCAGAGCGACCTCAGCGGGGGGAGTGTCAGCCACGTGAGGTGGGGGGTGACGCGCTCCGCCCCCTGGCGGACAACGCCCGGCGGACGCCCGGCAGACGCTTGGCCGGCTGCAGGACTTGAAGTACGCTAGCCTCAGGGTCGGTCGCACGTGGATCCCGGCCCTGCGCAACGCGAGCCGCCGAACCCCGCCAGGCCCGGAAGGGAGCAACGGTTAGGCGTGTCTCGGGTGTGCCGCAGATCGTCGGGATTCACGTGGGGCCGACCCGCTGCGACTCCCCCGACACGCCCTTGAGCTATAAGGTTCTCGCCCTCAGGTACCGCCCGTCGACGTTCGACGAGGTCGTCGGTCAGACGACCGTCACCCGCACGCTCCGCAACGCCATCGAGCAGGACCGGATCGGCCACGCCTTCCTCCTCTCCGGGGCCCGGGGGGTGGGGAAGACCACCACTGCACGGATCCTGGCCAAGGCCCTCAACTGCTCGCGAGCCGACGGGCCGACCGCGGAGCCGTGCAGCGAGTGCGACTCCTGCCGGGAGATCGCGGAGGGCAAGGCGCTCGACGTCCAGGAGATCGACGGGGCCTCGAACAACAGCGTCGACCAGGTCCGCGAGCTGCGCGAGAGCGCGCGCTACAACCCGGCCCGCGACCGCTTCAAGATCTGGATCATCGACGAGGTCCACATGCTCTCCACCGGCGCCTTCAACGCCCTGCTGAAGACGCTCGAAGAGCCGCCCCCGCGGGTGAAGTTCATCTTCGCGACCACCGAGTACCACAAGATCCCGGAGACGATCCTCTCCCGGTGCCAGCAGTACGACTTCCGGATGATCCCGGCCCGCGAGCTCCAATCGCACCTGCGCGGGATCGCCGAGCGGGAGGGCATCACGGTCGGCGACGCCGCCCTCGCCCAGATCGCCCGTGCCGCGGAGGGGAGCGTCCGCGACGCCCTCTCACTGTTCGACCAGGTCCTGGCCTTCACCGGCGAGGAGGTGAAGGACGAAGAGGTCGCGGGGCTCCTCGGGCTGGTGGACCGGGAGCTGTTGCACCGGGCCTCGAGGGCGATCGAGGCGGGCGACAGCCTGGGCGTTCTCGAGCTCGTGGAGAGCCTGGCCGACTACGGGGCCGACTACCGCAACTTCGTCCGAGAGCTGCTGCTGCACCTGCGCGAGATCCTGCTCGTGAAGCTGGCGCCGGAGGGGAGCGCGCTCCTGCACGCCATCCTGCCCGAGGAGCGGGAGCGGCTGCAGGAGAGGGCGGGAGCCTTCTCGGAAGAGGACCTGCTTCGGGGGGTGGACGTCCTGACCCGCGCGGAGGGCGAGCTGAGGCAGAGCCCCGACCCGAGGGTGGCCCTCGAGCTGGCGCTCCTGAAGCTCGTCCAGATGCGGCGGCTGCTACCGTTCACCGAGCTGGTGGCCAAGGTGGAGCGGTTGGCCGGCGGTACGCCGACACTGCCCCCCTCACGGTCCGCGGCGCGGATCGAGGTGCCGGCCCGGGCCACCTCCCGGTCCACTTCGACCGGACGCGCCGCCGCCGCCCGGCCCCAGTCGGCGCCGCTGCCCATCCACGAACCACGACCGAGCGGGCAGTCGGAGCCGGCCGAAGAGGAGCCGGCACCGACCGACCCCGCGGGCAGGCTCGTGGTGAAGATGCGGGGCTTGTGCGAGACGCGGCCGACCCTCGCCCAGCCCCTGCGCGGGGCGCAGGCCCGGCTCGAGGGGAAGACGCTCACGCTGACCGTGTCCCCGGCCTTCGTCACCATGGCATCGATGCATGCCGAGGAATACCGCGACCTGGCGAGGAAGGCGGCCGGCCACACGCTGGCGGTCGAGTTCGAGCCGGGGGCCGCCGCCGAGGAGCCGGAGACGACGCCCTCGGAGGAGGAGGTCCGCCGGCAGCGACTGCGCGAGGAGGCGGAAAAGGAGCCGGCGGTGCAGGAGGCGCTCGACCTTTTCGACGGGCGTGTTGTCGACGTCAAGGAGGCCAAGCCCTCCAGGGAGGATGCGTGAACCCCTTCGGTGATCCCCGCAAGCTGATGAAGCAGCTGCAGCAGACCCAGGAGCGCATCCAGTCCGAGATCGCGGCGATGGTCGTGGAGGCCACGTCCGGGGGAGGCATGGTCAAGGTGGAGATGGACGGGCAGAAGCAGCTGCGCCGCCTGACGCTCGACCCCGAGGTCGTGAGCAGGGACGACGTGGAGATGCTGCAGGATCTCATCCTGGCCGCGGTCAACGAGGCCAACCGCAAGGTCGACGAGGCGGTCCAGGAGAAGATCGGCGGCCTGACCGGTGGGATGAAGATCCCCGGGCTGACCTGATGTGGACTACCCGGCTCCCGTTGCGCGGCTGATCGACGAGCTCCGGAAGCTGCCCGGGATCGGGCCGAAGTCGGCCCAGAGGATCGCCTTCCACTTGATGAGGGGCTCGCGCGACGACGCGACCCGGCTCTCGGAGGCGGTCGGGACGCTGCTCGACGGGATCCGCACCTGCGCGCAGTGCCATGCGGTCACCGACCGGGAGCTTTGTGCCATCTGCTCCGATCCCGCCCGCAGCGCGAAGGTGCTGTGCGTGGTGGAGGAACCCCACGATCTCATCGCGGTGGAGAAGACGCGCGACTTCCGCGGCCGCTACCACGTCCTTCACGGGGCGTTGTCGCCGTTGCAGGGAATCGGGCCCGACGAGCTGAAGATCCAGGGCCTCCTCGAGCGGGTGCGGGAGGGCGAGACCCAGGAGATCATTCTGGCCACGAGCCCCACCGTGGAGGGCGAAGCCACCGCGGTCTACCTCGCGCGCCTCCTGAAGCCCCTCGAGGTTCGGGTGACGCGCATCGCCATGGGAGTCCCGGTGGGATCCGACCTCGAATGGGCCGACGAGGTCACCATGGCCAAGGCCCTGGAGGGCCGCCGGGAGTACTAGAAGGGCCTCGCCAGACCCACACCCCGTCCCGCGACCCCGCGACCGCGGGAGGCCTGAAGCCAGCCGGACCCTGGACGGGCAAGGCCCGAACCCCTATTCGGTGTTTGAAAACAAGGGGCTTGCGGGCTACCCTTATGCGTTCTCGAGGGGCCCGTCCGCCCTTGTAGTCAGTCACTTGAGAGGAGACGGGCCTCTTCGCAGAGGAGGATCACGGAATGGCGGCGCCCGACATTGTGATGTACGAGGAGGAGTTCAACCAGATCAAGCAGGTCATCTCGAAGCTCCGGGTCGACGCCAACGCCAAGGTCGTCTTCCTCGTCGACAAGAATGGTCAGCAAATCGCCGCGCAGGGCGAGATCGAGAATCTCGACACCACCTCGCTTGCCTCCCTCACCGCGGGAAACGTGGCCGCCACCGACGGGCTCGCCCGTCTCATCGGAGAAAAGGAGTTCTCGATCCTCTTCCACGAGGGCGAGCGGGACAACATCCACATCTCGATCGTGGCCGCGCGTGTCATCCTCGTCGTGATCTTCGACCAGCGCTCGTCGCTGGGTCTCGTCCGCCTCCGGGTCAAGAAGGCCTCGGGAGAGCTCAACGCCGTCTTCTCGAGGATCATGGAGAAGGTCGAGAAGGAGAAGGCGGCGGCGGGAGCGGCGTTCGAGAGCCCCTTCGCCGAGATCACCGACGACGACATCGACAGCTTGTTCAGCGAGTAGGACAGCCCTGGGCGAACGATGACGTTCATCAACTACGCCTCCCGCGAGATCAACTGCAAGATCGTCTACTACGGGCCCGGTCTGTGCGGGAAGACGACGAACCTGCAGTACATCTACGAGAAGACGAACCCCAACGCGAAGGGCAAGCTGATCTCGCTGGCCACCGAGACCGACCGCACGCTCTTCTTCGACTTTCTGCCTCTGGAGCTGGGAACGGTTCGGGGCTTCAAGACGCGCTTCCACCTCTACACGGTCCCCGGCCAGGTGTTCTACGACGCCAGCCGAAAGCTCATCCTGAAGGGGGTGGACGGGGTCATCTTCGTCGCCGACAGCCAGGTCGAACGGATGGACGCCAACGTCGAGGCGATCGAGAACCTCCAGGCGAACCTCAAGGCCCAGGGCTACGACCTGATGACCATCCCCTACGTGCTGCA
>Ga0316577_10000053_pt1 | contig 26968 bp, 29 predicted proteins | sample S5NA_FD_203073 | JGI IMG/M metagenome (GOLD analysis project Ga0316577, IMG submission 203073) | Rhizosphere microbial communities from salt marsh grasses in Alabama, United States - S5-7_050615r2r1 | ecosystem: Host-associated > Plants > Roots > Rhizosphere | place: USA: Alabama | collected... | reverse complement strand
CCGTGTGAACCGCGCTCGCCGTGCCCATCAGGGCATGGATGAGGAGTGAGGGGGTGGTGCTGAGGCTGAGCTGGGTCTCCCAGTCGGGCTCCTCGGCGGACTGGCTCTCGCTCGGGTCTGACTTCATCGCGCTCCCGTGTTGAGGTAGGGTCGGGGTGAGTGCCCGCCGGCTGCGGGCCAGGGTGGCAGTGTAAGGGTCCCTCCCCCGCGGAAACAACGGGCCGGGGCCATTCCGAAGGTCACGCGACAGGACGCGGTGGCTACCGGACCCGGATCAGCCCGGCGCCGGCTCCCCCATCGACGGACCGTCCCGACACAAGCGCAACCAGAGAGAGGAAATCGACTACATGCGGGTCGCGATCTTTTCGGACGTCCAGGCCAACCTGCCCGCCATGGAGTCGGCGGTCGAGCACATCCAGGCCTGGAGGCCGGACCTGGTGGTGATGGCCGGGGACCTGGTGAACCGGGGCCCCAAGAGCCTCGACTGCGTGGCCCTCTTCGACGACCTGCGGCTGGACCGGGGCTGGCTGCCGGTCCAGGGCAACCACGAGGCCTGGGTCCTGCGCTGCGGACGCGAGGGGCCCCGGGACGCCCTGGAGGCTCAGACCCGTCGCTTCGCGGACTGGACCCACGAGCAGGTCCTACCCCGACTCGATTCACTGCGGGGCTGGCCGGACCACCTGTGCTTCCCGGGTGAGGACGACGATCACTGGGTCCACGTCACCCACGGGACCCTGACCAGCAACCGGGAGGGCATCACCGCCTCGGTCCCGGACGAGAGGCTCCAGGGCAAGGTGCCGACCGACGTGGACCTGTTCGTCACCGCCCACACCCATCGGCCCCTGGAGCGCATCGTCCACGGCACCCAGGTGCTCAATGTCGGCTCGGTGGGCTCCCCCTTCGACGGGGACCCGCGCGGCAGCTACGCACGACTGGAGTGGCGCGGCGGGCGGTGGCACTGGGAGATCCCGCGCTTCGCGTACGACCGCGAGCAGGCGGATCGGGACTTCCGGGAGACCGGATTCATCGACGAGGGGGGGCCGCTCGCCCGAATCCTCTATCACGAGTGGCGACTGGCGCGTCTGCTGATGCCGAGATGGCGGACGGACTACGAGCCGGCCGTGCTGGCGGGTGAGCTCGATCTGGAGGCGGGTGTTCGGGACTTTCTCAGAGCGGTCGGCGTGACCTGAGGGGCTGAGGCTGCGGTCTCGGCCCGGGATCCGGGCCGAGACCCTTGTTTAGCTTACCCATGGCGGCACACTAACAGCGGCAGGGTGCGCTGGTGTCGCACAGATCGTCCACCGCCTCGACGCGCCGCTGCAGCCGGCACAACCAGGCCGGCGGCCGGATGATGGCTTGGACCAACAGCCCCGAGGCGATCAGGCCGGAGAACACCAGGGCGACCCAGGCACTCTCCATTAGGGCGCCGGGGCCATAGACCAGCATGGACAGGCCCAGAAACAGGGCCGCGCTACCGAAACCAAGGATCAAAGGAATCATGAATGTCTCCTCTTTGCTACGAGTACGACTGCTATATTAGTCGTTGCTTATAAATAAACAAGCAGCCGAGCGGCCCGGAAGGACCCAAGCGGGCCCTCGAAGGGAACGAGGAAACAGTATGAAATCTTTTTAATTTTGCCCCGCGCCCGCCTGGTGGGCGGCGCGGCGGGCGGCGCCCTACGCCCAACGGGGGAGCCGGAGGGGCAACCGGGCGAATTTGCAACAAGTTGTAACGAAACCGCAGAACCGACCCCGGCCGTCGCTCGGGCCCCATGCCACCCGACGGCGCCAGCGCAATTTCCTCTCCCGGGCCCCGGCGGGGCCGGCAACCATAGAAAGTACGACGCATCGGCACCGCTCGCGCGCGTGTCCCAAGCCCTCGCCGGGGGCACAATAGGCGGGGCCCGCCCTGGCCCCACACCCGCGTCGCGGCGGCGCATCAACGGGAGACCCCATGGCCGACACCGACAGCCTCCACCGCTTCGTCTTCGAGAGCGCGGGCATTCGCGGCAACCTGGTCCATCTGGATGCGAGCTGGCGCGCCGTCCTGGACGCCCACCCCTACCCCCGGGCGGTCCGCGAGCCCCTGGGCGAGGCCCTGGCCCTGGTCGCCCTCCTCGCCGCGACCGTCAAGCTCACCGGCTCCCTGATCCTCCAGGCCCAGGGGTCGGGACCCATCCGCACCCTGGTCGCCCAGGCCACCAGCGCCCGGACCCTGCGGGGCATCGCCCGCTGGGAGGGGGAGGTCCCCGAGGACGCGCTCCTCCAGGGGCAATTCGGCCCCGGCCGCCTGGTGATGACCATCGAGCGCGGCAGCCGCGAGCCCTACCAGGGGATCGTCCCCCTGACCGGCGCCAGCCTGGCGGAGGCCGTGGAGCGCTATTTCAACGACTCGGAGCAGCTCCCCACCCGGCTCTGGGTGAGCGCCCGGGGCCAGCGCGCCGCCGGGCTCCTGCTGCAGCGCCTGCCGGTCGAGGGGGCCACGGGTCCAGCCGGCGCCGAGGATTCGGACGACTGGCGCCGCGTCGGTCTGCTCGCCGACACCCTCTCCCGGGACGAGCTGGAGGGGCTGCCCTGCGAGGACCTGCTGCACCGGCTCTTCCACGAGGACCGGATCCGGCTCTTCGAGCCCGAGCCCCTTGCCTTCCGCTGCGGCTGCTCGCGCTCGCGCATCGAGGACATGCTGCGCGCCCTGGGTGAGGCCGAGGCCATGTCGATCGTCGCGGAGCAGGGGGCCATCGAGGTCACCTGCGAGTTCTGCAACCGCAGCTACCGCCTGGATGCGGTGGACGCCAGCCAGCTCTTCGCCGAGACCACCCGGCACGAGCCGCCGACGGCCCGCCAGTAGCGAGCCATTCCCCATGAACGGGTTAGGGGTCATTCTTCAACCGCTGCTTGGGCTGGTCCTGATCGTCGCCCTCGCCTGGGCGCTGAGCGAGGACCGCCGGGCGGTGCGCCCAAGGCTAATCGTCGGAGGAATCGGCCTGCAGCTCTTGCTGGCCCTGCTGCTGCTCAAGCTGCCCCCCGCCAAGCAGGCCTTCCTCGCACTCAACGACCTGGTGCTCGCCCTGCAGCGCGCCACCCAGGCGGGCACCGAGCTGGTCTTCGGCTTCCTCGGCGGCGGCGCGGCCCCCTTCGAGACCCTCTACCCCGAGAACAGCTTCGTGCTCGCCTTCCGGGCCCTGCCCCTGCTGCTCGTGATCAGCGCCCTGTCCGCCCTGCTCTTCTTCTGGCGCGTCCTGCCAGTCGTCGTGCGGGGCTTCGCCTGGCTGCTCCGCCACACCCTCGGGACCGGCGGGCCCCTCGGCCTCTCCGCCGCCGCCAACGTCTTCGTCGGCATGACCGAGGCACCCCTGCTCATCCGGCCCTACCTGGCGGGACTCTCCCGCGGCGCCCTCTTCGGCGTCATGACCTGCGGCATGGCCACGGTGGCCGGCACCGTCATGGTGCTCTACGCGAGCATCCTGGGGACGGCGATCCCCGACGCCCTGGGCCACATCCTCACCGCCTCCCTCATCAGCGCCCCCGCCGCCCTCATGATCGCCAGCATCCTGGTCCCGGAGACCGGGGACCTCGACGCCGACCCCACCCCCATCGCCAGCGAGGCCCGCGGTGCCATGGACGCCATCACCCGCGGCACCCTCGACGCCATCCCCCTGTGGCTCAACATCCTCGCCATGCTGGTGGTGATGGTGGCCCTGGTCGAGATCGCCAACCAGATCCTGGGGCTCCTGCCGGCGGTGGCCGGAGAGACCCTGACCGCCCAGCGCATCCTCGGCTGGCTCATGGCCCCATTGGTGTGGCTCATCGGCATCCCCTGGTCCGAAGCCACCGCCGCCGGCGCCCTGATGGGCATCAAGACGGTGCTCAACGAGCTCGTCGCCTACCTGGAGCTGGCCGCAATGCCCGAGGGCACCCTGAGCGAGCGCAGCGAGATCATCATGACCTACGCCCTCTGCGGCTTCGCCAACTTCGGCAGCCTCGGGATCATGATCGGCGGACTCGGCGCCATGGCCCCGGAGCGGCGCCCGGAGATCGTCGCGCTGGGCATGAAATCCATCCTGGCCGGGACCCTGGCGACCCTGATGACGGGGGCGGTGGTGGGGTTGCTGATCTGAGGGGCCGTGAGTCCAGCGCCACGCCTATCCCTGCAGCCTGGATAAAGCGCGGCGATCGCGAACGAATCCCCTGTCGGGCTGAGGAACGAAGCCCGACAATGACGTCGGGGTAGCCGCTCTCGGCTTCTGGGAGAAAATCAGATGGCAGCACCGGGTCTGGAGTCCCTCATGCAGATGGTCCAGCGTGTCCTGGACCGTCAGCGCGAGACGCGCGGGGACATTCGCGAGATCACGACACGCCTGGGGCGACTGGAGAGCGAAGTCGCCAACCTCCACGGATTCCTGGCGGAACAGTCGATCCGCCTCGACCGCTTTGCGGATCGGCTTGAGCGGGTGGAGCGGCGGTTGGAGAGCGCAGACGGATAAGAGGCCAACTGCTCCAATAGGCGGAGCGCCGCCCCACCCCGCCGAAATGGCAGCCCCGCACTGAATCAGGCCACGTCGGGCACACACGCCATCCCACCACAACCCAGCAAGGCATCCACGGGGCTGCGGACCGCCGACCCGCTCCGCTGGAGCACATGGGTATAGATCTGGGTGGTGGTCACGTCCCGATGGCCCATCAGCTCCTGCACGCGCAGCTGAACGCACTCCATGAGCCGCAGGCCAGTCCCGTACACCAGGCTCGCCATCAGCCAGTCACGCCCCCGCATCTGCCCCAGCACCATCCCCACCTCCTGGCGCGTGAGGACTACCGGCACCCGCTCCGGGACCTTGGCCCGGGTGACCCCATCGATCCACCCCAAGTCCGTCCCCAGCACGTGCTTATACAGGAACAAGAGGGCGCACAACGCCTGGTTCTGGGTTGACGCGGAGACACGCCGTTGCGTCGCCAGGTACGTAAGGAATTGCTCGACCTCCGCGGCACCGAGCTCCTTAGGGTGCCGCTTGCCGTGCAACAGGATGTACTGCTTGATCCAGCCGACGTAAGCGTCTTCCATTCGCGGGCTGTAGTGAAGGGTGCGAAGAATGTCTCGAACCTGGTCCAAAAGCCGCCGAGGTCTGCCTAAAGCCATCGCCTCGCCCATCCCATGTCTCCGCCATCGCTTCTCGGATAACTGTACTTCTAGACAGTTACTCTAGGAAGGCAAGCCCTGCCGGACGCCCGGTCCATCGGCTCCGACGAGGAAACCCGATCCGCCCCGTCCGGGGGGATTCGCCCCTCCCCCTCCCACCCAAGCCCCCGAAGGCCGCCTAAGGCGCCGCGGGAATGCTCAACAAGACGTCGCAACCCACGGAGTTGTCCTGACTTTGCCCCCTTCGGCTACACTTACAGCCGCGGATTTGGGCGGCCACGCATGAACCGTTAGTGCTTTATCCGGCCAAGTCGCCGCGTAAAGCACTAAACGCGCACGGTTCGACCGTGCCTAACCGGTTGACTCGCAGCGAGTTGAGGCGGCGACCCGCCATCAGATCCCAATTTATCAGGACCCTTCGTCCGCCCAATAGTAGTTAGCTTGCACGGAAAGAGCGAATGATCTTACTGTTTGTTGCCTCAATCGTCGCGGTTGCCTTGATCCTGTTCTTCGGAAAGAAGCTCAAGCCGAAGATGCGCGTGGCTTTGGTGGTTCTCGCCCTTCTACTGGTCAACCTGCCAACGATTGTGTTTCTGGTGGTAGGTGACAAACCGTTGCCTGGTGCAAGGACGGTTACTCAGGAAGAATTGCAGGGTGCGGCAAAACAATAAGTAGCGTTTGAGGAAATAAGCAATCTAACAACCGCTTCGAGAGGGCCGCCAGAGCGAAAGACATGAGGCAACCACTCACGCTTAGGCTCACCTGATTACCAACGAAACTCAGCTCACCCATGATCTGCATAACACGCTGTTTTTCAGATGCTTTCCGTTTCCGGCAGGAGCAGGCCCGGCCTGCGGCAATACAGTAGGGGGCCCACAGAGCCGGCCGAGCCGAAGCCGTGACGGCATTGGCGACCGCCAAACAACCACTTGGCGTCCAAGTTGCCCCTGGGGCGGCTGAGTCTTCCTGGTAATCAGGTAGGCTCAAGTCAGCGTTGTTCGCTGGGGCAGCGGCTGGTTTGTTTGCTCCGCTGCTTTGGCCTTTTGTTTTCCTGGCTATGCAGGGCCGCATAGCTGATTGGTACGGGTTGTTTTCTGCGCTTGTTGTTGTCGCAGGTTTTGCCTTACTTGTTGGCCTTGTGGTTTCACTTTTCGTCGGTTTTCCTGCGCTCTTGCTGCTCCATAAATTCGCACTTGAGCAACCATTGGTGGTCATTGGCGTCAGCGCTCTTATTAGCACTCTAACGCTATCCAAATTCATGTCGTGGCCTATTGGGCTGTGGCCTTTATATTCGTTCGCTGTAGCCTTGGGTGGTCTGTGTGGCTTCGTTGCTTGGCTGCACATTCGCGCTAACAATGCGGTCAAGCGGGACGCGCCGCAAGCGGCGCGCCCCTTACCTTGAACGTTCTACGGCATCCTGATACGGATGTTTTTTAGATACGGACAAGTACAGCGTGCCGCGCCTCCATGCGGAGTTCCAAGGAGATGTCGGCGTCTGCTCGATTCCCGAGGGAGAACTCCTTGCACGCAAGCTTCCGCCAAAGAAGCATAAATTGGCGCGGTTCTTGGGTCGGCTCGTTCCTGATGTCAGGCATGCAACGAGGACACACCAACAACGCCGCCATGAACCCGAGAAGGAGGGGCTGGGCGCGAATACCCGATTCGGGAATTTCCCATAACCGTTTGGATCATTTGTGACAGCGGCCTTTGGAGCATATATGAGCATTATCCTCTCTCGGATCGTCGCTTTGGGCGTGGCGGCCTTGGCCTTGGCCCTGCAGGGTTGTTTGTCTGTGCCCGTCAACCTCCGGTCGGAGCCGGCCGGAGCCACGGTGCTGGCGAATGGCAAGGCGATCGGGACCACGCCGATGCGGATAGACCCGGATCGCTTCTTTCCGCAAGAGCGCAAAGGGCTCGGCTGGTACAGGGATGGAACGCTTACACTGGAACGGCCGGGATGCGCGCCGAAGACCATGGCGGTCGACAACGACCTGCTCAAGCGCAGCCTGACCGTAGAACTCGAGTGCCGGCCCGACGCGCCGGTCCTGATCACGCCCAATGCCGCGCCCGCGCAGACGTCCACGGCAACACGGTCGACCGCGGCGCCGACCGCAGGAGGAACGGCAGAGCGTTTGAAGGAGCTGGACGGACTGCGAAGGCAGGGCTTGATCACGACTGAAGAATACCAGTCGATACGCAGGCGGATACTGGATCAGCTCTGAGGTAACGCGACCTGTCGACCTCATGGCCGACAGGCGCCATCGGACCAACGCAGCTTCTTGTCCCAGGAGACCTCTAAATCGACCTCCGAGGGGACAGAGATCCAGAGGGCCGCTTCTCATCGGCGCTTGGTTGACAGGCACATGAGCAGATACCCGGTCATCCTTCTATTGGCCCTCGCCCTCAGCGCCTGCGCGTCCGCTCCGCCACCGAATCATCCGCCGTTTCGCGCCACTACGACCCTCGTACAATTGGAGGGGGTGTACGAGAACAAGGGAGATGGCGGCACCGACCACGCCCCCACCCTCTATTTGTCTAGCATCCTGTGGCCGGATGACGACTCGTTGGATCATCACCAGATCGAGCGTATCGCGGTTGACAAGCAATCCGAGAATACACTTCAAATACGCGCATTACGAAGTGGCGAGATCGTAAGAAAGAAGGAGCTTATAGAAGGCCAGGACTTCAAGATCGAAGATGGGGTCATTGTTCTTTCCAGCGAGGCGGGCATAGCCGGGCTAAAGACCGGAGAGCCGCTGCTGGGTTTCTATGGGGGCAGCAGCAAGTTAGGACTCGATGTGGAAGGCCACGGAAAGTTCCATTCCAGCGGCACGGCCGCGGGGCTGGCCTTTTTGGTCTTTCCTGTCGCGGCGAGTTATGCGCGGGATGTTCGTTTTCGTCGCCGACGGCTCTACAATGACGCAGGCTGGCACGCGCCGGCCGCGATTCCCCGGAGTGCCGCGCAACGCAACCTGCCAGGAGGAACCGGTGACAATCGATGAGCGTCCCGCGAACGACGGGGATCTGGTCCTGGTGCTGACCGCCAGCGGCAAGACCGGCCGCCGAGTTGCCGATCGGCTGGAGGCGAGGGGTGTCCCCATCCGCCGCGGTTCCCGTTCCGCTGAAATTCCGTTCGACTGGAACGACCCCGCGACCTGGGGCCCCGCGCTGGACGGCGTGCGCGCCGCTTATGTCGTCTACACGCCGGACCTCGCGGTGCCCGCCGCGCCGCCGGCGATCCGCGACTTTACGAGGCTCGCGGCTCGCAGCGGAGTCAAGAAGTTGGTGCTGTTGTCCGGGCGGGGTGAGGAAGAGGCCCAGCGTTGCGAGCAGATCGTACAGGACTCCGGCCTGGACTGGACGATCGTACGCGCCAGCTGGTTCAACCAGAACTTCAGCGAGGGCGCGTTCCTCGATCTCGTCGCGGGCGGGGAGGTCGCCCTCCCGGCGGGCGGCGTCCCGGAGCCGTTCATCGATGCGGACGATATCGCCGATGTGGTCGTGGCGGCACTGACACAGGACGGGCGCGCCGGTCAGGTCTATGAGGTGACCGGGCCGCGCTTGCTGACCTTCGCCGAGGCCGTCTCGGAGATCGCCGAGGCGGCGGGCCGCCCGATCCGATACGTCCAGATCCCGCATGAGTCATTCGTGGAGGGGCTGACCCAGGCCAAGGTTCCCGCGGACCTCATCGCGCTGCTGACGTACCTCTTCACCACCGTCCTCGATGGCCGCAACGCCTATCTCACCGACGGCGTTCGGCGAGCCATCGGCCGCGCGCCGCGAGACTTCCGCGAGTACGCGCGGGAGGTGGCCGCCACCGGTCTCTGGAACGATCCGCAAAGGGGAACCTGACATGAGCGCCCTCACGACCGTCGCGTTATGGTGCGCGGCCCTTGGCTGCGGCCTGATGGCGGGTGTGTACTTCACCTTCTCGGCCTTCGGGATGACGGCCCTGGGCCGGATTCCCACGGAGGGGGGGATCGCGGCCATGCAGTCGATCAACCGGGTGATCGTGCGCTCCCCGTTCATGCCGCTCTTCTTGGGCACCACGATCTTGAGCCTTGTGCTCGCCGGAGTAGCCGTCGTCGAATGGTCCGAGCGCGGGGACCTTCCCATGCTCGTCGCGGGCGTCGTCTATTTCTTCAGCATGTTCGTGTGCACCGCCGTCTTCAATGTGCCGTTCAACAACGCCCTGGACGCCGCCGACCCGAGGAGCCCGAAGGGGGCCGCGCTGTGGGCGCGCTATCTCCGAACGTGGACACGCTGGAACCACGTCCGGACAATAGGCTCGACCCTGGCCAGCGGTCTGTTCATTTGGAGTCTCGCCTCGCGCCTGTCGTGAGCGAGGCGACGCAAGGGAGGATCCCCTGGAGGTCGATTTCGCCGGGGCCCCTTTTGTTTGCGCCTACGAGTACGGAACCGGCAGGATGAAGTACGCGGCTGACCCGGGAGACCAGGTCGCCGAGATGGAGCCTCCACTGTTCGAAGCGGCAGGTCTGGCGCGGGACCCCGCCTACCGGCAATCCCTGATCACCCTGATCAACGCAACGCAGGGCGCGATCCCCAGAGCCGCTAGTCCGACACAAGGGGAAGGCTGTCAGCCCTCCCCCCTCGGGACGGCCGGCAGGAGACGGCTGCCCGGGACACGCGATCTCCCCAGGGGGTCAGAGCCGAGCCGGGCGACAGGCACATTCGACGCGCCCCGTCGGACCCATGACCCCGTTGCCTGGGCTGGAGGCACGAGCATGAAATATGTCGAGATCATCGCCGACGCCGGCAGCGCGGATACCGTCTCGGCCATCGCCGAGAAGGTAAAGGCCACGGACTTCCGGCTCGGCGTCGTGGCGGAGAATGGCACGCAGCAGATGCGGATGCTGCTCGGTGACGACAGTCTCCAGACGGTGCTCGATACCCTGCAGAACGTGCTTGGCGCACAGCCCGCGGCGCGTATCGTGGTATTGCCCGTCGAGGCATCGCTGCCGAAGCCCGACGAGGAGAAGAACAAGAAAGAGGATTCAGCGACGGCCGCGCGGGAGCTGCTCTACGAGCAGGTGGAGAGAGGCGCCCGGCTGGACTCGAACTTTCTGCTCCTCGTGGTCCTCTCCACGGTCGTCGCCGCGATCGGACTGATCGAGGACAACGTCGCCGTGGTGATCGGCGCCATGGTGATCGCGCCCCTCCTGGGGCCCAATCTCGCACTGAGCCTCGGCACCGCCCTGGGCGATGTCGCCCTGATGCGCAAGTCGCTCCAGACCCTCCTCGTCGGCATTCTGCTGGCGGTCGGTCTTTCGGCGGTCTTCGGGCTGCTCTGGCCCTCGCCCCTGACCAGTCATGAGCTCATCTCGCGGACCCACGCCAGCCTCGACTCCATCGTCCTGGCGCTGGCCTCCGGCGCGGCGGCGGCCCTGTCCCTGACCACGGGACTGTCGGGGGTGTTGGTGGGCGTGATGGTCGCCGTCGCGCTGCTGCCCCCCGCCGCGACCCTGGGCATCATGCTCGGGTATGGGAATACGTCGCTGGCCCTGGGCGCGGGTCTCCTGCTCGCCATCAACGTGGTATGCGTCAACCTGGCGAGCAAGATCGTGTTCTTCCTGAAGGGCGTTCGTCCGCGCACCTGGCTGGACAAGGAACGGGCGAAGCGGGCCATGACCCGCTATGTCCTGGGTTGGATCGTGACGCTGGCGATCCTCCTGTCCCTCATGTATGCGAGGGTTTCCTGAGGAGGCGCCGGATAGCGGCGGGTACCATCTCGACGACGCCTTGTCCCGCCAGATCCAATTTCACGTAGGGCCCTGCTCAATCGCTCTCGCGGCTCACCCTGCGGTAGGTCTCCTCGTAGACGGTCCGCCTTGGGCCAAGGGTGACGACCTCGATGATGTGGTTATCCGCGAGGCGATGGACGATCCTGAGGCGGCCTAGACGGAAGCTGCGCAAGCCCGAAAGCGCTTCCTTCAGGGGCTTCCCACTCTGAGGTGTCGCCACGATCTCCCGCAGCGCCGCTCGGACCTTTCGCTTGATCTCCGGGTGCAGACCTCGGATGAGCCGGGCCACGTCATCCGGGACCCGCAGGGTGCGGGTCCCATCCTGGGGCGCGGTCATCTCAGTCTTCGAAGAGCTCGGAAAGCGTATACAGGGAAGCCCGACCGGACTTGAGGGCCGAGAGCCCTGCCCGGATCTCTTCCATGCTATCCCGATCGAAATGAATCTCCATGGTCTCACGCCAGCTCTCGAACTCGTCCGGGCTGACCAGAACCGCCGCGGGGGCACCGTTCTTGGTGATGACCACCTGCTCGTCGATCGCGTTGATATCTTCGACGAGGGCGCTGAGCTTCATCTTCGCCTCGGACAGGGACAGGGTCTTCATTTTCACTTGGCCAAGATTATAGGCGACTAGAATATGGACCATTCTAGACGAGAGACGAAACGGGGATCAACGCACGCGGCGCCGGGCCCCAGAGAACCCCAGCCTGAGGGAGACCGTGAGAAGTCTTCGTCGGGTGCGGTCGCCGTGGCCGTGAAAGGCCGATGGCGCGATCTGATCCGTGAAGCCAGCCCTGACGCGGCTCCACCCGCGTGGGCTTCGGACGCGCCAATCGATCGGGCGTACTTGCAGCCCGAGGCACGCTTCACCAAACCCCAGGATTCGGCCCCATGCTATCCATCACCGGCCTGACCCGACGCTTCGGCCCAAGGCCGATCCTGCAGGACCTCGACCTCGAGCTCGGTGCCGGGGAGTACGCCGCCGTGGTCGGCGAGTCGGGCGCCGGCAAGTCGACCCTGCTGAACCTGATAGCCGGGCTGGACCTGCCGGATGCCGGGCAGATCCGCATCGACGGCATGGACATCACCGCGACCGACGAGGACGCCCGGACCCGGCTGCGCCGCGCCAAGGTCGGCTTCGTCTTCCAGGCCTTCCACATCCTGCCCCACCTGACCCTGACCCAAAACGTGGAGCTGCCGCTGGTGCTGCTCGGCGTCGGCCCCACGGAGCGCGCCGACCGGGTCCGGACACTGCTCGGCGACGTGGGGCTCGGGGACCGGGGCGACTCCCTGCCCCGGGAGCTCTCCGGCGGCGAGCTCCAGCGGGTGGCCCTGGCCCGCGCCCTGGTGCACCGCCCGGCACTGGTGCTGGCCGACGAGCCCACCGGCAACCTGGACCCAGACACCTCGGATCGGGTGCTGGGGCTCCTGGCCCGCGCGATCAGGGACCAGGGGGCGGCCGGCATCCTGGTCACCCACTCCGAGCACGCGGCCACGACGGCCGACCGGGTCCTGCGGCTCGACCGCGGCCGTCTGGTGCCCGCATGAGCTGGCTGCTCACGCACCTGATCGGCGGCTACTCACGGCGACACCCCCTGCGCGCCCTGGTGGCCGTCTTCGCCATCGCCATCGGCGTGGCCCTGGGCTACGCGGTGCACCTGATCAATGCCTCAGCCCTGGCCGAGCTCTCCTCGGCGGTGCGCAGCGTGACCGGACAGGCCGACGCGACCGTCGTCGGCCCCCGGGAGGGGTTCGACGAGCAGGTCTTCACGACGGTCGCCAGGGACCCGGCCGTGGAGCTGGCGAGCCCCGTGCTGGAGGTGGAGGCGGCCCTGGTGGAGCCGGAGCGTCTGCGCGGACGCACCCTGAGCATCCAGGGGATCGACCTGTTCCGGGCGGCCCGGCTTACGCCCCACCTGATCGGCGAGCCCCTCGGGCCCGGGGCCGACGACGACGACCGCCTCTCCCTCCTGGACGATGGGCTCTTTCTGTCGCCCGCGGCGCTCGCGGCGCTCCAGCTCGTCCCAGGGGATGAGCTGGGCGTTCAGGCCGGCGGGCGGGTGCAGCGGCTGCGCATCGCCGGGCGACTGCCGGCGGCGCGGGCGGACGAGATTCTGGGGACCATGGACATCGGGTTCGCCCAGTGGCGACTCGACCGCCTGGGCCGGTTGTCCCGGATCGACCTGCAGCTCGCCCCGGGCTCCGACCCCCGTCGCGTCGCGGCGGCCTGGCCGCTGCCCGCCGGGGTCGCGGTCCAGAGCGCCGACGAGGCCGGGACCCGGGTCTCCAATCTCTCCCGGGCCTACCGGGTGAACCTGAACGTGCTGGCCCTGGTGGCGCTCTTCACCGGCGCCTTTCTGGTCTACTCGCTGCAGACCCAGTCGGTGGCGGCGCGCCGCACCCAGCTCGCCTTCCTGCGGGTGATCGGGACGACCCGGGGGGAGGTGGAGCGGCTGCTGGTGGCGGAGGCGGCGGTCTTCGGCGCCGTCGGCTCCCTGCTCGGCATCCTGCTCGGGCTCGGCGTGGCGGTGGCCGCCCTCGGCCTGTTGGGGGGAGACCTGGGCAGCGGCTTCTTCCAGGGCGTGCGCCCGACGCTGGCCTTCGACGCGCGCGATGCGGCCATCTTCTTCGCCCTCGGCGTCGCCGCGGCGATCGTCGGGGGCTGGATGCCGGCGCGGGATGCGGCCGGTTCCCCGCCGGCATTGGCGCTCAAGAGCGGGAGCGGGCTCGACCACGACGCGAGCCGCGCCCCCGCCTGGCCCGGTCTCGCGATGCTGGCCGGGGCCGGCGTGCTGCTGGCCCTGCCGACGATCGACGGCATCTCGCTCGGGGCCTATGTCGCCATCGCCCTGCTCCTGCTGGCGGCGGTGCTGCTCAAGCCGCGGGTGGCGCCCTGGCTCTTCGTGCCCCTGCGGCGCTGGCTCGCCGCGCGGGCCCTGCCACCGCGGGCCGCGCCCTGGTGGCTTGCCGCAACCCGCCTCGCCGCCACGCCGCGCTTCGCCGCCATCGGCGCGGCCGGCATCGTCGCGAGCTTTGCCCTGATGGTCGCCATGGCGACCATGGTGGCGAGCTTCCGTGCCTCCGTGGACCAGTGGCTCGACCGTGTCCTGCCGGCCGATGTCTATGTCCGGGCCGGCCCCACGACCGGCAGCGGCCTGGGCGGAACGTCGGCCTATCTCTCCGAGGCCGACCGACACGTCCTCACCTCACACCCCCAGGTCGCACGCGCCGAGCTCACCCGCAACCTCAAGGTCTCCCTGGACCCGGAACGCGCGGCGGTGTCGCTCATCGCGCGCCCCATCGATCGCGCGGACCCGACCCGCCAGCTCCCGCTTACGGGGACCAGCCTCCCCTGGCGCGAGGGCCAGCCGCCCCCGGCCTGGGTCTCGGAGGCGATCGTCGACCTCTACGGGGCCCGCCCCGGCACTGAGCTGAAGCTGCCAATCGCCGGACGGGCCCAGCCCTTCCTGGTCGCGGGCGTGTGGCGGGACTACGCCCGCCAGTTCGGGGCGGTGGTCATCGATGCGGCGGACTACGAGCGGCTCTCCGGCGACACCGTCCGAACCGAGGCGGCCCTGTGGCTTCAGCGCGGCGCCAACGCGGCCCAGGTGATCCACGACCTCAAGGATCGGCTCGAGACCCGCAGCGCCGAGTTTGCCGAGGCCGGCGAGATCCGGGCCATCAGCCTGCGCATCTTCGACCGCAGCTTCGCCGTCACCTATGTGCTGGAGCTGGCCGCGATCGTGATCGGGCTGGTGGGCATCGCCGCCACCTTCTCGGCCCAGGCCATCGCCCGAACCCGGGAGCTCGGCATGCTGCGCCACCTGGGGGTGACCCGGGGTCAGATCCTGGCCCTGCTGGCAATCGAGGGGCTCCTGGTCACGGCCCTGGCGATTGTCGTCGGGCTCGCCGCGGGACTCGCCGTGGCCTGGGCGCTGGTGGAGATCGTGAACCCCCAGTCCTTCCACTGGACCATGGACTTCCGCCTCCCCCTGGGACTGGTGCTGGGGCTCATCGCCGCCCTGCTCGCCGCCGCGGCCGCCACCGCCCTGATCGCCGGACGGCGGGCCGTCTCCGGCGATGCCATCCTGTCCGTCCGAGAGGACTGGTGAGCCCCATGGACCCGCTGAAGCCGAGCAGGACCCTCAACAGATCGATCCAGGGTTTGGACCCCGATCGGCGGCGACGGGCGCTGCTGCTGGCCCTGGCCGGGCTGCCCACCCTCGGCTGGGCATCGAGCCCGGTGTCCTACCCCCGGGTCACACCGCGGGCGCTCGTCTTTCCCCGGGACCACGGGGCCCATCCCGACTATCGCATCGAGTGGTGGTATCTCACCAGCTGGCTGGATGCCCCAGACGGCCCCCTGGGCCTCCAGGTGACCTTCTTCCGCACCCGGACGTCGATCGATCCGGCAAACCCGAGCCGCTTTGCCGCGCACCAGCTCATCATCGCCCACGCGGCCATCGCCGACCCCGCCCGCGGCGCCCTGCTGAAGGACGAGCGCGTGGCGCGCGCCGGACTCGGTCTCGCGGGGGCCTCCGAGCTGGACACCGACGTCCGGCTGGACCGCTGGAACTTCCGGCGCGATCCGGGCGGCAGCTACCGATCCGAGATCCGTGCCCGGAGCTTCGACCTGCGGCTCACCGCCAGGCCCACCCAGCCGATCCTGCTCCAGGGCGAGGACGGCCTCTCCCGCAAGGGGCCCCGGCTGGAGCAGGCGAGCCACTACTACTCGGCGCCCCAATTGGCGGTGCAGGCCCGGCTGTCGCTGGAGGGTCGAGTCCTGGACGCCACCGGCCGTGCCTGGCTGGACCACGAGTGGTCGAGCACCCTGCTGGACCCGGGCGCGGCGGGCTGGGACTGGGTCGGCATGAACCTGGACGACGGCACCGCCCTGACCGCCTTCCGGATCCGTGCCCAGGGGGGCGGCGCGCCGATCCACGCCTACGCCAGCCTGCGCGAATCGGGCGCCCTGCGCCCCAAGACCTTCGCCCCCGGGGCCGTCGCGTTCGAGCCCCTGACCCGCTGGACCTCCCCGCGCACCGGCGCCGACTATCCGGTGGCCCAGCGGATTCGCATCGGGGACCGGGTCTTCGAGACCGAGCCCCTGCTCGAGGACCAGGAGCTCGACTCGCGGGCCTCGTCGGGCACTCTCTACTGGGAGGGTGCGAGCCTGCTGCGCGAAGGCGGACGGGTGGTCGGGCGCGGCTATCTGGAGCTGACCGGGTACGGGGCGCCCCTTCGGCTCTGACCCCCCTCCCGGCGGCAGGGCCGGACGCTCACGCACCCCTGCGCGACGGTCGTCGGCCCTCCCCCGCCCAGGCACTGATCGGGCCCCGCCTGACGTCGATCAATGCCCCGGCGATCCCCGTGCCCTCAGAATGACGGGCCGCGCGACCCTTCGAGGTCGCGCCCGCCCGGCCAACCGACGTCGCTTCACCAGCCCATGCGCAAGTCCGACCTCTTTCTCCGCGGCGTCGCCGTCGCCTCGGCCTTGCTCCTGCTCACCGCCCTGGACTCGGCCCTGAGATCCCGTATGGCGGGTCCGGCCATCGCCAGCCGCGCGGCCCTGGTGTCGGACCTGGACCTCACCGACCTGGCCCTCTTCACCGAGGCACGCTACACCCGCCACCCCAGCCAGGCGGACCTGCACAGCGCCTTCCAGGACCATCCCATCGCCATCGAGCACTTCCCCACCGGCTCCGTGGTCCCCGCGCGGGCCCCAATGCCAGTCGCGGCGCCGGTCCAGCCATGAGGGAGTGGCTGCGCCGGCAACGGTACCTGATCGACTACAGCCTATCGGCCCTGGCCCGGCGGCCGGGCAAGCACGTGGGGCTGCTTGTGGTCTACACCCTGATCGTCTTCCTGCTCGCCTCGGTGATGCTCTTCACCCACGCCCTGCGCCGGGAGGCGGCCCTGGTGCTCGCGGATTCGCCCCAGATCATCCTCCAGCGTCAGGTCGCGGGACGCCACGATCTGATGCCCCTGGAGTACCTGGAGCGGATCGGGCGCCTGCGCGGGGTGAGCGCCCTGTACGGTCGACTCTGGGGCTATTTCTACGACCCGGCGGTCCGGGCCAACTACACCCTGATGGTCCCGCCCGAGTCGTCCACCGGGCACCGGGCGCCGGACCCGGGCGAGATCACGATCGGCTCGGGGATCGCGCGGACCCGGGGCCTGGCGGTGGGTGACTATCTCAGCCTGCGCTCGGCCCGGGGGGAGCCCTTCTCCTTCCGCGTCGCCTCCCTCCTCCCGACCACCACCGAGCTGGTGAGCACCGACCTCATGCTCCTCTCGGCGGCCGACTTCCGGCGCTTCTTCGCCTACCCGGAGGACCGCGTCACCGACATCGTGCTGGAGGTCCGCAACCCCCGGGAGGTGCGCACCGTGGCCGAGAAGCTGATCCTCGCCCTGCCCGACACCCGGCCCATCCTGCGCGAGGAGATCCTGCGCACCTACGACGCCGTCTTCGGCTGGCGCCAAGGGCTAGTCTTCGTGCTGCTGGCGGGTGCGGTGCTCGCCTTCGTGATCTTCGCCTGGGACCGGGCCTCGGGGCTCAGCGGGGAGGAGCGCCGTGAGATCGGCATCCTCAAGTCCATCGGCTGGGAGACCGGTGACGTGCTGCGCATGAAGTTCTGGGAGGGGACCATCCTGTCCCTGACCGCCTTCTCCCTCGGCTATCTGCTCGCCTACGCCCATGTCTTCTACGGGTCGGCGGCCCTGTTCGAGCCCGTCCTCAAGGGCTGGGCGGTGCTCTACCCGGAGATCAGACCCATCCCCTTCGTCGATGGGCTCCAGGTGGCCACCCTCTTGGCCTTCACCGTCTTTCCCTACACGGTCGCGACCATCATCCCGATCTGGCGGGCGGCGGTGATGGACCCGGACGCGGTGATGCGCTAGGGCCGCCCCATGATCACGCTTCGCGATGTCAGCAAGGTCTTCAACCAGGGGCGCGGCAACGAGCTCTGGGCCGTGCGCGGTGTGACCCTGGATCTGGACCCCAACCAGATGACGGTCCTGCGGGGCCCCAGCGGCTCGGGAAAGACCACCCTGCTGTCCATGATCGGGGCCCTCTCGCGGCCCACCTCGGGTCGCATCCTCCTCGATGGGGAGCTGCTCTCGAACCTGCCGGAGCGTTTCATGACCCAGGTGCGCCGCCGCACCTTCGGGTTCGTCTTCCAGGGCTTCAACCTGATCCGGGGCCTGTCGGTTCTGGAGAACGTGATGCTCCCCGCCTATCCGCTGGCGCCGGTCCACGGCGACCTGCGCCGCCGGGCCCTCGCCCTCCTGGCCCAGTTCGGAATCGAGCGCAAGGCGGGCGAGCGGGTGGAGTGGCTGTCGGGGGGCGAGGCCCAGCGCACCGCCATCTGCCGGGCCCTGATCAACGAGCCACGCATCCTGATCGCCGACGAGCCCACCGCCAACCTGGACAGCAGGCTGTCGCGGGAGCTGGTGGGGCTGCTCGATGAGCTGCGGGCGCTGGGGAAGACCGTGCTGGTGAGCTCCCACGACCCCCTGGTGTTCGAGTCCGACCGGGTGCATCGTGTGCTGGAGATGCGTGACGGCAGGCTCGCGGAGGACTCCAGGTGCTGATCAGCCCGCCGGTCCTGGCGCTCAACGGGATCTCCCTGACGGTGACCCTGCTGCTCGCCCTGGCCGCCGGATTCGCGCTCCAGGTCGTGCGCCACTGGGACATCGAGAGCGGCAGCGAGCGGCAGCTCGAGCTGGAGCGGCGTACCTACCTGATCTCGACCCTGGTGACCTGGTGCTTCGGGGCGGCGGTGGTCTCGCTCCTGCTCTTCGTCTACAACGCCGAGCAGATGACGACCCAGTTCGTCGGGGCCATGTGCGCCACCGGGGTGCTCAACGCCCACCCCCTGGGCTGGCCGACCCTGTTCCTCAAGATCCTCGTCTTCTTCGCCGGGGCCGCCTGGCTGATGCTCAACCGGCTGGACAACCAGGCCCCGGACTATCCCCTGGTACGGGTCAAATACTGGATACTGCTGGGGCTCCTGCCCCTGGTGGCCCTGGAGACCGGGGCACAGCTGGGCTATTTCCTGGGGCTCGACCCGGACGTCATCACCTCCTGCTGCGGGGCCCTGTTCAGCGCCGAGGGAGCGGGGGTGGCCGCCACGGTCTCGGCCCTGGATCCGGGCTGGTCCCTGGTGGCCCTCTATGGCAGCGGTCTGCTGGTGCTGGGGGTCGGGCTGGTGCACGGATGGCGCAGCCGATCGGGCGCGAGCGGCACCGGCTTCGCCCTGGCCGGGGCCCTGGCCTTCGCGGCGGCGCTCGCGGCCATCGTCTCCTGCGTCGCGCTCTATATCTACGCGCATCCCCATCACCATTGCCCCTTCTGCATCCTCAAGGGCGGACACGGGTTCATCGGCTACTGGCTCTATATCCCCTTGTTCACGGCCGCCGCCCTGTCCCTCGGGGTCGGACTCTGCTCGCCCTGGGGACGCATCCCGAGCCTGAGGGCGGCGACGCGGGCGGACGGGCGCCGCTTCGCCGCCGTCTCGCTCGGGCTGTTCGCAGGCTTCTACGCGGTGGCGACCTACGCCATCCTGACGTCGAATCTGACCATGCAGGGTGTATGGTGGTGAATCTCTCGGCCTTCCACCGAAGCAACCGGCTCCCCGGCGACCGCGCTGGGACTAAATTCGACAAGCCGACGCGGGAGACCAGGGGGCGGCGGGTTGGTCTCGCTCGTCGCGCCCGGGCGGTCCTCCTGCTCCTGGCTGGCACGCTGCTCGGCGCCTGCGGGGACGAGCCCCCCCAGCTCACCAAGGGTGAGCCCACGCCCCCCTTCGAGCTGAGCACCCTCGGGGGCCCGCCCGTCGCCCTGCCCGCGGACCTGCGCGGGCAGGTGGTCGCGGTGCGCTTCTGGGCCGACTGGTGTCCCTTCTGCGAGAGCGAGATGCGCTCCATCGAGCCCGTCTACCAGCGCTTCCGGAACCAGGGCCTGCGCCTGCTGGCCATCAACGTGCGTCAGGATCGCGAGACGGCCGCGGCCTTCGTCGAGCCCCTCGGGATCTCCTACGAGGTCCTGCTCGACCCGGATGGCGCCGTCGCCCGGTCCTACGGGGTCAGCGGCCTTCCCACCACCTTCTTCCTCGACCGTGAGGGCCGGCTGGCCGCGCGCATCCTGGGGGAGTCCACCCCGGAGGTCTTCGAGCAGGTGGTCAGGGAGCTGCTGTGAGCACCGCCGTCGGCGCGGATCTGACCTTGCCGCTCGCCTTCCTCACCGGCGTGCTCGGCGCCCTGCACTGCCTCGGGATGTGCAGCGGCCTCGCCGGAGGGTACTTCGTGCGCTGCGGCAGTGGGATCCGGGCGGTGCTGACGTATCACGGAACGCGCATCCTGGTCTACGGAATCCTGGGTGCCGCGGGCGCCCTCGCGGGCCGGGTCCTGGTCCAGCAGGGCATCATCGGAAAGGGGCAGGGCCTGCTCATGATGCTCGCGGGCCTCGCCATCGTCGGGCTCGGGATGAGCCTGATCTGGCGGCCGGGGGGCCGGCGCACCGGGTCCCCGGAGGCACGACCCGCGCCCCGAGCGGTGCGCCTCGACCCCGGAACGCGCCCTCGACCCTGGGCCGCCGCGGTGGCGGGCGCCTTCAACGGACTGGTGCCCTGCGGCCTGACCGTCTCCATCGCCATCAAGGGGGCCGCCACCGCCGACCCCCTGCGCGCCGGACTATTGATGGTGGTCTTCGGTCTCGGCACCCTGCCCACCATGGGCCTGGTCAGCCTGACCGGCACCGCCATCCGGCATCGAGCCAGGGGCCTCTACGCCAGGCTGGCCGGCCTGGCCGTCGTGGTCCTCGGCCTCTGGACCCTCTACGAGGGATGGGTCTTCTTCGACATCATGCTCGGTCTAACCAACTGGTAGACATAACCGTAGGTTACCGACGTCTCCTTCAGTTTATTCCACAAACGACGACGAGGAGTCTGACGCCATGTGCAATCACCACGACCAAGACGGCGATCACGATCGGGCGCGCCGCAACCTGCTCAAGCTGGCCGGTCTGCTCGGCCTCTCCGGGCTCTCGGGAGCCGTCCCGGCAGCGGGCGACCGCCCCGTCGGTGCCCTGGTCCCGGGCAAGGGCTGGGTCCCGGCCGGTGGTGAGCTCTGCCCGGGGGACGGCACGCCGCTTCAGTTCATCCCTAGGACGGCACCGGACCCGGCCCCCCTCACCGATGAGCTCGCCAAGTATCCCAAGTGCCCCTACTGCGGCATGGACCGGAGCGAGTACCATCACAGTCGCCACCTCGTCCACTACGAGGACGACCTGGCGGACGGCACCTGCTCCATCCACTGCCTGGCGATCAGCCTGTCGCTCAACCTCGACCGGGGCCCCAAGGCCATCTACGCCGCCGACTTCGGATCCACCGAGGCCATCAAGTCGCTGGTGCCGGTGGAGTCCGCCACCTATCTAATCGGCAGCAAGCTCAAGGGCACCATGACCACGGTCAGCAAGATGGCCTTCGCCGAGAAGACAGCCGCCGAGGCGGCCAAGGCCGCGCAAGGTGGCGCGCTGGGTAGCTTCGACGAGGCCCTGACCCAGGCCTATCTCGGCATGGCCAAGGACACCCTGATGATCCGCAAGAACCGCGCGGAGAAGCTCCGCAAGGCGCTGGAGAAGCGGGCGACCTGAGTCCGACGAGCCCGATGGTCGCCTAGCGGTGGACCCGGCGGCGGCGGGCGCGGGCGATGCCCGGTCCGCGCTTGCCCCGATTCACACCCCGAGGCGCCAGGGAATGGAGATGACCGTGCCAACGCGTTCCCTGCCCCTCGCCGTTCTGGGGATCCTCGTCGCCCTGGCCCTGCCCCTTCGGGCCGGGCCGATCGCCACCCCCGAGCCGGCAGCGACGGATACCTGTCCGGTTTGCGGCATGTTCGTCGCCAAGTATCCGGACTGGATAGCGACCGTGCTGTACGGGGACGGGCACGCCCACCATTTCGATGGGGCCAAGGACCTGTTCAAGTATCTTCTGGACCTGCCCCGATGGGCCCCGGACCATCGGGCCGAGGACATCGCCCTGGTGGCCGTGACCGAGTACTACGGGGTCACACGCATCGATGCACGTCAGGCCTGGTACGTCATTGGATCGGACGTCCTCGGACCCATGGGCCACGAGCTGATCCCCCTGGCCACACGCGAGGACGCCGAGGAGTTCCTGCGCGACCACGTGGGCAAGCGCATTCTCCGCTTTGGCGACGTGACCCTCGGGCTACTCGGAGACCTGGACGCGGGGCGGTTTGAGGATGCGCGGGAGTAAGCCGCGACGCCTTAGCCAGCGCCTATACCCACGGCGCGGATCGTATCCTTCGTTTCGGGCGGGCCCGTCGCGCATCGCCGGAGTACAGTCGCTCCCGCAGAGGCCGCGCTCGGCGTTCCATTCGCACATGTCCCGCCCTGCTCGGGAAGGGCCGAGCCAGAGGCCAACTTATTGACTCCAAGGGGTCCCCACCCCCATTAAGGGAGTGCGATCGACAAATAGACCAAAGGAGCCTCCGTGGAGACCACCGCCATCGCCGAGACCGTCCGGCAAGACCCCATCCCCGTGAACCACGTCGACCTCGGCCGACCCTGGCGCTGGCTGGCCCTGGGTTGGCAAGACCTGATGCAGGCCCGCTGGTACAGCCTTGCCTACGGGGTCGCCATCGTGTTGGTGAGCCTGCTGCTGACCTACGCCCTGACGGTGGAGGGACTCGGGTTCCTGGTGCCCTTCCTGGCCGCGGGCTTCTACCTGCTGGCCCCCGTGATCGCGCTCGGTCTCTATCAGATGAGCGCGCGGCTGGAGCAGGGCGAGGCACTGCAGTTCTGCCACGCCCGCGAGGCCTGGAGGCGCAACCAGAGCCAGCTCGGGATCGTGACGGCGGGGCTGCTGATCCTGATGCAGCTCTGGATCGCGGCGAACTTTGTCCTGTTCGCCCTGCTCTACACCGGTATTCAACCTCCCCTGGACCGATTCTTCAGCGCCGTCTTCCTGTCCCCCGAGGGCCGGACCTTCACCCTCGCGAGCATCACCCTGGGCCTGGTTCTGGCCTGGATCTCGTATGCCATCAGCGCCGTGTCGATCCCCCTGCTGATGGACCGCAAGGTCGACGGCTTCACCGCAATCCGCACCAGCGTTCGGGCGGTTGTCCGGAATTGGCCCGCCATGACCCTCTGGGCGGCTCTCATCGTGATCTTCGTGGGTCTCGGGCTCGCGACCTTCTATATCGGCCTCGCGTTGACCCTGCCGCTGCTCGGACATGCCACCTGGCACGCGTACCGGGATCTGATACCGCCCGAGTCCTGATGCCGGCCGCGGCCCGTTACTGGCCGAGGTCGAGTTTCGCCCTTACCGAGTCCCCGGGTCCCCCGCCCCGCCGGGCTAGGGCCCCAGGGCCAGCCACCTCAGGATGTCCTCCCGGGTCACGAGCCCCAGGAGTCGGCCCTGCTCCACCACCGGGAGCTGGTTGACCCCGGTCTCCGCGAGAAGGCGCAGGGCGGAGAAGGCGGAGTCTGCGGGGCCCAGGGTGCGGAGCCGACGAAGCGGGGTCATGACGTCACCGGCCTGAGTCCCCGCCCATTGCGTGCGATCCAGGCCGCGAACGTCCTCGAGGCTGATCAGACCCTGAAGTGCCCCCTCCCCCACCACCGGGTAGGCCCGGTAGCTCAGCGCCAGGAACCCCTGGTCCACCAGTTCCTGAACGCGCATGTCCGCCGGGATCTCCCTGAAGTCGTGGTGCATGACCTGACTGACCGGCAGGGCGCCCAGGCGGTCCTCGACCAGACGACCCTGCCAGCTCTGTCTGGCCGCGTTCCCCAGGAACCAGCCGATGAGGGCGAGCCAGAGTCCACCAATGGGGCCACTGCCGAAGACGGGGACCCGCAGGCCCAGTATCATGGCAAAGCCCATGGCGATGAGGAGCCAGGAGAAGGCCTGCCCAACGGTTGCGGCCAGCAGGGTGGAGCGGGTCAGGTCGCCGGTGACGCCCCAGAGGATGGCGCGCAGCACCCGCCCGCCGTCCAGGGGGAAACCGGGGACCAGGTTGAACAGGCCCAGGATGATGTTCACGGGCCCCAGCCACAGCAGCAGTGTGGCAACGGGCCCGACCTGGGCCAGTCCGCGGGCCGGGTCCTCCGGGTCCACCGGGATGGGGCCCGCGATCAGCTGGGCCAGGACGAGGAAGAGCAGCCCCAGACCCAGGCTCGCCAGGGGCCCGGCGAGGGCCATTCCGAGTTCCGCCCGCCAGCTCTGGGGCTCCCCCTCCATTTGAGCCATGCCGCCGAAGACGAACAGGGTGATGCGGCGGATACCCACCCCCAGACGCCGCCCCACCACGGCGTGGGCGAGCTCGTGGAGCAGCACCGAGGCCAGAAACAACGCGGCGGCGGCCAGGGCCGTCGCGAGCACCTTCGCCTGGCCCCAGTCGGGATGCCATTGGGGCAGCAGCCCGCCCGCCAGCGCCATGGCGATCAGGGCGAAGACGATCAACAGGCTCCAGTCGAGACCGACCTCGACCCCGGCGATGCGGCCCACGCGAAACTCCCTGGGTCCCTGGGTGCCGGGCCCGGCGGCGCCCCCCGGGCGATCGGTGCGCTGCGATTGCATGCCTTCCTCCCGGGCCTTCGCCCACTCTGCCCCTGGTCCTCGCCGAGCGCCGGGAGGCGCAGTTGTCCCCCGCGCCCGGCCCCGTCCTGAGTATGGGCACCCCGCCCGGGATTGTCTCCCATCGTGCCGTTCACCCTCCCCCAGTTGCGGTCTTTGGACTAGCCTGAAGGGAGCTAGCGAGGGATCTGGCCTTCCCGCGGCAAAGCAGCATGTTCGAGCCCCTAGTCGATCATCCGCAGACATCGGGCGACGCCCCCGCGTCGGCCGTCTCCGATCCCATCGGGCGGATCGAGGAGGTGCACGGGCCCGTGGTGGTGATCGCCTGCGAGCAACTACCGCCGCTGCGCCAGGCCCTGACGGCCAGAATCGACTCGGAGACCTATTGGTTCGAGGTCCACCAGCACCTGGATCGGCATCGCGTCAGGGCGATCACCCTTCACCGCACCGCGGGGATCACGCGCTCGCTGGCGGTCTACGACACGGGCGCGCCGCTGCACGTACCGGTCGGTCCGGACTGCCTCGGCCGGGTGCTCAACATCTTCGGAGAGCCCCTGGACGGCGAGCCGCCCCTGGCGCCCGCCGCCTACCGCAACATCCGCGGCGCGCCCCTGCCGCTGATGGAGACGGTGCCCCCCAGCTCGGTGCTCGAGACCGGGATCAAGGTGATCGACCTGCTCTGCCCCTTCGTGCGCGGGGGCAAGACCGGACTCTTTGGCGGGGCCGGGGTCGGCAAGACCGTGCTGGTCATGGAGCTCATGCATGCGATCGTTTCCCTGCACCGGGGGGCCTCGGTGTTCGCCGGGGTGGGCGAGCGCATCCGCGAGGGGCACGAGCTGTGGCGCGAGCTCCAGGGGACCGGGGTCATGCCCAAGTCCCTGCTGATCTTCGGCGAGATGGACGAGTCCCCGGGGGTGCGCTTCCGCATCGGGCACACGGCGCTCACCTACGCGGAGTATCTGCGCGACACCCTGGCCAGCGAGGTCCTGTTCCTGATGGACAACGTCTTCCGCTTCGTCCAGGCGGGGAGCGAGATCTCGAGCCTGCTCGGCCGCCTGCCCGCCGCGGTGGGCTACCAGCCCACCCTGGACACCGAGGTCGCCGAGATCGAGGACCGCATCAACTCGACCCGGGGCGGCGCCATCACCTCGGTGCAGGCGGTCTATGTCCCCGCGGACGACATGACGGACCCGGCGGTCACCGCCATCCTCGGACACCTGGACACCACCGTGGTCCTGTCGCGCGGCCAGGCCGGAAAGGGGATCTACCCCGCGGTGGACCCCCTGGCCTCGGCGAGCAAGATGATGGACCGCCACGTCCTGGGGGATCGCCATTACGCCATCGCCGAGGGCGTGCGCGAGCACCTCGCCCGCTACCGGGAGCTGGAGGACGTGATCGCCATGCTGGGGCTCGCTGAGCTCTCCCCCCGGGACCAGGCGGTCGTCAGGCGCGCCCGTAAGCTCCAGCGCTATCTCACCCAGCCCTTCCACGTCACCGCGGCCCACACGGGCCTGGAGGGGGTCTCCGTCCCCCTGGAGCGCACCCTGGCCGACTGCGAGGCGTTCCTCCGGGGCGACCATGACGCACTGCCCGAGGACGCCTGCTACATGCGCGGCGCCATGGGCGACGAGGCCGGGGGCGAGCCGTGAAGACCTTCACGCTGCATCTCCAGGACGCCACCCACTACGAGCGGCTGGAGGCCGTGGAGTCCTTCGTCGGCCGGGACGCGAGCGGCGCCTTCGGGCTGATGGCGGGCCATGAGCGATTCATCACGGTCCTGGTCTTCGGGCTGGCCCGATTCCGACCAGCCGGCGGCGACTGGGAATACCTGGCGGTCCCCGGCGCCCTGGTCTACTTCCTGGACGGGGCGCTTTACCTGAGCACCCGGCGTTACCTGCGCGACCCAGACTACCAGCGGATCAGCGTCCTCCTGCGCGAGCAGCTGGCCTCCGAGGAGCGGGACCTCTCGGCCCTCCAGGAGAGTCTGCACCGCTTGGAAAGCGAGATGCTCCGGCGCCTGTGGGCGCTGGGGCGGGGCTCGGAGGCCCTGTACTGACGATGAACGAAGGTCCGAGCCGCGAGGATCTGGAGCTGGGCCGCCAGGTCGAGCAGGACGCCCGCCGCATCGCCAAGGGCGAGCGGGAGCAACCGGGAATCCTGGTCCAGACGGTCTACCTCGGCACCCTCGGACTGGTCTTCGTGCTGCCGGTGGTCGCCGCCGTCTATCTGGGCCACTGGCTGGATGGCAGGACCGCCGGCTACTCCATGCGCTGGACCCTGAGCCTCCTGTCCCTGGGGCTGGTGGTGGGGGCCTTGAATGTCTACTTCCTGATCCGCAGCCGGGAGTAGCCTCGATGGGACAGGAACAGATCTTCGCCCACGCGCTGTTCCGGCTCGGGCCGCTGGTGATCCGTGACACGGTGGTGACGACCTGGCTCCTGATGCTCGGGATCTGGCTCGCCTGCTGGTACCT